>JADMIO011460594.1_pt1 | contig 73541 bp, 46 predicted proteins | sample 8958161 | NCBI WGS metagenome assembly JADMIO01 (sample SAMN16585339, study PRJNA669376) | soil metagenome | isolation source: Crop rotation soil | place: USA: Cullars Rotation, Alabama | collected 2011
GCCGCGACTTCAAGTCACGTGAATTCCAAGCTTCGGATCCCACTGTGCTGGAAAGAAAACATCATCGCTGAAACAGGCGATAATGAAAGATTGCAAAACTGTTTAAAGTATAAGAATACGGCGCTGATCAATAATGTAACATTATACGGACAGGGTTGTGTGTTTGGCGTTACGCCTATCAAAGATCAACCGATCAGCCTGGTTGTTTTTTACAATAAAAATTTACTGTATGATAATACATTACGGTTTCTCCATTTTGCAGTAGAATCATTGATCTATATATACATCATACTTGCACTCTGTATTATTTTTTCTACAGGTATAAGTGAGAAGCCAACCAAACTCAGGTTCAATATAAAAAAGATAGAATGGGTAAGGCCTTCATGCGACAACAAAGTGTCCTATTATTTTACCGTGTGGTACTTTATGATGCTTGTGATCGTGACAGCTGTTACATTTTTTGCTGTTATTTGTTGTAATTGGGACCTGCGAAGCATCTTTTATATCTCGTTACTGCTGCCACTTTATGCAATATGGGGATTCATAGTCTTCAGGATAAAAGAAACAAACAGGTATGCTGAAAATAACAAAAAAGAAGCTGAAGAAACTGCAAAACAAATTACCGGTCAACAAACCATTGCTAACGGTATTGATGAGCTGCAAAAAAATATACTGAAGAACCGGTTGTTGGTATTTTTCAGGGAATGGTTCAGGCCAAGGAATGTCACAACACTTTTTATCATCCTTTTCAATGTGATCATTTATATTTTTCTTGAAAAATCACCGCCCTATGCAAGTGCTTTTTGGCTTGTATTGCTGTTCCAGGTACTTGCGTTAAGCCTTTTGGGATTTTATCATTTCAAGCTCAATAAAAACGTTACGAAAGAAATTGCAAAAGATAATGTTGGTAAAATAACCAACGCGGTTTGGAACAGCGCTATCATTGCCAGTACAAAGAAATTAACTGATCCCATTAAAGTAAATTATCTCAATACCCTGTACCTGGCTATGATATTAATCGCCATTTTGCCAGCGATCGGAATTATTACATATGGCTACCAGGCTGAAAAGATCCAGTTTAAAAAGAGCAAGCAACTGGAAATTGCATCAGCATATGCTGAAAGACAAAAATTTGTTTTTAATGAATTGATGCCAGCGTATAAAAAGAAGATCAGGGACAGGCTTTATAAAGACAATTATCCTGATTCCATTGAGTTTCGTACCGGTATTTATTTGTCAGACAACGATAAATTGTTTACCGTGCCGGTCTCTGAAAACGATAAGCCTGGTTCTTCACTTCCTCTATGCGACGAGCCATATGCAACAATGATGGATGATCTTTTCCTGGCCAGCGCCATTGATTTTAAAAGTTATTCTATAAAAAATAAAGCAAAGGATAACGCATGGATGTTTAGTACGGAAAAAAGACGCACCGGGCAGGTATTAAAACTAAACTATGAGAATAAATATATAGACAGTTCGCTTACCGGGAGATCCATTACAGTTGAATCGGCCATCAACAGCCCTTTAAAAAATTTCTGGAGCCTCAACGTCTTCCTGAAATGGTTTATAGCAATTTGTGTTATCATTATGGCTGTGATCAGCTACTGGCTTATCAGGTCTGCGGTGAACAGGTTGTTTTTGCTCGATTATATTTCTTCTGATAAAGAGATCGATGTTAACTATAGCTTCATGGATAAACATTTAAAGAATGCAGGCATTAAAAGGCCCTACTTTGAGGCGCTTGAAATTGATCACCCTGTTACGCATGCTTTCTTTAAACCACAATGTGTGGCGGGAGATAAAATCTGTTCAGATGATGAATACATACTTGCCATTGCACATTACTTTACGGATAGCTTCCAGGCAATATGGTCGGACCTGTCGCACGGCGAACAATATTTTGTATTTGATTTTGCCAATGACGGTTATACAAACTATAAGGATTCAGATACATTGTATAAACTGATCAGTAAAGGCATCATCGTACACCAGCCAGACAAATTCGTATTATTCAGTCCTTCCTTCAGGCAATTTTTATTATCAAAAAAAGGAAGCGAAGAGATCAAAAAATTAAAAGCCGAGAATGCGATCCCTGGTTTCTGGGATACGGTTAGAATACCATTATTGATATTCATTTCAGTAACGGCAATTTTCATTTTTGCAACACAACAGGATTTTTCAAGACAACTAACGGCGATCCTTACATCTGCCATCGCGTTGCCAGCTGTGATCATGAAATTTATTGAAATGATAAACACACGAACCAGTGGAAACAAGTAACTTTTTGATGTCTGATGTTATGATGTCTGATATGTGCAGAATACGAATGAAGTAGGGGCATTAAATCATAAATCAGACATCATAACATCAGAGATCATAACATCAGACATCATAATCTTAAATAACTTTTTATGTTCAATTCACCAGTACTCGATGTTGCCATAGGCCTTGTTTTTATTTTTCTTTTGTACAGTCTTTTGGCTACTTCTATTAAAGAGGCCATCGCCACTTTATTTAGTTTAAGGGCTTGTATGCTAAAGCAGGGCATCATCGATCACATGCTATCAGATACGCCCACTGATATTAAACTGTTAAGCATTGCAAAAGGTATCTGGAAAACGATCGTGAAAATTCCTTACCTGTTGGGGCTGATCCCTAAGAAAAAGCAAACAGAAAAAATAGGCCACCAATTTTATGACCATCCGCTGATTAAAAATTATGGGGCCAGCAGGATATTTCCCCATCCTTCTTATATTCCACCCGAAAATTTTTCAACGGTATTGATCGATGTATTAAAAAATGATCTTGCTGATAAAGCAAAAGCGATAGCTACTGCTAAATCAATACTTTTCCCCGGGCAGACCGTTGCACAAATTGAAGCAACAATTCTCAACAGCAGTACCGTCGTAAAGATCAAAGAACTGTTGGATTACTACATGTCATTTTACAACAAAGGGCAAACAGCACCCGATGCAAAAATTGATAAAGAAACATGTAAAATACTGCTTATGCACTTAAAGAATAGTGTATATGCAATTGAAGATTTTTCAAAAAAATTAGAAAGCTGGTTCAATGATTCTATGGACAGGGTTTCAGGCTGGTATAAACGACAGGTGCAGGTGATATTGTTCATCATAGGATTGGGTATGGCCATCATGTTCAATGTAGATACGGTTGACATTGCCGGTAAATTAACGACTGATAAAGATGCGAGGGATAAAATTGTACAGCTTGCCATAAAACAAGCAGAGCAATACAAAGACGATCCCAGGGTAAAATATGATTCTGCGGATGCAGCAAGCAAAAAAAGAGATTCTGCTGCTGCGAGCAATGATTCTGCCAGGAGGATGGATGTATTTAATGAATACCAGGATAAAATGGACAAGGTAAAAAAAGAATTAAAAGGAGGTATTGATACGGCAAATAACCTTTTAGCGCTTGGCTGGGATAAATACGGAAGCGATGACAGTTTATTTTTAAACAAATTGTATTGCAAAACATGGTGCCTTTTTTTTCATCCCTGGTATAAGCCCATCCATTTGGTTTCCTCCGCTGATATCATGAAAGATGTTGAAGACTCATTGAATAAGTATCATATTCTTGTCAACCGGCACAATTTGGATAGTGCATTCATCCATTATCAATATCAAAATTACCCGGTACGTGTAAAGACAGCCTATATATGGTACGAATTGACCCATAAGAAAAAGAAATTTTTAGGCTTTCTCATCCTTGCATTTGCCGTTTGCCTTGGCGCTCCTTTCTGGTTTGACCTGTTAAGTAAACTTATTAAGCTAAGAGGAACCGGCAAACAGGAAAGTACCAACGATACCAACAATGGTACAACAGCTAAAGATCAACAAACAACTATTACTGTAAACACTCAAAAAACTGGCGAGGAGGCAGTAGGTTAATATGTCACAATTAATTGTAACGGCTAATAAACTCAACAAACGTAATCGCATACCCGCAAAATTGCCCGAGCCCAATGGCATCATTGGTACCGTAAATAAAGGGTTCAGTTTTGAAGGCACAGAAATATTACAGGTGCCAAATCCTGCACTAGGTAGATGGTTCAGGGATAAGGATGGTTCGTTTTATTGGGGTGGAGGACTCATGGTTGAATCGGGCATCCCTTTGAGCCCTGTTGTTGCGGCCCCACCCGTTAATATTAACATCGCGGGATTGCCAATTAATCTTCCTGCAGATTTTCGCCTGGGAGTTGATGTGTCGCACCACAATGAAAGCATTGATTGGGACGCTATCAAAAATGCAGGAGGCAGTTTCGTATTCATTAAAATCTCAGAAGGTGTTGGTACACGTGATCCCAAAGCAAAAATAAATGCAGACAATGCAAAGCTAAGAGGTTTGCGGATCGGGTATTATCATTTTTGTCATCCTGATAAAAGAGTGGGGGCAACGATATTGTTGGATGCAACTGCAGAAGCCGATGAAGCTTTACAAATTATGAGGGGACTTCCGCCAGGCGACTTGCCGCTTGTGCTTGACCTTGAAAGATTTTCTGAAACAGCAGATTCACCTTTAAATAAAAATGATTATTTATTATGGGTCACCACTTTTATTGAGAGAATTGAAAACAAATCTGCGATGGAAGTTATGATCTATGGCAATGCATCCTATTTAAATGATAAGTTGCCTGCTGGTCATACACTCGGAAAAAACAGGCTATGGTTAGCTGGATATCCTAAAGCTCCTGATCTTAATAAAGTGGTCGTTCCTCATGGCTGGACAAGTTTCGCCATTTGGCAATACACAGAGAGTGGCGTGATCGGCAGAAACAGGAAGATCGATGTTAATATACTAACGGATACAACGTTGTTTTAAAAAGAACGTCATTGCGAGGAACGAAGCAATCTTCGTCATTGCGACAAAGCATGAGATTGCTCGATCCTCGCAATGACGAAAAGAAAATGAAGCAATGACGAAAATAAAAAAATCAAACTGGTTCATTATCAAAAATCGCCAATGACAAGATATAAGGTTATTGTTCCTTTACTCAACAAACGCAGTGCACCAGTAGAAAATACTGCTGACAAACGCAATGTTATCGGAACCGTGAATGACCTTTTTGAATTTGATGCTGTTGAAGAAGAAACAAATGGGCTTGGTACATGGTTTAAAGACAGCGATGGAAGTTGGTATTGGGGAGGCGCACTGGAGATCATTTCCGCAGCCAGGCCGACTGCTATGGCCGTACCGGCCGGGCAAATTTTTGATCCGCTGAAAATGAGTTGGGGGCACCAGTTTTACGAAATTCCTTTTATATGGAGCCACCTGGAAACAAAAGGGGAAGGCGTAACTGTAGCCGTGATCGATACAGGGATCGATAAAAACCATGTTGACCTCATACCCAATATTCATCCATTATCAAAGAGTTTTATTAATGCTGATACGGACATTGTTGATATCGATGGTCATGGAACACAAATGGCAGGCATCATTGCGGCTACAGGTAACAGTAAGGTATTTGGCGTTGCGCCTGCCGCCAAACTCCTTGTCATTAGAGCCGCAGAAGAATCACGTGGTGCAGATGTGAAATTATTTGCAAAGGCACTGAATTTTGCGGCGGGAATAAGTGAAATAGACATCATCTCGGTTAGCGATGGGTTTAGTGTAAATGATCCCGACCTGGAAAGCGCAATTCTGAATTGTATCTCAAATAATAAAATAATAGTTGCGGCAATTGGAAATGGGAGGGATTTTATTCGCAAGCCAAATGGTCCTGATATAGATAAATTTCCTGCCTGCTATAAAAACGTAACTGCTATTGGTGCATTCGATCAACAGGGACAGCTCTGCGATTTTTCAAATTGGAATGCAGCGCTTGCTTTTGTAAGTCCCGGCGATCTTTCTGTTTTAACAACAGATATTAATAACGGTACCACGATGGGAAAACAAACAAGTATTGCCACGGCATTTACCGCAGGTAGTTTGGCATTGTTAATTTCTTATGCAAAGAAAAATGCAATTCCGGCGGCAAAATGCCTGCAGGTAATTTTAGATACATGTGATGATATCGGTAATACGGTGGGTAGGGATATACAAAGCGGAAATGGAAGGATGAATCTTAGAAACGCAATTACTAAATTAAAATAAATAAACAGTGTCTGAACTATGATTACGTTGATTTTTGATAGACTATGATTTATTTTTAATCATAGTATCCATTTAATCATTTAATCACGGTTCAGAACTTTTTTAAAAATGCTGACTCTTTAAATCAAACAAATATGAAAAAATATTTTTTCCCTTTCATGCTCATTCTCTTAATGACTAACAAAGGATTTTCCCAAATTCCATTTTACGATGCCGCCAGTATCCGCGATAATTGTGTTAACCCGGGAACCCCTTTTAGTTTTAAAAAAGATACTGTCTCCATAGGCATCTTAACTGCTACTTTAAGAAATTACCTGCCGGCTGAATTTCAGAATAGCAGTATGAATGATGAACAGCTTTTGGAACAGTTTACTGATAACCCCTTTTTCGGCACACAAATTCAGGCTTTAATAGGTGGCGGCAACTCAAGTAGGTCTGTTGGTTTTTTATCAAAGGCCGCATCATCACTTGGTGGGCTTGATGTAACGACCTTTGCAGACGGACTTGCAAAGTTCCTTATTAAAAGAAGTAAAGAAGAATTATATGTTTCTTTCTTCGAAAACTTTCACGATAAGGTTTTAAAAAATTATCCTGAATTCGTTATACTCTTTCCTCATACAACATTGCTGGTAAATAATTTTCAGTCCTGGGAATATGCGAATATCATCAATACATTGAGAGAAGCTTTTGATAAGGACATGAAAGAGATACTCCAGAATTTGCCAAAGATATTAACGATCGATACTACCGGTACAGACAAGGATAAATGTGACTGTTCTGCCAAAGCACTCAAAAGAATAAAAAAGATCCAGGTATTTTTTGCAACGAATCCAGGGGCAGTTATTATTACAGGTGCTTTTTTCCTTGCCAGTGAATTTATATCCGGTAAAAAAGTTCCGGTTATCATTGATGATATTGCGGGACAGGTGCTTTCGCGAATGGATTCCGCAACTGTTCATAAACAGGAAAATCTCGTCAGCACTATAAAACTTTTAAAGATCATCAATAACAGTATCAGGAACACTGATGCAAACTCGGGTTATGTAAGTATAGCTGATCTTAAGTTGTTGATTGAACATGAAACTTCAAGGTTATTATTTTCCGGATTACTATACGAGCAGATCAAAAATGATAGTATAAGGTTTAATGGCACCAACCTGGCGGATGCGATCAAAACCAAGATCACAATGATGAATGGAGTGATTAAATATGTGAAAAATTTCCAGTCCGGAGCTGAAGGTTTGTCAAATTCAATAAAGAATTTAAGAAATGCAAAAGATGATGATAAAACTGATCTGTCTGAATATTGGTCAGCCATTTTTGAATCAGTAAAACAATTACTGCCCGGCGTGCTGAATGTTGAGTTGATAGATCCTTCTATTACCATACCGGTTAATGTTAAAAAAATGATCGAAGCCTCCGGCAAAGCCATAGAGATCGCACAGGATATATCTGTAAGGAACTACAGTGCGGTGGTGATCGATATATTGGGAATGATCCCTAAAAATGACAGTACAGGTGAGTTAAAAGAATTCATTGTAAAGTATGGTTCATTTGCAGCAAATGTTGTGGAAGCAAAAAATTCCGATGACGTCGAAAATGCCATTGAAGCAATTGCCCTGCCTGTTGGAAGCGCTTCTATTAAAAAGAATACAACCTGGAGCATTGGACTCAATGGTTACCTGGGAGGCTTCTTTGGCAATGAATATTTAAGTGAGAAAAAGGAAAGCAAGTGGCGGCCTATCAGTGGCGTATATGCGCCGGTTGGTATCGCAATCAGTAAAGGATTTGGAAAAAAATATGGTTCCCTGAGTCTTTTTATTTCAGTCATTGATCTTGGAGCAGTTGCTTCATTTCGCCTCGTTGACGACAGTACGGAGAAATTACCCAAACTTACTTTACAAAATATTTTTGCACCAGGCGCAGGGCTTATCTACGGAGTTCCAAAATGGCCCGTTTCCATTGGTTATTCTTACCAGCTTGGCCCAATGGTAAGAGCCATCACTGCTGACAAAGTAGTGTCTGATAAACCCAATCAGCGCTGGCAATTCTTTTTGGCGGTGGATATACCGTTGATTAATTTCTATACTAAGACAAAGCATTGATCTAAATAGTGTGACAGGAAAGTAAGGGACAAGCTATGAGCTCTGAGCTATGAGCTGTGAGTTATAAGTTTTGTAAGTTTCATGATACTTGCTCAAAGCTCGCAGCTCATGGCTCAAAGCTTCTAACTCACAACACCGTCTCCCACCACCTCCCATATTCCCGCGTATGACCCAGCTCCACCTTCTCCCCAATCAACGGGTGAATCAACGGCACATTTCTTTTTGCTGCTTCAGCAACAACTCTTTTTATCGGTTCATCCCAATCATGTAAAGACAGATCGAATTTTCCCCAATGCACCGGCAATATTTTTTTTGCTTTAAGGTCGATACCTGCCTGCACCACTTCTTCCGGCATCATGTGAATGTATTTCCAATAAAGATTGTACTGGCCACATTCAAGAATGGCGAGGTCAAAGGGGCCGTATTTATTTCCGATCTCTGCAAAATGTGTATCATAGCCGCTATCGCCACCGAGAAATAATTTCATGGAAGGCGTTTGCAACACAAATGACATCCAGATCGATCTGTTTCTTTTAAATAGCCGTCCTGCGAAATGCCTGGCAGGCGTTGTATGTACAATAAAGCCTTTGTCTAAAGTGAACGATTCGTTCCAATCTTTTTCAATGATCGTATTGGCATCATAACCCCAGTATTCAAGGTGTGCAGCAGTGCCCAGGCCGGTGATCACTTGCTTTACCTTCGTTTTTAATTTCACGATCGTTTTATGATCAAGATGATCCCAGTGATCGTGTGTGATGAATAAATAATCTATCTCTGGCATATCATCCACTGAATATATATCCGAACCATTAAAGCTTTTTGTAGTAAACGATACCGGTGACGCGGAGCCGCTGAAAACAGGATCCACCAATATCTTCTTACCATCTACTTGTATAAAATAAGAAGAGTGGCCAAACCATACCAGGATGTTCTCATTCGCATCCAACTTGTGCAGGTAGGTTTTCTTTGAAGGTAAAATGCCGGGCGGCCTTGTATTTTTACTTTTGCCAAAGAAGAATTTTCTCATCACCGAAAACAGGTTTGCGCCTTCTGTAAGTTGCGGTGTCGTATGTATATTCCGGAACTGCCCTTTTTTATAATTGGGTGAAGCTTCGATGCGTTTTAATCTTTCGCCGGAAGGCAGTTTACCCGATTGTGGTTGTAGCATGAAAACAAATTACTAAAGTTAAAAGGATCTATTTTTTATGTGCTTTTATTTTGAAGACGATCGAGAAGGGCAGATATTTTATACAGGTCTTACATTTCTAAAAAGATTTAAGCGAAGGATAGGAACGCGGATGACACGGATTGAGCGGATAACACGGATTTGATACTTGCTTCGCAAGTATTTTAAATAGGTTATTGCAATTTGAATATTATTGTTTGCGAAGCAAACAATATCCGTGTCATCTGCTCAATCCGTGTCATCCGTGTTCCTATCCTTCGCTATGGATTGTACCTCTTGAATCTTCATTGTCAATTGTCAATTGTCAACTGTCCATTGTCAATTATTTAAGAAGCATCCGTTCCATCTCCTCCACCAATCCCGCTGATGTAAGATCCTGCACCAACTCCCAAAACATGATCCCTCCCAGTTTTTTCTTCCTGATAAATTTTGTTTTTTCTTTGATCGAACGTTCATCATCAAAGGTTGCAAATAAATGTTGCGACTTATTATACTGGTAAGGCGCTTTTGCTTTTTTATCCCAGTAATATTTATAGCCAGAAGTATCGCTGAAGTAATTGGTGAAATCATTATAAGCAACACCCCGTTTAAAATTACCCGGCTGGTACAAACCATGATTGGTATCCGGTACATTTTCCCACACCCTTGCATACATGGCCGCACCGATGATGATCTTGTTTGCAGGCATTTTTTTATCAAGCAACCAGTCCACGCAGTGGCTTGCAGATTCCTGCCCCGGCATATAACCACGCAATAGTGTATGGTGTCCCGTTATGGTGGCGTAGCCGCCCACCAGGTCGTAGGTCATCAGGTTCACGAAATCGATCAGTGGCGTTACCTGGTCCCAATCAACAGACTGTCCTAAATATTTTTCAAAACCGCCTGCTGCAAAACTTAATAAATAATCCTTACCCATTTCCTGCCGGATCGATCTTACCAGCTCCGTAAAATTATTTTTATCAGCGGTATCATATTTATGCCCCGGGAAACCTTCAATGGCCGGGTATTCCCAATCAAGGTCCAGTCCATCAATACCATATTGTTTAAAAAGCGCCACCGATGTTTTGGCAAAATTTTGTCTATGAACAGAATCAGCAAACAGGTCGCTGCAAAATGAACAACCACTCCATCCGCCAACAGATACCATGATCTTCAACTGCGGAAAATTTTGTTTTAGTGCAACCAATTGCCGCACGTTACTTTCCTGTGTGCTATCGCGGAAAGTGAGAGTATCGGTTTGTATTTTTAAAAAACTATAAATGATATGCGATAGTTTATCAATGGGATATTGTGTAATGGATGCTGCATTGCCGGTTGCGTAGGCGATTATTTTGTAGGGTTGTTTTTGTTGGGCGGAGAGATGTAACGTGAGGAATAGAAAAAAGATAAGATGATTTTTTTTCATGGAGGGAAGATAGAGAAATTTTGGGGATATGGAACTGCCACTGATCATTTACTATAAAGCATTTAATTGGTAACTCATTAACTGTTATTACGGGCGTGGTTCGTGTGGACAAAACGATGCCGGGGAGTAAACACCAAAATAAATACGGGAAAAACACCCTCTTTTTTCTAAAATAACTTTTCTACTATTGGATTGTCATATTCTTTATCAATTAAACTTTTTATTATGAGAAAGTATTTATTAACTCTTTTATTATTTACATACATATCTAATAAAGGATTTTGTCAAAGTGCAGATTTTGTGGCAGCCCAAGCATTGGCAAATACATTTATAAGTTCGTCACACTACAAGGTAGACAGCAAGCACAATATTATAACAGATGCAAGTAATACTATACATATTTTTTTATTTGAAGATGGAAACCTTCTTGTTAAGGGGTTTCCTACTACCGCCACTGAAAAAAGTAAGTTTCAGGTTCATTTATACGTGCGGAGTTCCAATGCCGATAACTATATGGTAGATTATGTAGGGAAGTATGATCCAGCCTTTAATATACAAGGAACAAATCCAAATGTTATAGCTGCCGCTGGGCCAGCCGCACCACCAACACCCCAAAGAATAGACTTTGCTGTGGCCGGGCCATTTACTGGAAATGTCATTATTACTTTAAAACATTTTACCGGTGGAGTTTATAACGCTATTGTTTCATCAACTATTAAAATTGCAAAAACGATATATGCGAGTATTGGATCAGGAATACTATATACAACCCTAAAAAATCCTGCAAATATTAAAACTCTTACTTTACCAAATGGCGATACTACTTTAGTTGCAGATGACTATCGAGGACGGGCGCTACTAACTGTAATGGCAACGTTTTATCCTTGGGGACGTAATGATCTGTTATTGCCGAGTTGGTCTTTAAAAGATCGTTTTGGTATAGCAGTAGGAACATCTATAGCAACTGGTACGGGACATTTTTCAGATGCCTTTTTTGGAGCCCAGTATGATTTTGCAATTGGAGGCTCCATAGTAGCCGGACTTCATTATGGTAGAGTTCAAAGAGTTTCAGGAATAGATCTTAAAGATTTTACTTTTGGTGAAACAAAATTTACCGGGGATTTGGAAGCAAAGAAATACATGAGCTGGGAGCCTGGATTCTTCATAGGTGTTCAAATTGACACTAGAATATTTAATCAATTATTTTCTCGAAATTAAAATAGCACTTTATGAAAAAATTTATTTTTATTGCACTTCTCATTTTCATAAGTAATAGTATTTTCTCCCGCGGCTTTTATGAAATAAAATTTCAGTGTACAGTAGAAGGCGTAACTACTTATTATACTGGATTATTACTCTTTTTTAGTGATAATAGCAACCTCAATAGAATGAGAGTGATTTACAATACTTCAAATGGTGAACAAGTGTTGGCTGAAGAAAGTATTAAAGTAATATTTAGAAAGGGGTTTTTCTTATTTAGAAAGGGAGTAGGAAATAAATTTAGAATACTTCAGGGTTACGATGCCAAAATATTAAATTTAAATTTACTTACAAACAAAAATGAAGAATACTCTCCGGATGCTTTTATTTTTAAGAAAACAAAAAATGGATATTTTGAACCATATCGAGCAGAAAGTTACATCGATGCCTATAGTAAAGTTAAAGGTAAAATTACTTCATACAGACTATTAGAAAAGGTAGATAATTCCTATCTGCGCCTATTTGATTGGGGGGTCAATACTAGTGATACAAGTGTAATTAATAAAAGAATCAATAATAACGATCCGAAATCCCTACAATCCTTCCGAGCAACAACTAATGGTTTTGCCAAATCGTTCTTTAGTCTTAGTAAAGACAATGTCCCCAACATAAAAACTTTACATATCATACTAGTATCCAATACTAAAGTAAATGATATTGGAAGGTTTTGTTCCGAAAATGAAAGAAAATTAGAAGATTTTTTTTCTTCAATTGCTGAAGTGGAAGGGTGTAAATCAGACATCATTAAGATAAATGAAAATGACTTTACATTGGCGAAGCTAAATGATGTAGTCTCAAATCTTAAGATCGATTCCACTTTAGACGGAATAATATTTTATTACTCCGGGCATGGTTTTAGATATCCAAATCAGGTTGATTCTTTTCCAATAATGGAATTAAGAATTCGTAATTTAGTGGGAGCACCAACAGAAAGTAACTCGAAGAAATTAATTGATCTTTATGATAGTTTGAAAATAAAACAACCCAAATTTTTATTAACAATTGCCGAATGTTGTAATAAAAATATAACTGACAATAAATTTGTTTTTAATACAAATGAACATGACATGCTTGCCGCTGGAAGTATATCATTAAATCCGATTTTAGTGCATAGATTATTGGGATTTTCTGGCGAAACTATAATAGGTACTGCTCATCCCCAACAAAATAGTTATTATACAAGAGATGGGGGAATATTTTGCAGTTCTTTTATTGACTATTTAACTTTCATTTTATGTAAAAACGATTCTCAGGATTCAATAGATTGGTTAAATATATTTGAAGAAAGTTCAAAATTGACAAATGAGGAGGTGCAAAAAAGAAACAGAGAATATACACAAAATGCAGTTTGGTTTGGATTTTAAATCATGAAGAATGTCATATAGAGTATTTATCTTCTTTTTGCTGACATTATTTTTTTGTTTCCTAAATATCAGATCATATTCACAAAACAATATTTCTGTATTAAATGAAGTCACTAAATTTAGTAATAAAAAAATTATTTGTGTATTAAAAGATTCATTTAATATTAATAATAATTTTTTCAAGAAAAAGAAAACATTAAATAGAAATAAATCACATAAAGTATTAGCTGATTTAAAATTATTTTTAAAAGATACGAGTAACTTTTATATGGATGATTTGATGTCAAGTTGTACTTTTGTTCCAAATAAACTCATTGCATTTAATTCAAATAAAATTCCGAAATTTTATTTTATTCTTTCAAAAAGTTGTGATGTTCTTTTATACAGTGTTAATAGGCTGCAAAATATAAAATATCAATTTTACTTAACTATTAGCGGCCAAATAAAAGTTAATGAGATTTTTGATAAGAGTTATTGATTAATAAATGATATTCCATCAGCTCGTTCTTTTGCCCCTCCGCCATGGTGCTTGTCCCCATGACTTTTCATTGTCCACTATCTATTATTAACTGTCAATTGTTTAAGTTATTCCGATATCCGCTCAATCCGTATCATCCACAATCCAATCATCTTACTCAATCCTCGTCGGCCGCTGATACTGGTGAACCACATTTCGTTTTTCCAACTCCGTTAGTAAATGGTATTTACCATCTTCACCCTTTTCAAGCACAAGTACCTGGCAATTGGCCGGATTGGCACATGCTTCAAATTGTTCAACCGTCCAGTGAAACCATCTCATCAAAAATGTCCTGATGGTCATGCCATGGGTAATGATGACGGCATCCTGCGGGAAATCATTTTTTTCAAAGTCCCTGTGTAAGGTGCCAAAAAAATCGCTCACCCTGTCGTACACATCGGCGCCCGATTCGCCATTCGGCAGGCGAAAATAAAAGGTGCCGAAATCGGCCCGTTCCTTTTCCATTTCACTATTAACTGCCGGATCCTTTGTATATCCCCATTCCTGCTCACGCAACCTTGGCTCTTCCCGCCATTGAATGTTGGTTTTATCAAAATGTTTTACAACCTGTTCAAACGTAGCCCGTGAACGCCAGTATGGAGAAATGTAAAAGCAAACGGTCTCATCACCCAGCATTTTTTTTAATTCCATGCCTGCTGCAGCTGCCTGTGCCAGTCCTTTGGCAGTAAGTTCTAAAGTATAATCGGGTTTATTACAATAGATCGTTTTATCAACGTTGGATTCAGATTCACCGTGGCGGATGAGGATGATGCGTTTGGGTCTCATGCGTACAAAGGTAGGAGAGGATGTATGATGTATGATCTAAGATGTATGATTTCCTTTATCTTCTGGGTGCTGTTACCAATACAAGTATTTAGAAGATTTAATTTTTTATCTGAGCGAATGATAGGAACGCGGATGACACGAATTGGGCGGATGAAACGGATCTTATACTTGCTTCGCAACTATTGTAAACACATAATTAATTAAATTTCTTATTGTTTGCGAAGCAAACAAAATCCGTTTCATCCGCCCAATCCGTGTTATCCGCGTTCCTATCCTCCCCGTCGATAAAAAAAATATTAAAAAATCCATTGCCCCTGTTCCCGCAAAGCCAGGTATTCCGACAAAGCAAGTGAATACGCCGTACAACGGTTCCCCGCCATCTTTGCATATAGTTCTTTAAGGATCGGGTCTGCAAGGATCGCCAATGCAAATTGTTGTGCCTGCAGGTAAAGTTGAGGATTTGTCCGCTCTTGAGATGGTTTGTGTTGACGACTGATGGTATTTTGATTTGCTGGTGCTGGCAGCCGGCTATCACCTGGTAGCGAATGGCTGCTATTTTGTTTTTCTTTTTTCACGGATTAAATAATATTAATGTAAGTGTTTTTTATATGAACGATATAATGATATAGGAGGTATGCATAATCCATGCGGATTGTTGTTAAAGATTTGTTTGAAAATGTTCCCGGAATCATCTTTGTTGTCCCGGTGCTGATGATAGCTTGGTTGGGGCATCCTTCGTAGTTCCTTCCTACTAAAGCCCTCCTAAAGTCCTGCTTCGCCAGGGTTGGTGTCTACACGAACCATTCATTGCTGCTGTCCCACTGGCCTCGATTATCTAAAGGATCTTGTTTAATATCTTCTCATGTACCGCTGCATATCCCAGTTGAACTTCAATATCAAGTGTAAGCATTTGTATAACGTGGAAGTTTTTAAAGATCTTTTTCCTTCCTTTTTGGTCATGGTATTCAAGCCAGTGATCGTCAAATTTGTTTTTCTGGGTTTGCGCAGTTTTTTTCGACAGCCCGTCTATAAGTTTCAGTTTTACGTCAGCCTGTTCGTTTGACTTTAGCATGGCAGCCAGTCTGCGTTGCAACATTTTTGCCCTGAACAAATGATCTTCCATTTTTATTTGGTGAAAACTTTTTATTTTTTTGGTTATTTTCTCATCCGCAGTTTCAGGAATTGCTTTCTTATTTTTTTCAGCCGTGGATATAACATTTTCCATGGCAGTGAGCTTTGATAATGCCGTTTTCGGCAGATCACGTAAACTTTTTTCTGCCATGGCTACAAGGCTTCTTGATATACCAAGATAGTCAGCAAGTTGTTGCTGGCTCAGGCCTGTTTTTTTGCGGATTTCAAGTAAGGATCGCATATGGACGGGTTGTGTCAAGTCAAGTTGTGACAATTTTGTTTTGACACAACACGAATTGTCACAAATGTAAATAAAAATTTAGATGATACATGAAACTGGGCGAATAGGGCTCACTTAGCTACTCTACACTTATAACCCAGTATAATTGATTAGCTGTTCCGGGTGTTTTCACCCTAAATTCATGTTGTTTTTCCAGTGCATTGATATTATTTCGTATAATTGTAAGAATCGAAATCTTCCATTACCAAATCTGCTTATGAGCCAATTCGATGACTTGTTACATAAATTAAAACAATTCAGGGATGAAAGAGACTGGGAACAGTTTCATAATCCCAAAGATCTTGCGCTTGCTATCAATGTAGAAGCAGGTGAATTGCTTGAATTATTTCTATGGAAGCAAGCCGGCGAAGCAAATAAGGACAAAGTGAAGGAAGAACTTGCAGACATTTTTGCTTTTGCTTTATTGCTTGCAGATAAATATGGATTTGATGTTGAAGCGATCGTAGAAGAAAAAATAAAAACAAACGCGGAAAAATATCCTGTTGATAAAGCGAAGGGTACTGCAAAAAAATACACCGAACTATAATTCCTGCAAACCCTGATGATCGTTTACCAGTCAAATAAAAAGGATTTTCTTTCAAATGTCTCTGATGAGTGTATTGAAGATATCATACGTGATACTGTGAAGTCAAGATTGAAAATGAATGTTGGTGAAAGCGAATACAATTCATGGAAAGGTTCTTTGAATTATATGTACCATGTTTTAAACAGCAACGAAATACCAGATGATGCTGGTGTCGCTATTGAATACAGGATACCGCAAACTTCAAAACGAATTGATTTTTTTCTTACAGGCCAGGATGAGCATGGTGTTGATCATGCCATACTGATTGAATTAAAGCAATGGCAGGAAGTAAATATCACTGATAAAGATGCATTGGTAACAACGCGTTTCAAATATGGATTAAGTGAAGAGCCTCATCCATCTTACCAGGCTTGGTCGTATTCAACTTTTTTAGGGGGCTTTAATGAAGTTGTATACAATGAAGATATACGGTTAAAGCCCTGCGCATACTTACACAATCATGCAGATAATAAAACCATCACCAATGAATTCTATGCAGAATACCTGGACAAAGCCCCGGCCTTTTGCAAAGGAGATAAAATAAAGCTGCAGGAATTCATTAAGAAGTATGTAAGAAGTGGAGATAAGACCAATATCATTTACCGGATAGAGAATGGAAAGATCAAACCATCCAAAGCGCTTGCAGATAGCATTGCAAAAATGCTAAAGGGAAATGAAGAGTTTGTAATGATCGATGATCAAAAGATCGTTTACGAGAATGCACTGTCACTTGCTAAACATGCTTCCGAAACAAATAAAAATGTCCTCATCGTACAGGGCGGGCCGGGAACAGGTAAATCAGTAGTTGCTATTAATTTATTGGTTGCATTAACGAAGAAAGGTTTGCTGGCACAATTTGTAAGTAAGAATGCAGCGCCACGTGCGGTTTATCAAAGTAAGTTAACAGGCACATTGCGGCCAACCCAAATATCAAACCTGTTCAAAGGCTCCGGTTCTTTTGTTGCCGGCGAAAAAAATACATTCGATGCTTTGATCGTTGATGAAGCGCATCGCCTGAATGAGAAATCGGGTATGTATGGTAACCTCGGAGACAATCAAATCAAAGAGATCATCAGCGCATCTAAGTTCTCTGTCTTCTTTATTGACGAAGATCAAAAGGTAACGCTAAAGGACATAGGCACAAAAGAAGAAATAAAAAAATGGGCAAGGCTTGAAGGAGCAGAGATACATGAACTGGAATTAAGCTCGCAATTTCGTTGCAATGGTTCTGATGGGTACCTCGCCTGGCTCGATCATGTATTACAGATCAGGGAAACTGCCAATACAAGTTTAGCAGGTATAGATTATGATTTTAAGATTTTCTCATCCCCCAATGAACTTCGTAATGCCATCATTGAAAAGAATAAAATAAATAACAAAGCACGTTTGGTTGCCGGTTATTGCTGGCCATGGAACAGCAGGAAGAATCCAAAAGCATATGATGTGATCATCCCCGAACATGATTTTCAAATAAAATGGAATCTTGATAAGGATGGAAGTTTATGGATCATTAGCCCGGAATCTATAAACGAGATCGGTTGTATACATACCTGCCAGGGATTGGAAGTGGATTATGTGGGTGTTATCATCGGCGCCGATCTTTTATACCAGGATGGGAAAGTGCTTACGAATCCTGCAGCAAGGGATAAGCATGATAGTACGGTGAAAGGGTATAAAAAATTGATTGAGGAAAAAGGGGAGGAGGGAAAAGATAAGGTTAGAGCAATTATTAAAAATACGTATAGGACATTAATGACTAGAGGAATGAAAGGGTGTTACGTTTTTTGTACGGATAAATTACTTAATTCATACCTTCAATTATTTGTGTGACATTACAATCAATACATAATGGCTGATGTGCATTCCAAGGAAATTAGAAGTTATAATGCGAGTAAAATAAAAGGTTCAAAGACAGGTATCGAGCTAGCTGTACAAAATTTTCTAAATGAGAACAAAATATTATATGAGACAAATGTCAAGTCACTACCAGGTAAGCCTGATATAGTTTTAAAAACATGTCCGGTTATTATTGATTTAAGAGGTTGTTTTTGGCATTGTCACAAAGATTGCAAGGATGGGGATATGATAAAACCACAATCAGAAATATACATTTCGAAAATTAAATCAGCAGTTGAAAGAGATAAAAGGAATGAACAGAATTGGAAAAAATTAGGTTATAGGGTGATAATAATTTGGGGATGCGACCTAGAGATAAAAAAAAAGAATTCCCTAAAAAGAGATAAAACATTTAAAGTACTATTAAAAAAAATAATAAAGTTCTGTGATACCAGTAATTGACATCTTTGCGGGCCCAGGCGGATTGGGCGAAGGCTTCTGTTCCTTACTAAATACAGATGGCAGAAGAGCATTTAAAATAGCTTTATCTATAGAGAAGGATGAATTTGCTCATCAGACACTTACTTTAAGAAGTTTTTTCCGACAGTTCGAACCTGGACAGGTACCCCAGGATTACTATGAGTTTGTAAAAGGAGATATTTCCATAGAAGAACTTTACAAGCGACATCCCGAAGAAGCTGCCGATGCTGCTAATGAAGCATGGATGGCTACACTTGGTGAATCCGAAGAAGCTGTATCAAATAAAATAGTGGACAAAAGAATTCGTCAGGCATTGAATGGGGAAACTAACTGGTTAATGATTGGTGGACCGCCATGTCAGGCATATTCAGTTGTAGGTAGATCAAGAAGACAGGAAACAATTTTGGACGAACAAAAAGATGAAAGGGTTGGACTTTATAAACAATATCTGAGAATTCTGGCAGTGCATAATCCTGCAGTGTTTGTCATGGAGAATGTAAAAGGATTATTATCAGCAGAAACCAAAAACAGCCCGGTATTTACAAAAATTCTGGAAGATTTAAAAGATCCCGTTGTAGCTTATCATGCTGATTTCGGCAATGGAATTCAATTAAACTGTCCAGGGTATAAAATATATTCTCTTGCTACAAATGCTACGCAGTTTGATATGTTTGGAGACCCTAAGTATAAACAAAAAGATTACTTGATACATGCAGAAAAATATGGTATACCTCAAACTCGCCATAGAGTAATATTATTAGGTATAAGAAGAGATGTCGATGCCATTCCGGAAACTCTTACACAAATGAAAGAGATCGCGATATCGAAAGTCATTTCGGATTTACCGAAATTAAGAAGTGGGTTATCGAAACAGAAAGATAATAATGATAAATGGAAAGAGGCAATAAGAGGTATTCTTAAAAGGGGCGTTCTTTCAGGGATTGAAAAAAAAGTAAAGGATAAAATTTATAAAGCAATAGATGAAATAAAAGTTCCTCATGCTGGAACTGGAAATGAATTTGTGTCTATAGACAAAAATAATATTGAATATCGCCCTGACTGGTTTACAGATAAAAAGCTTGTTGGAATTCTTAACCATAAATCCAGGGGACATATGGGCAGTGATTTAATGCGATACTTTTTTGTTTCATGTTATGGTATGATTAACAAAAGCTCCCCTAAGCTTAAAAATTTCCCGGAAGCTCTGTTGCCAAATCATGAAAATATTTCTGAAGGCATTGAAGATAAAAAATTTGCTGATCGCTTCAGAGTGCAAATTTCTAGTAAGGCATCAAAAACCATTACAAGTCATATTTCAAAAGATGGGCATTATTATATACATTTTGATCCAACTCAATGTAGAAGTTTTACTGTGAGAGAAGCTGCAAGAATCCAAACCTTCCCGGATAATTATTTTTTCTGTGGACCAAGAACAGCTCAATTTGCACAGGTAGGAAATGCTGTTCCTCCATTATTAGCAAATAAAATTGCCGAAATCGTATATCCTATAATTAGAATAGCCTTAACAGGAAGTAGAAATAACTCATATGCAAATGAAAATATACGAATACCTGCAATATAAATTTAACGACTAAATGAATTTTCAATGAAGGTATCGTCAAAAGCTAATATCTATAAATTGGGTCACGAATATATTGATGACATTGCTAACTCGAGAGAGAAAGACCAATTTGTAAAGTGGTTACCGGGAATTGGAAATTCAAAAGGTATACGATATGCAAAATTTAAAAAAATAAAAAACAACCTTCCAGCATTTGTTATTCTAGTTACAAGGGAGGTAAATCATAAACATCATAACCCATGGGATGATTTAGTAGATTACAATACATCAAAAATATTTTATTGGGGAGATGCAAAATTTCATTTAACTAAAGAGTACAAAGACTTTGATGGGAATAGAGTCTTAATGTGTATTTACGAAAAATGGCTTGACGGAGAAGTACAACACCTTCCCCCAATTTTGCACTTTTCAAAAAAGAAAAAAGGTACAGTTGTATATAACGGATTATGTATACTTACTAGTGTTGAAACGACTTGGTTTGAGGATGAGGGCAGGCCTGTGAAAAATTACAGATTTGAATTAACAATTCTAGATGCTGAAGAAATTATGGTTGAATGGTTATTGGAGAGAGTTAATATTTCAAATCTTGATAATTGCAACAATGAATTTGCACCAAAAGCCTGGAATTCTTTTATTAAGGGTAAAACAGATAAACTTAAGTTGTTTAAAAGAAAAATTCTCGACCGTGGAGAACAATTACCTTCTGATGGTAGTGTTGAGGCAAATATCTTAGATTCTATCAGTACTTTGAAGCCTGTAGAGTTCGAAGCTCTACTTGTTGAATTATTGAGAAGTCTACCTCACATTAATCATAATATTACCAGAACGAGATTAGTAAAAGATGGGGGATTTGATTTTTATGGAGAATTTAATTTGCCATTTCCTTTTAGCTATAAAATTGAATTCTTGGGTGAGGCAAAAAAATATAAAAGAAATAATGCAGTAGGACCAGGCGAGATTTCGAGACTGGTTGCAAGGCTTGCAAGAGGTCAATATGGACTATTTGTTACAACATCTTATTATACAAAGCAGGCCCAGGAAGAAGTACTTGAGGATGGTTATCCTGTTCGACTATATAATGGATTGGATATTGTTAATTTTCTTCGTGAGCTCAAACTCATTGATAAGAAAAAAATTAAAGAAGAATGGTTGAAAGAAGTTATACAATCAACAAATAAAATCAATAATTCTGTTAGGTAATAAAATTATGGTAGAGCAAAATAAAATAATAGGTGAAGATTCAATTCCGGAACCTGAATATCTCATCAAATCAATAGCGGAACAAGGTTATAGTTTAGAAACTTCTTTAGCCGATTTAATGGATAATTCAATTTCTGCAAATGCTGATAAAATAGAAATACTAGTAAAAATGGAAACAGAGCCATTTATTCTTTTTTTGGCTGATAATGGTGACGGGATGGATGATGAAGCTCTGAAAAATAACATGAAATTTCCAAGCAATTCGCCTGAGATTAAAAGAAACAAAAATGATTTGGGAAGATTTGGTTTGGGAATGAAAACCGCTTCTTTTTCTCAAACAAGATGTTTTACGGTCTTGTCAAGAAAAAAAGGAATGAAGGAGTATTGCGGAAGAACATGGGATGTTGATTATTTGAAAGAAGAGGGCTGGAAAATTATTATAAATGAAAAGGATCAGATAAAAGAGTATTTATTGGAATATGAAAAGTTAAGTCATGCACATCTAAATAAATTTGAAAACTTCAGCGCAAATACTATTATTATTTGGAAAGGTCTGTATAAGTTTGAAAATTATTTGGCTGAAGAAGATAGAAAACTCGCATTAAAAAGGGAAATTAACGATGTTACAAATGAGCACCTTTCTATAGTATTTCATCGATTCATGGAAAATAAGAAAAAGCCATTAAAAATTCGTGTAAATAATATTATTTTAAATCCTTTCAATCCTTTTCCAAATCATTTATCTGATTTTCGTTCAATTCCAAATAAACAAAGAAATGTAAGGGATGACGTTTTAAGAATGGAGGGATTTGTCTTGCCCTCAAGGAGCATAGGGGAATCAAAGTCTGGGGTTTCTGAGTGGACAACAAAAAGTAGAGGACTTATGGAAATGGAAGGGTTGTATATATATAGGTCCAATAGGTTAATCAGATTCGGTGATTGGAATGGCGTCGTCAAAAAATCACCTAGACTGCAATTAGCCAGACTTATGGTTGAAGTTGGAAATGGCGTTGATCATTTACTACATTTGAATGTAGCAAAATCGCAGATAACAATTCCCTATGATTTGCGCCAGGCTTTTTTACGTTATGTTATAATACTTAAAGAAGAGGCAGAAAAAGAGTATTATAATAATACCACTACTACAAACCCTCGGATAAAAGGGAATAAAAAAGAATTTTTCTTATTTAATAAAATCCCTTCCTCGAAGGGAATGCTGTTGGCTTTTAATGAGGAGTTTCCTCTTTTGAGAGAATTGAGAGCAAGTTTAAGTGGGCCTCAAAAAGGAAATTTTAATTTATTTCTAAAAACAGTAAATACTTCAATTAATAAAATTAGGCAGGTCCATGAAGATAGATCTTTCAATGAGGCAAGAGATAAAGATATTTTAAGCGAAAGTGAGTTATTTAATGCGATAGACAATTTAATATTGAAAGGAGTTTCGAAATCCCAAATATTAGAAAGCATCATTCCTAACTTAGGATATTCCTTCGAAAGTTTGCCATCTAAACTAAAAACCATTTTAAAAAATGAATAACGGGAGAGATTATATTGACCAAATTCTTAACTTTCTTAATTCTGAATCAAAGAAAAGAAAAGAAAGCGCTCTTCTTTTGACAGAAGAGTTTTATAAGTCTACTGAATTGAAGCTGTTATCTAAGGATGCTGTAAAAGCAATAGGTCAACTTCTTGGATATACTCAATTTTCAGATTCTGAATTCGATGGTTATTATAACACTGCATTAGTTGAATTCACTTCCACACATCCGATAGATATAATGGCAAGCGCTTCTTTGAAAAAATCTAAAAAGGATAGTTGGTTAACAGAAAAAAGATATAAAGAGATTCATTGGAATTATACATCAAGGTATTTCGCATATTTGAAAAAAAATGGGAGATCTGAGAAAGTATTGAATGAAACTTACAACTCAAGTAAAAGAATTTTAGAAAAACTAGGAGACCCAAAATCTAGTAAAGAGTTTTACGTTAAAGGATTGGTTGTTGGTAGTGTTCAATCAGGGAAAACTGCCAATTTTAATGCTGTAATAAACAGGGCGATTGATTCAGGGTATGGGTTAATAATTGTGCTGTCAGGAATTATGGAAGACTTGCGCAGTCAAACTCAGGCAAGAATTGAAAAAGAGGTATCTGGGACGGATAAAAGTAATTCAATTGGTGTAGGGGCGATAAGAAAATTTGGGGAATTAGGTGACTCTACGGTGCACCAGGTGGTTGTGCCCACTTCTGTAAAACATGACTTCAAAAAAACTATTAAAGAAGCAGACTTCTCGTTAAACAATAAAAATATTCTTGTCTGTAAAAAAAATACAGGTGTTTTAAAAAACTTGATATTATGGCTTGATGATTATTTGAGCGAAAATAAAGATAAACACGATATTCCCTTTCTTATTATTGATGATGAGGCTGATAATGCATCATTAAATAATATGGGTAAAAGAGGTAAGGAGTATGCAAGTGCGATCAATGGTTTGATAAGGGCACTTTTAGGATTATTTAATCGTAAAACATACTTGGGATATACTGCTACGCCGTTTGCAAATGTTCTTCAGGATAGAAATGAAGCTCCAGAAAATAAGTGGATAATTGATTATAAAGAAAAAGGAGAAACAATTCAGAAACAATTTGATCTGGTAGATAATATTTTTCCAGATGATTTTATTGAACTCCTTTTTCCTCCTTCAAATTATATTGGAGCCAAGCATTTTTTTGAGACTAGAATTGAAGAAATTAAAAAAATTGATCCACTGCTTACTCCTGCGGTTACCGATTCCTATAATTCATTTCCTATAAGAGTAGATCGTACTTACAGCCCTGTAATCCCAGCGCCCGAAAGTGATAGGAGCTATCCTAAAGCAAATAAGGACGATGACTTTCCTCGCTTTTTGCCAGTATCCCTAAAAGAGGCAATTCAATGCTTTATAATTTCAACTGCTGTAAGATTGAGCAGAAAGTCTTTGATGAGTACATCTAAGCTTTATAACCCGCATAACACAATGTTGATCCATATTTCCAGGTTCACAGCGTGGCAAACTAGAACAAAATCTTTGGTTGAGAAATATGTTAATGAAGAACTAGTGGTTAAATTAAATACCGATCTCCCAAATGATCCTAGATCAATTTATGCAGAGTTTGAACGAACATGGTTTAAATATTACGCACACGTAATTGAAAATATCAAAAACTATCTTCCAAACGGATATGAGGACCAATTTTTAGTCCCTAAAAATTTTCAAAAGGATATTAAACCACTATTAGTTGAAGCAATTAAGGGTATTGATATAAAGGCAGTTAATAGTGAGACAAAAGATTCTCTCTCTTATCCAGACAACCTGGAAAAAAAATATATCGCTATTGGGGGAAATAGATTATCTAGGGGTTTTACATTGGAAGGATTGACCATTAATTATTTTGTTAGAAATACAGATTATGCCGATACATTATTGCAAATGGGAAGGTGGTTCGGATATAGACCCGGGTATTTAGATTGCTGTAAATTATTTACAACTGCTGGGAATATCAATAAGTTTGATTTAACTACTGTGACAATTGAAGAACTGGAACAGGAATTTAAATTAATGAGTAAATTAGAAAGAAAGCCTAGCGATTTTATGCTACGAGTAAAAACCCACCCCAGGGTCTTAAGAATTACGAGATCAACAATTCTTAGAAAAACAATTGAAGAGAAAGTTAATTATAGTGGGGATATCGAGCAATCAACTAAATTTTCTATTGAGGCAAACAGAATAAATCTTGCTTGGGTATCTTTTGTAAATCTGGCAAAGACTATAAAATGGGAAGTAGATGATGAAAGAGATTTTTTTGTTTATAAGACAGATAGTAAAGGTTTGATGACTTTTCTAAATCTAGAGAATTCTTTTGTAGATTTTGAGATTCAGGGTCTTCAGGAATGGCTGAAATTATGTAATGAAAATGGCAAATTAACGAATTGGACTATCGCTATAAAACGAAATAGTAAAACAAAGAAGCCCGAGGTTTTACTCCCTAAAGAAAAATCACATTTGCCAAAAGATATTAATTTAACAATACGAAGAGGACCAGGAATTGACCGAGAGAACCCGACTGATGCAAGGAAACGGCTCTTAAATGATGATATTTTTAAGGCTTCAGGAAAATCTGCTCAAATTGTTGCTGCGGGAAAAGATTTTTCAATAACGTTGAGTTCGGAGCAAATAGCAAAAGCTGAAAAAGAGTTTATAGAGGATAAAATCAGTGAGTTAATGTCATCGAAAACAAGAGAGGAGGCTGAAAGAGAAGTAAAAAATATTACAATTCCTGACAAGGCATATAGGATAGCAATGGATGAAAAAGACGGGATACTGGTTATTTATTTAATTGATTTGGAAAGAGTATTTGAAGTTAAAGATGGTGTTATTGATTCTGAGTTACAGGAATATGCTGTTAAGAGAAATCTTGATGTAGGAGTTCCACTTATTGGGTATGCGTTGGGATTTCCAAGAGTCTCAGGAGATATTGGTGGAACGTATGTTAGAGGGGATTACCAATTGGAGATGCCGTTTGATGAGGAAGAGGATGAATTTGATGAATCTTTAAATGAAGAAAGTAACTGATGGATATTTTAAAACTTGAAAATAAGTGGGCAGAAATCAATCAAGAGAAAATTCTTGATTTTAAATCTATTAGAATATCAGAAGATTGTATTTCTGATTTATATTTAAGTTATAATAATACTGGGAATCGATGCTTAATTCTAAGCGTTGGGAATAGCGTATCTATTGATTTTGATCCGGAAATAAGAGAACATATTTCAATTCAATATTTCGATAAATCAAATCACATTGTTATACAACTTAGAGAAAAAAGATTCAATGAGATATTTAATACTTTCATTATTTCAATTTTTTATAAAATAAAATCAATACAAAATATTGACGAAGCTGCCCGTGAAGTTGTAAAAATCTACTATGAATGGAGTATTTTTTTTTCAAAATTAAATTCAAGCCCCTTATCCTTAATAGATGTTATGGGGTTAATTGGCGAACTCTTTGTTCTCAATACTTTAATTACTGAATCTACCGCAAAAGAAATTAACGATATACTTTTAGGATGGAAAGGCCCTTTTGACAAAGGGCATGATTTTATTTTTTCAAGCAAAGACATTGAAGTAAAAACAAAGGAATTATCTAAAATTGATGTTTCAATCTCGAGCGAATTTCAATTAGAATTACCATATGGAAAAACATTGGAGTTAATAATAGTTTCAATACAATTTGGTAATGAAAAATCTGAAACTCTAAATTCTTTGGTGCTGAAAATAAAGGATACAATCGTCAGCAAACTCGGTGACTTGTCTATTTTTTTAAGAGCGCTTGCTAGAAAAGGCCTTAACTTTTCAAATTTGACTGAATATGATATTTATAAGGTTAAGGTTAAATCTATGATTTCCTATAATTGTTCAGCATCCGGTTTTCCAAGATTATCTGTCTCTAATATTCCTCAAGAAATAAAAGAATTGCGTTTCAAACTAGTAACCAGTAAACTCGATGATTTCATTATTAATAAAAAGGAATATTAATGGAAATAGAAGAATATTTGAAATTTCGCGAAGATCTCCTAAATGAATCAAAAGATGAAGATGGCTTTATCTCAGAATCATCTTTTTTGAATTCGGTATTGCCCTTAATGGCTGATGCTAAATTAATTGATTCCGAAGAATACAATGAATCATACTATCTCTTTAATCCTGAAAAACTTAAAATTAATGGTTATTCTGTGAATGAATCTGGAGAGCGATTACAATTATTTATTGTCAACGAAGATTCAATTGATTTAACGGACATTGCAAATGATTTACAGATTACTTTAAAATCATATTATGAAACACATTTTAATAGAGCAATTAGATTCGTTCAATTTGCGTTAAAGGCAGAAGTAATTGAAAATATTCAGGATGCTGACGGCATTAAGGTTTTAACTACTCAACTATCCTCCTCTGAAGGGCTTGATCAATATGATGTTATTGAGATTTTCCTTATCTCGGCAACTGCGACGGTAGAAAAACGAGGTGCCAGTCCTCAGCCTAAACAAATGGATTTTGAAAATGAAAAATTAAAAGTAAATTTTTCAAAAAACAGAGAAAGAGTATCAAAGGAAATCTTGGTTAGTAAAAAACTAGTTGATTTAAATTTTCTTTATAATGTTTTAATTTCCCAAGGAAATCGAACACCGTTATTGGTAGACTTTGAAAAATTATTCAATTTCAAAATAGAAGCTATTAAAGCAGCTGATGAAGAATATTTCGAGTCTTATTTGTGTGTGTTTCCGGGAGATATAATTTCTAACCTGTATAAGGAGTTTAGTACAAGAATGCTCGAAAAAAATGTTAGATCTTTTTTGCAGTTCCCTAAACGAGGTGTGAACTCTGGCATGAAAGATACTATTATAGATAATCCAGAAAAATTTATTGCATTTAATAATGGACTTACAATTACTTCTACTGGCAAAGAATTGACAGAATCGGGAGGGAAATTTTATATAAAATCTTTAACTGATTTTCAAATCGTGAACGGTGGCCAAACTACAGCTACTATTTATTTTAGTCAAAAGGAAGGGATACCTGTAGATAAAATAAAAGTTATGGCGAAAATAAATATCGTGAAGAGCTCTGCTGAAGAAGAACTCGATAAGCTTATAACTGACATAAGTACGTTTTCCAATGCGCAGTCAAGGGTATCAAAAGTTGATTTGCGAGCGAGAAGCCCTCAATTAATAAAAATTAAGGCTCTTAGTGAAAGTATAGTAACGCCGAAGGGCGTAAAATGGTTCTTTGAAAGAGCTAGGGGGGAATTAAATACAACTATTCGTAAGTTGGGTAATAAGGAGAGAATAAATAGAAAATTTCCAAAAGAACGAAGATTTACAAAGGAAGAACTTGCAAAATATTATTCAGTATGGGGAAACAAACCTTATTTGGTTAAACTTGGCGGCGAAAAGGTATTTCGAGAATTTATAGAAGAAATAAGCGGAGAAGGTAGTAGAAAGAAGGCCCCTTTGATAAATAGGTTTTTTTATGAAAATCTAATATCCAGAATTATTCTTTTTAGAAATCTGGAAAAAATATATGGTGACGGAAAAAATAAAATCGGAAACTTACGTGCAGCAGTAATTCCATATTCCGTTTCAATTCTATACAATGCTACTGATGGCGGTGCAGATAATTTAGTTTTTGATCTCAATTTGATTTGGGTGCGAGAAGGGCTGGAAAAGGACTTGTCAGATTTTTTATATGAATTAATGAGATTAATGAACGATTTGATCAAAAAATATTCAACAAGTGACGATCCGAGTGAGAATTCTAAAACCAAAGAGCTTTGGGAAAGAATATCTGAAAGTAAGGAAATAAAAACTTTCATAGCTACAAACAATACGCAAAAAATTATTCAAAAATATACTATTACAAAAGACGAGTATAAAAAAAGACTCTTAAAAAGTGCAAAGGCTCCCGAAGTAGATTTTAAATTAATTCAGGATAATGTTTCAATACATTCTAATGGCGTTATTTTTTATAAAAAATTATTAGAGACATTTCAGAAATTCTCTATAAATGAGAAAGAATGTCTTACCATGATTATATCATCTGTTTTCAAGATGAAAGATATAGATTCTGGCCATGTTGAATTAGAACGAAAAATAATTAGTAGAATTATTGCTGAAGCCCCTGAAATGTTTGACAACATTCCTTTAAATAATTTGAATAGCTTATATGAAACTTTAGACTATATTATAGACTATTATAACAATGCGGTTAATAAACAACAAGACGTCATAGAGGTTTTTAATCAGGTTCAAGAATTAGCTAAAAGTAATAATGTGAAAAATTATTCTGTATGGTATAAGATAGGTGAGATGCTAAGTAAAGGAGAAGCGCCTAAGATTATAGATATACAAGCTGCATCGGCCTTTTTTTCTAATGAATCTGTAAGGATAGAAATCAAAGAAAAACAAAAAATTGACGATCAAGTTTTAATTAAAATGGTCGAATGGGATTCGAAAAAAAGATTACTTTCCACAAGTGAACGAAAGTATGTGTCAGATTTTGCTTACGGGTTTAAAAAATTAAATTCCTTTCATGAAAATAATATCCGCCGACATTTACAAACTCTAATCGATGGAGGATTTAAGCTTAATAACTAAAGCAGGTTATTTTCTAGTTTGGTGTATGTCTGCCGCAGAATGAATTTTATTACAAGTATTAATACGATAACTTTATAATTATAAAATGAATTTTATAGGCAACATAGTATGGTTGATCTTCGGCGGCTTGTTTGCAGCCCTCGGTTACTTATTTGGTGGTTTGGTGTTATGCATCACCGTTATCGGCATACCATGGGGGTTTCAATGTTTTAAACTTGCCGGGTTGATATTAATGCCTTTTGGTAAAAAAGTTGTAAACGATACAAGTGAAGCAGGTTGTCTTTCTATGCTCTTTAATATTATATGGATAGTTTGTGGTGGGCTGTATACCGCAATTATACATATTGTGATGGGAGTAATTTTAAGTATTACTGTTATTGGTATTCCCTGGGGCAGGCAGCATTTTAAGTTGATTGAAATATCGCTGATGCCTTTTGGTAAAAAAATAATTGAGGATGATTAATTCTTCCTGTTGATGTCCCGCCGGGATCTGCTTTAGCGACCCCGGCGCATAGAAATATAAATGGCAATCATTTACTAAATGTGTGTAATTCGTCTTGTAACCGTAGTAACAACATCGGGGTCTCACAGTTAATTTATTTAAGGGAGCGTTTATGCGTGTGAAGACCCGCTGGGACAACGGCGTTTTAAAAGTACATATTAACCTTAAATACAATGATCCTGACAATCCTATAATCATTTAGTCCCGATCCATCTCCGGCATTTTCGCCGCCGGCACTGTTTGCAAATACTTATAAATAGCTTTTAACTCCGGGTCTGTCATCAGTTTAAAATTGTTCCATGGCATCGGGCTTTCTTTGATCCTTTTTTTCTGGCGGAAACGATCGATAAACTGTTCTTCTGTCCACCCATAGATGCGGCTATCAGGGTGGGGTGTAAGATTGGGGGTAATAAAACCTTCAATATCGTTGCCGCCGGCCATGAGCGGACCCGAAAGATCCCCGGCCAGGTTCCTTTGTGTATGACAACCCATACAGTTCGTGGTACTACTGACAAGGTATTCTCCATAGGCTGCACTGCTATCAGGCGATATCGTTTTTTGAATGGGCAGCCTTGGCCCTAAGGGCTTTACCATAAATGCCTTGATGGCCTTGCCAAGGAGGTTAAATTCATGTGGCGTGTTACGCGTAGCTACAGGCTTTACTGTTCGCAGGTAAGAAACTACCGCTGTGAGGTCATCATCACTCATATCCTGGAAGCCCATAAAATTCAATACAGCATTTCCATTGGCGTGTACCCCATACCGTATGACCCTTGCAATTTCTGCATCGCTTCTTCTGCCAATGCCATATGTAGGATCGGATGTAATATTGGGGGTGTAGATTTTGGCGATGCCAATATCCAGCAATCTGCCACCATTTAAAACGGGTTCAGATCCTGCTTCCAGCAACGAGTCTACATTTTGCGGGCTATGACAACTGGCACAATGTGCCTGGCTGAAGACAATGTGTTTACCGCGGTTAATGATATTACTGTCGGTAGATGCATGTACATCGGGATAAGGGGCATCAAACTCCAGGTGTTGGCGCATGCCGATGGTGGTGCCAAGTATCACAACTAAAAGTAACAGGATAATCACAAACCACTTCGTTATTTTCTTTAACTTTTTCATAAGCTTTATTTGAGGCGTGAAAATAGGATGCGCTGTGAACGGGGATTTTATAGAAATGAATGAATTGGAGAAGGGCGAGTATGAATTGAGTAATGAGAATGATAGGTTTTGGAAGATAATATTTTTATCTGCCCGGAGGATAGGAACGCGGATGACGCGGATTGAGCGGATAACACGGATCTTATACTTGCTTCGCAAGTATTGTAAGCACAATATTCAATTTACTTTTTTTACAGTTTGCGACGCAAACAAAATCCGTGTCATCCGCTCAATCCGCGTCATCCGCGTTCCCATCCTTCGCATAGATCATTATTAAAATCAAAATAGTTGTAATGTCACCCGGATTAATTTTCGGAGCTGGCTGCGTCATCCCACATAACTATACGACCGCTGAACCATAAACGCCTTTTTTATTCTTCCGGGTTTAATATTTTCATGGTTCAGCTATTCCCTATGCGTACAGTCATTTGCCTACTGTTAATACTGGTATTACAAAATAACCTGGTAAATGCCCAGGCAAACATCCATGTCAATGTAACTGATGAACACCAGCGTCCGCTGCCAGGTTCTACCGTTTATTTAACGGGAGCTGATTCGGCAACGATCCTTTCTAAAGCTGCCGATTCAACCGGCTCCGTGACATTTATAGATATAAGTGCAGGCAGGTATCGCTTACGGGTAACCGAAGCCGGTCATATTGACGGTAACAGCGAATGGATAAACCTGGGAAATAATAATGTTAGCAGCCAGGTCATACTCAAAGCTAAAAGCGGCCTGCTGAAGGATGTTACCGTTACTGCCAAAAAGCAATTCATCCAGTTCCTGCCTGATAAAACAGTCGTCAATCCAGAAGCAAATATCAGCAATGCAGGCGCTACGGTGATGGACGTACTGGAAAAATCACCTGGTATCACGGTAGGAAAAGATGGGGCCATTATCATGAAGGGGAAACCGGCTGTAATGGTATTGATAGATGGGAAACCCACGCAATTGAGTGGTTCCGACCTGCAGGCATACCTGTCGGGCATGAGCGCTTCGCAGATCGATGTGGTGGAACTGATCGAAAACCCGGGTGCAAAATATGATGCTGCCGGTAATGCAGGGATCATCAATATAAAAATGAAAGCGAACCGTGTTCGGGGATTCAATGGCTCCCTCAACCTCAGCATGGGACAAGGCGTATACTCAAAGACAGGCAACAGCCTCAACCTCAATTACCGTAATGGAAAAATAAATTTTTACCTGAACTATGGAATGCGTGCCAATGGCGAATTCATGGACGCATATACACTGCGCAAATATTTTGATACCAACAATGCCGACTCTGCACTGCTGGAACAGCCGGGTTTTAATAAGAGCACCGCAGCGGGACAAAACCTCAAAACCGGCTTCGATTATTTTTTAAATGAGAAAACCACATTGGGCCTTGTATTCACAGGAGGTCTTTTTACAAAGCATACAAAAAGCAACAGCGATATCATTTGGATGGATCGCTTCTACCACGTGGATTCAACCATTAATACAAACGGAAAGAACAACCTGTACTTTAAGCGGGGAGGTTTTAACATCAATGGCAAACATAAGATCAGCGCCGGCAGCGAGATCAGTGCAGATATTGATTATGTGAAATTTGACATTACTAACGATCAACAATACCAGACGCAGGTACTTGCGGCCGGGAGCCCGGTATCGATAACAAAAGGAGAGATACCTTCGAAGCTCGATATCGTTACGGCTAAGCTTGATTATACCAAACGTTTCAAAGATTTTGTGCTGGAAGCGGGTTTGAAGACGGCGATCAATAAAACGGATAACCTGGCTGATTACTATTACTCGGACAATGGTCATTTTATTTCCGACCTGGGACGCAGCAATCATTTTTTATATGATGAAAAGATAAGTGCCCTTTATGCAAGCGCGGATGCAGAAAAAGGCAAATGGCATTGGCAGGCTGGATTGCGTTATGAGTTCACAGATTACCGGGCCCATCAACTCGGCAATGCACTGGTTAAAGAGGCTGCATTCAGAAAAAATTATGGCAGCCTGTTCCCGACGGCATTCCTTTCATATAATGCTGACAGCAATAACGTGATCACGGTGAGGGCTGGACGAAGAATTGACCGTCCACCGTTTCAGAACCTGAATCCATTTCTTACCACGCTGAATAAATATACCTATGAGGCGGGTAACCCTTTCATCCGGCCACAGTATACCTGGAACTTTGCATTGGCACATACCTGGAAACAAAAGCTAACGACCGAATTTTCCTACAGTGATCTGCAGGATTATTTTTCCCAGGTATTTATTATTGATTCCAACAGCAGCAATGTAAATAAGAACATCATCATTTACACCCGTGGTAATGTTGGTTCTTTTAAAAATTTTGGCATCAGTGAAACCTTGCAACAGCAGCTCACCAAATGGTGGAGCATTACTGCAGTGGCTGTTTACAATCATAAAATAATAGAAGGAGTAGTATGGGGACCACTCCGGGCAGTAATAGATCAGCTGAATATAAGCCTCAACAACCAATTTAAATTTAATAAAGGATGGGGTGCGGAAATAAGCGGCTATTATCAAACCAAAAGCCAGGTAGACCTGCAGGAATGGCTTACACCACAGGGGCAGCTGGACCTCGGTATTTCCAAACAGGTATTAAAAAATAAAGGGTCGGTAAAGCTGAGTGTACGCGATATTACTTACTATCAGAATTATTCCGGTTATTCTACATTCGAGAATGCGCATGAACCTTTTAAGTTAAAATGGGACTCCAGGGTAATACGCCTGAGTTTCAGCTGGCGATTCGGTAAAACAATGAAGGCTGTAAACAGGTCTGAAGGAAGTGCTGCAGATGAGATCAACAGGGCGGGAGGGTAGAAAGGTTCCTGAGGTTCCTGAGGTTTCAAAGGTTTCAAAGGTTTCAAAGGTTCCATAGGTTATCTAATCCTGGAAACTTCTAAACCTTTGAAACCTCTGGAATCTCTGAAACCTTTGAAACCTTTGGGACCTCTGAAACCTTTGGAACCTTTGGAACTTCTAATGCTGTACCGTAAACCGCTGCGTTTTCAATTCCCCGCCTGATCGCATTACAAGTATATAATTGCCATCGGGAATGTCTTTAAGTAAGAGCTGCCTGTTGTTTACGCCTTTTACTTCTGTGATTGTTAGCTGCAATACAGTTCTGCCCATGACATCATAAATATGTATGAATGTATTTCCATTCTCCTTCGCCGACCACTGTAACTGGATAAAACCATCAGCAGGGTTTGGATAAACAGCAAAAGGCTTTTCAATATCGATATTCATCTCTTCTGGTGAGCTGAATCCCCTTGCAACAGGACAATCACCCAACGCATCTCCATGGGCTAAATGATTTGGTACATCGCTGGTATTGATGCACGTGGTTTTCTTTTTTGTGTTGCTTTCTTTATGGCAAACTTTCACTTTGTTGGTGCCGCAACGAATATCTTTAACGACAATAGTGACATTATCGGTTGCACTATGGTTATTGGCATCCGTAATAGTTACCGAATACGTAGTGGTAACGGTGGGACTAACGGTAATGGATGCTGTAGTGGCGCCGGTTGACCATAAATAAGAAGGTGCTCCACAAACTGTATACACAGGGTTGATTGTTTTACTTGTTGGACCATAACCAATATAGATCGTTTGGTCTGCGCCTGCATCCACCGCTACAAAAGTGGGAACAGTAGCCCATGGGGTAAAGGTGACGTTTGGCCCAACAGGATCACCCGTGCCGGGGCCTGAGCCGCTTGGTCCGCTGGCGCTGCCCCACCAATTGCAGGTGGCATTTTGCGGAGACGAAGCATTATTTACATAACCAGTTTGGTTTCCTGTAACATAATTAGACTGCACCGTTTGCGTGAGTGTACTACCGGCAGCAGCCATCATGTTGAAACCGGTTTGCCAGTTGTTGACCGTATTGGCATTTGCGACAAGATTCAATGTTGCCCCTGTCGGAACATTTGCCTGTATGCCCGTGCCGGCGCTGGATCCTGTACCAACAATGGTATTGTTATTTACAGTTGCAGATGAATTACCGCTAAGGGGCTCAAGATATATTCCCCTTATAGTAGTAGAAGAAAGATTGTTGATCGTATTGCCTGATAGAGCTACCGTACCAGCTCCATTAAAATCTATACCGTTAACAACAGCGGAGGTTGCACCACCGGCAGTAACATTTGCTATCGTACTGTTCTTAATGGATACATTTTGTGGCGTGCCCACAATACGCATTGCATTGACGATGGCAGTATTTCCACCGGTAATGGATATACTATTGGATTGGGTGGTGGAACCAACCCGGTTACGGTTTGCAGTTACGTTTTCTGCCTGGAAAAGAAGCCCGTCAAATTTAGTTATGTCGAAAGGTTGCACTACGTTTATGTTCTGCACTGTATTGTTTTCAACAACAACAGGGGTGGAAAAGGGTTCACAGGTAAATAATTCCGGGTCATCATCAATAAGCATAACGCCGAAAAAATTTACCTCTGTATTGCTTTGCAGGCTTACATCCTGTATCAGGTTGTCCGAGATTGTAACGTTATTAAGCACCAGCGCCTTTATCCCGATAAAATTTGTTTTCACCACGGAAGAAACCGTGATCTTTTGAATGGTATTTTGTGTAATGGCACCTCCGCTGCAGTTGTTGTATAAAATGCCATAAAAATCTGAATTGCCACCGGCTGCAGGTGCACTGATATTAACACCATAATCTGCCGCATCGCCCCCTATAAAATTGCCGGTACAATAAACTTTATTGCTGCCGCGGCTATTCGTAATGGATATAGCAGCAAGCCGGTCGCAGTTGGAACAGGAAGAAGGATAAGGATCGGGATTGATCTTTTCCATATTCTTGATCACATTATTTCTTACAGAAACAGAATCACCGGCATAATAGGTCCCGCATACAATTCCCAAAAAAGGCCCACCTTTCCATTTCCCTGCGGCGAACCTGGCATTGCCCCCGATATAATTGCCCTCAATAATATTGGTGCCTGCACGAAAGTCTGTATGAAAAATATCGATGGCGTAGTCAGGATACGTATAATCCAAAAGCGTTGAATAAAAATGATTATTCTTAATGATCCATCCCGCACCGGGGCCATCGGGCCTGATCTCAATACCGGAATAAGTGAAGTTGATGATATCGTTGTCTGTTATTTTGTTGTTGATATTGGGCCCATTGGGATTGCCATTCGCATATATTGCATAATAAGGGGAAACAATTGTTGGCGGAATGGCACCACCACCATAAATAGCGCCTTCAATAATGTTATGCGCTATAGTATTATCATGAATTCCTCCTAAAACGCCGATAGGAAAAGGTCCTGCCGGGTTAAAGGTTACCACACCCTTCCTGTATAAAGGAGCGCCAAAAGGAGCGGTATAATAATTATTTCCTTTCAGGTGGCAATAGGAGATATTATTATTACTGGCATTATTGCTAAACTGTACAGCTGTTCCTTCCTGGGCATTGCTCCAGATAAATAACTGGCTGATGGTGCCACCGCCGGCGGGCCTTCCGTCAATATTAAACCAGGAACCATAGATATCAAAAATGGGAATATCGCCGGTTGATGGAACCACGCCACCGGAAAAATCAGTGCCGATATGAATATCTACTGCACCTATTCGTGGCCGTATGGTAACAGTTGCATTAGCAGCCGTGGGAAAACTTTCCGGGACAACGATGGGATATGTCTCATTTTGCCAGTTATAATTTTGCTGCAGTTCTAATATAACGTGGCCCGACAGTCCCGATGATTGTATGTCTGCTAAGGCTGCACCAATACTGGAATAACTGCCGGGGATTGTTTTGATTCCCGATACCTGTGCCTCAGACGAAAAAATGCATAAGAAACAGAAAAAATACAAAATAAACATGCTGCGGATAATTTTTTTCATAACTGGCGTTTTAATGATTAATAAGAAAAAAACGGGTACGTTTTTTCAAGTGAGAGGAGTATTACTAATGTATGATTTTTTATAAAAAAATCAAAGAAAGGGAAAAGGTTTATTTTGAAGGATGGATCAGGATTCGCAGGATTTATGGATTGACAGGATTATGAACCAGGATTTTCAGGATGTGTGGATTAACAGGATGATGAAAATGATGATTTGATATTTAAAATAATTGAGCGCTTTGAAAATGTATAATAACCCTAAATACAATAATCAATCAGGATTTACAGGATGTTTAGATTAGCAGGATGATGAAAAGGATGTCATACATTAATCCTGTTAATCCTACAATCATATAAATCCTGGTTCAGAACTCCTGCTTTATTACCCTAAATATTATTTTCCTAAACTAAATTTATGTTATTGGTAATACAACTTTTTGTTAGAGTTGAAACGTATTATTGTGATAAAACAGGTCTTAATCAGGATTCGCAGGATTAATGGATTGACAGGATGATGAAAATGATGATTTGACATTTAAATAAAATAATTGAGCGCTTTGAAAATGTATAATAACCCTAAATACAATAATCCTGTTAATCCTAAAATCTTATAAATCCTGATTCAGAACTGCTACTATAGAACCACTAAATATTATTTTCCTAAACTAAATTTACTTCAGTGATAATATATGTTCAGGCAGGTTACAATAGGTAACTTGGTATTGGGAAGTATAAGGTCAGAATCAGGATTTTAACGATTTATAGATTAGCTGGATTGGGAAACGGGCCTCCGCCAGAATAGCATTATTATCATCCTGTTCATCCTATAATCATCTAAATCCTGATTCAGACAATTGTGTTCAGGATTTAAAAAATTAAGAGGACGATGAAGCAGGATGAAATAACATTTAAAATAATTGGGTGTGCTATGAAAGTACACAATACTTTAGGAAATGGATTCCAGGAAGTAATTTACCAGAGATGCCTTGCGATTGAATTAAGAAAAGCTGGACTCGACGCTGTAAGAGAAAAAGAGCAAACAATACTTTATGAGGGGGAGGAAGTTGGTACCCGACGGGCAGATTTTATTATAGAGGGAAATATCATGGTAGAATTAAAAGCACTTATTAACCTTGAAAATGTTCATTTGGCACAAGCAAAAAATTATGTAGTGGCATATGATTTACCAACTGGCCTGCTTATAAACTTTGGTTCAACTAGTTTACAATATAAAAAAGTCTTTAACCCTAAATACAATAATCAATCAGGATTTACAGGATGTTTAGATTAGCAGGATGATGAAAAGGATGTCATACATTAATCCTGTTAATCCTACAATCATATAAATCCTGGTTCAGAATAGGGGTAGCATCTGTAATTACCATTAATGCTGTCATTACCTAAATGTCTATTTTTACTTAAACTTTCCAAATGCCAAACAAAGAATTTCTATCGCTACTTGAAACAGTAATATTTCATTGGCAGCTATCTGCTAAAGCTTATAAGGATTATATGGAGAATGGAAAAAAATTCCGTTATGCTGAAATACTTAAAGTGCATAATACGGTTGTAAAAAATTTGCTTACTGATAATATTACCCTGATACCTGCTGAGTATATAAATGATATAGAAGCTATACTTGAGCATTACACGATATGGACAGCTAAATGGGAAGAGCTGAGAAATAAGCTAAACCCTGTGCCTGCTGATGAATTTGTTTTTGAAAACGATCATCGCTTTCCAAGAGTTGCTGCACAAAAACTGGAAGCTGCATTTCATGAGTTATCCTAAAATATAGGCTAACCTTGTCACACAGGTGGATAAGTGGTTCGTGAGGCACGAACCACGGCGGCTGCATTTCATGATTTATCGTAATATCTAAACGTCCTGTTATTAAATCTTCACTTACTGCCGTTTCGAACACTTTAGACAAAGTGTTTTTTTATTTTAACAAGTTGTAATCAAACCTTGCCTATAACTTCTCATCTATTGGAGTAATTATTGATCATTAAAAAACATTACTCATGAAAAAGATTTTTACCTATTCAATTTTAGCAGCTTTGGTTGCCGTTTTATTTAGCAGTTGTGTTAAAGAAAAAGTAGAAGTGTATGACGACCATGCATACTGGCTTTCCCAGGAACGGGGCGATGTGGTGTACAGTAATAATTACTGTGGGTTTTACGTGGTAGAAACAAATTTTGGATATACCATTATCCAAAACCTTGATGGATTAAGGACCTATGACACTGACGTGATGTATGGAAACTTTGGCGGTTATGGTACCAGGGATTTCTATAATTATACCGTAGACCTGGTTACCCGGGGAAACGTAGTAGAATATGATCTTACTTATTATGAAGCCATGGATTTGATTGATTATTATTGTCCCGTAGGTAAAGCAAATGGGTTAAAGATCAGGCAAAGTGCAACTTCATTGAGTAAAATTTCGAGAAGCACTGCTCCCGTTAAAAAATAATTGCAACCTTATAAATATATCTTGCAATCTTTTTTCGCCACTGAGTTACTGGTTTTTATTAAATCCTTATTCTGAGATTTTTTTTAAGTAATCAGTAAATCAGTGGCAATTTCTTCCGAAGGCTTGTAGTGAGAACCGAAACAATGCCGATATTATTTTTCCCGCAGATCAAAGAAGATTAAAATGCACACAGATTTAAGAAGAACACCTTAAATCTACGCTAATAAATCATCTTTGATCTGCGGGAAATAAAATGAGAAACTAAAATCTATATTCTACCTGCACCCCGATATTTCTCCCCGCCTCTCTTACATTTATTGATTTAATCAATGACAGGTGATTAAAATATCCTTTATTGAAAATATTTGTGCAAAAAAAAGTGTAAGCAAAATGCTGTTTCTTACCTGCCGCTGGCGTGGCACCGATAAAAATATCCGCTAAGAAATATCCTTCTGTTGCAGTTTCATATTGCGCCACATGCTTTTGTTCACCATAAAGGTTTAACTGCAGGGTTGCATATAATTGCTGCCATTTTTTAGGATTATGTTTATATGTAAAGCCTGCGATCAGTTTATTGGCCGGGATATAAGGAAGATCGCCACCATTATTTTTCAAACGGCCACTAAGGATACCTGTACGCAGGTAAGATTCAAACCATGTTAAATTTACAGGATGAATATTGATATCCGCTTCGATGCCATTTATTTGTGCATCATGTTGTGTCCAGCGATATACCCGCAGGTCGCCGGCGCTATCAGCAGTTGGCGTGATATAAATATAATCACTGATCATATTTGTATACCCGCTTACAGAAGCTTTAAATGAAGAATTGCGATACTCAATGGCTGCATCCACTTGTATGTTTCTTTCCATCTCCAGGTTGTTGTCACCTATTTCAAAACGATACGTGCCCTCATGCTTTCCAAAAGCAGCAAGCTGGGCATAGTTCGGTGCTGCATCACCGTTAGCTACATTCAGTTTAATGCTTAATGCAGCTAATGGGTGATAAACAATACCTGCAGAAAAAGAATACGGCGTATAGTTTTTTGAAATATCCTGGTTTGGTTGTGGCAGCAGTGGCGCTGCTTCACCATCATCTTTTTTAGGCAGGGTGGTAAACATGTTTACTTTATGAAAATCAATACGCATACCATATAAGAAATTCCATTTTTTGAGATCGGTACTGCCTATTAAAAATAATCCGCCAGTACTTACCTGTGCATCGGGTACCAATACAAAATTTCCGAAATTTTTATTATCCTGGTAAAACCCCTGCAGGCCCGTCTTGATCTTTGTTGGCCTGGCAATATTACTGTGCCATTGCAGATCAGCAGTTATTGTTTGCAGGTCAAGCCCAACGCCCAGGAACTTTGATTTTGGGAGTGAATCCGTTTCAAATTCGCTTCGCTTGTTATACTGGTATCCTGCATTAAATGTTATTTCTGATTTGCCTGCTTTAAAACGATTTTCAGTACTTATCACGTGAGTAGTTATATCCTGGTAGGGAGCTTCCATTTCATAATCACGTTCCTCTTCCGGTTTACCGTTATTTGCAGGAACATTCAGTGATTCATCCTCGATGATACCAAGCTTTTGGCTGTATAAATTATAAGTAAGGCTGTGATTGCTTTTATCGTTTTTTATACCGATCATTCCTTTAAAGGCAATACTGTTAAATTTTGAATTGGCGGCAAGTGGCTTTTCTTCTTCTTCAGCCTCAGCTTCCTTTTCGCCTTCTTCGCCCTGTACATAATTGGTATGAGCCTGCATGGCCGCATGGGCAGAATAATAAAGCAGGTGCCTGTTAACGTTAGTCCCAGTATTATTTTTCTTTCCCCCTAAAACATGTGTGCCCCTGAACCCGGCATTAAGGTTGGCGCCAATACTGTTGCCGAAAAAACCAAGACGCACAAAGCCATTATTTTTTTCTGCGGCTGTGGGTTCTGTCTCTTCCATAATGATGGCGCCGCCGAGTGTATTTGGTCCATACACGAGTGCTGCCGGCCCGTTAATGATCTCAACATGATCAAATCCGTTATCGGAAATACCGATATCATGCCTGTCATCCCATGTCTGGTTATCAATGCGTGTACCGCTTGCGAATAGTTGTATGTGATTGAAAGAAAGTCCGCGGATAACAGGCTTGTTAATACCGGTACCTGAGGATATCCTGCTTACCGATGGCAATTGTGCAAGTTGCAGCATCATTTGCGGCAAAGGCGTGGTTTGAAACGATCGCAGGTTTACGCGTTGCAATGGGTAAGGAATATTCTGTACAGGTTTTTTACCCAATGCATTTATCATCACCGTATCTATATCCTGGTATTTTTTTGTATCATTTTGCTGGGCCATAGCCTTCACCGAAATGAAGACGATAAGCAATAAAAATATTTTTTTCATTGAGTTTTTTTATAGCAGTTATTGTAAGAAAGTTCCAGGGGTTTCAAAGGTTCCATAGGTTGACGAACCTTTGAAACGTTTTAAACCTATGGAACCTTTGGGACATTTGGAACCTATGAAACCTCCGGAGGTGGATTTATGATCGATAGAAAATGATCACTGTATGTTTGTTGTGGTAAGGCATTGTATTTTTTCTTAGCAGCAACCGGCACCGGGATTGTTGTTGCAATTTGTTTGGAAAAGAAAAATGCAAAGAATGCGATCCGGTAGGCAGGGACTGTTGCTGTTGCTGTATTTTTATGTAGCTGTTTATTCAATTGTGCGTACTGAGCATTTGATCTTGTTTCTTCAACATCACATTCAAGAAAGAGCGTTATTTTATTTCCTTTAGCTGCAGCATGATCAATATCATACAGCATTCCACCAATTGTTATTTCGTCATCATCATTTTGAAGTTCCTTTAATGTTGCACGATCGATCGTTATGCTTATTAATGTTGTTTGATCTCCAAACCATTCATGTCTTATCTCGTGTATTGTTTCAAACCATAGATGTGAAAGCGGCTTGTATAAATTCCAGCATAGTGATGATACCTGGGTGAGCAGGAAAACAGATAGCAATAGTTTGGCAGCTCTTTTAGTCATCAGGATTTATTAGGGTCCCGTAAAAAATAACAAGGTTTCAAAGGTTCCAGATATTTCAAAGGTTAACGAACCTTTGGAACTTTTTGAACATCTGAAATATCTGGAACTTATTTACGTTGAATTTTTCTCACAAAAATCCCTTTCTCTGTACTCAGCTTCATCTCATACACACCACCCGCAAGTTTGCTGATATTGATCTCATTTTTTAAAGACATATCACTGATCTCTTTATCCATTACCAATGCGCCTATTGAATTATATAGTTTCAACTTAGCCGGTCCTTTTATATCTCCTGAAGTGATATAGACAATTCCGTCCGATGGAATAGGGAATACCTGTATACCTGTAACTGTATTTATAGGAACAGATGGGACGATCTTTGCAGCAGAAATTCCGCTGCAACCATTGGCATCAACTACCGATACCGTATAACTGCTATCCAGGACTGCATCATAGGTTTGTTGCGTTGCTCCTGTAATCAGGTTATTATTTACAAACCATTGATAGGATGAAGCAGGGATGTTACAGGTAAGTAAAGTACCTGTTGCTGTAATAACCGGGACTGGATTGGCTAACACAGTAACATAACCTGTTTTAGTTTTTGCCTGGTTGCCACCTGCAGCGCTGCCTGCCGTGAGTACGACATTGTAAACACCTGCAGTATTGTAGGTTGTTGTAGCATTTTGCTGAGTAGCCGAAGCAGGTGTTCCCCCCGGGAACGACCAGTTCCAGCTATTCACCAGCCCGGTACTTTGATCAGTGAAGTTTACAGTAGTACCGGTACAGACTACAGTATCATCAGCTGCAAATAAAGCAACCGGGCTTAACCGTAAGTTTACATTGTCGATAAAGACCTGTTGCCCATAATGGCCCCTGTTTTCAAAAGCGATCAATAAATTGGAGGATGCTAAATAATTATTTAAAGCGATGGTTTCTGTTCTCCATTGGGTAGATGTGGGAACAAAAGTTCCACCGGTATTTACCGGCGCAGTTGCAAGGGATGAACCGTATTTGGTATACAGGTAAGTAAAGCTGGCGCCACAATTTGTTGAAACACCTACAAGTAAACTATCAAGATAGTCTGTAGTACTGTACGGTGCATAAGCTACATCGAATGTAAGTGTGGCGGCAGAAAAAGAAGTGAGGTCCATAACGGGTAGCTGTAGCTGGTCCTTGTTACCTTGTGTATCGTTGTTGTAATTATCGAATGCGGCAGATGCCGTGCTGGCACCAAAACCACCTGCTGCTGTACTTCCAAACCAGTTTACCCCATCGTTCCCTCCATCTGCAAGTCGCCAGGCTGCGGGTGGATAAGCAGCTCCCTGAAATCCTTCTGCCACAACCTGCGGGCTGCCCATTCCAACAAGGATATAAGTATTGATCGTTTTAATATTGCTGCCGTTGGCATTGCTCACAGTAAGGCTTACACTATAACTACCGGCAGTGTTATAAACCACGGTTGGGTTTTGCAGCGAAGATGCCGCGGGTGTTCCGCCGGGGAAGTTCCAACTGTAAATAAGATTATCTCCTTCACTCAGATCTGTAAACTGAACCGATTGCCCCGGGCAGACATATGTTTTATCATTTGTAAAATCTGCAATAGGAGGGTAGTTGGGATGCAATGCATATTCCCAGACACCCCGGCCATAATAACTCACCCTTAATTTACTTGCAACATCGCCATTATTATAGATCATAAAATCAGTTATATTGGCAATACTGGGCAGGTTATAAGTAATATCTGTCCATGTAGCTGCAGCGAGGTTTTTAGTGTACACTTTATTGCCTGTACATACATATACGGTTTCATCCGTACTAAAATCATCGTGGTAGATCTTTAAAATATTGGTGGTTGGTAAATTGTAAGTGATATTGGCCCAGGTGCTGCCCTGGTCGGCCGAACGGTACATTTTATTATTGCAGCTGGCATATACAACATTTACATTCCCCTTAACTGCAGCTACAGCTCCGCGTAATGAAGTTGGTCCCGGAGTGCTCAACGAAGTAATAGCAGGTGTACCTAACAGGTTACGAATACGAAGGAACCTGTTATTATAGGTGATCGCATATCCAATTGTAGAATCTGCTGTTGAGATACAAATGTCTTTTACCTCATTTGTACTGGTGAAAATAGTTGTCCATGCAGGTATCGCATTTGCCAGGTTTCTTGTTACATAAATGGTATCTTTTGCCAACAGGGCAAGGTTAAACTGGTGTGGGTGGAAAGCGATTCTTGAAAAGTTAGTTGGATCAAATGGCGAATTGTAACTATTCTCTCCTCCATAGGGAGAAAAAGACCGGCGTGTGCCTTCAGACAAATAATAAATGGTATTGCCTGCAGCATAGTCAAAACCAACACGGCTGCCCCAGTCACCCCCACGGTTTGTTTTCCAGGTACCGTCATAAAAGAGTTCGCCATTATCCTGTGTGCCAATACTTACCAGCTTTTTATTTTGTGTGGCTTGTGCAGCATGGTATACTTCTGTAGCACCCATCCCATCACTCTTAGTATCCCATAGACTATCATTGGTACCCCTGCGCCGCCACACGCCACCATCATTTACATCCCACAATTGATTTACATCATAGGGGTCTACCTCTACCTGGTGATGATCTGTATGAAGATCAGCATACCATTCTGTTTTCTGCTCAAAGGAAATGGCGCCATCATTGCTCTCCCACAAACAATGTCCCACTACATAAACATGATTGGCATCAAACGGGTCCGCACACATGCCAAGGTCATAATTCCCCTGCGAGCCGCTTGCCACATCCTGGTCATAGCATACAATACATTGTGTATTGCTGCTGTAAGCCTGAACAAAATTAATTCCTGCATTTGTTGATTTAAATATTACGCCATTGTTTCCGTTGGCGATAACGTAAACAATATTATTGTTTTCAGCGCTTACTCCTAAACGTAAGCCATCTGTGCCACCAGGTATGACCAGGCCGCTTGTAACCTGGCTCCAGTTAACACCATGATCATTACTGATCCAGAAATCTGCATCGGTAACTGCATACAGGGTATTTGTTCCGGGGCGTCGCTTCATATCACGGAATGCCCCGCCAAATTTCACGTTGGTCCATGAGTTACCACCATTTATCGTGCGCCATATCCCATCATCGGTTGCGGCCACCAGTATATTGTGATCAGAAGGATCCATCAGCATTTCAACAGCCATCCTGTTCCCGATATTGTTATTGGCGGCAACCCAGGTTGTTCCGCCATTAATGGTTTTATAGATACCGAAATCAGTAGCGTAATAATTGGGATCGCCTGTACCCAGGTAAAGAATATTATCATCTGTATAATCAATACATACAGAAGCACAGGCTGTGGATGGAAATTTATCAGTACCCAACATCGTCCAGCTGTTACCGTTATCATTGCTGCCAAACAATCCGCCACTGGCACTTGTTACATATAATTTATTTGGTAATGAGGGATGAAATTTGATCTGTGTAACACGCCCGATACCATTGATCTGCCCGCTAACATTAACAGGGAAATTCACCGGGCCGGTTTGTTTCCAGTTTTGTGCTGCAGCAGGGAAAGAAAAGATAACCAGGAGCAGGATGAGTAGCCTGTTATTTTGCATGTGGCTCTATGGGTTTTGATTGTGAAATTTGAGCCGTTCGGCGGCTGTCATGATATTGCCATTCTCTTTTACAAATGGCTCATTCTTTATTTTCCAATGTTCGAATTTTTTTATTTGAAAACGCATTGCCTCACTTTCCTTTAATTCTTTTAATTCTTTTTTTGAATGCTTTTCCTTCTGTTGATCACCTTTACCAATATACCTGTCTCCCTCTTCCTCAGGAAGTTTATGATGCTGCCAGTAAATATCATAAGCTTTAAGCACTTCCCTATAATTCACACCTTCAACATCCATCATCTTTATCCAATAGGGTTTTTTAGCATAATCTTTTTCAGATGGAGCCTTTGTTTGACCAAATACAGAAAAGGATAATAATAGTGAGAGCCCTAGCAGGAATTGTTTTGTCATTCTTGAGTTTTTGAATGGACTAAAGATAGGTAGATTTTAGCTTCGGAAGATGTGGTTGCAGGGAGCCGAACCACAGCATTGAAAATTTTCACGCAGATCCGGGAAGATTAAAATACACGCAGACCCGAGAAGAAAAAAATCACTTTAGATCTGCGGGAAAAATCGTTTTTAAATAACCGGTATAAAATCAAACGGCATTATTTTACCAAACGCTAGGTCGTTTCTACCAATGCATAAACGCGGCCCGGTTTTCAAATCCCATAAGAATAATTTTCGTGTTACAACAGAATAACCAAACAAATTTTATTCACTATTCAACTTTTTTAAATGAAACAAATTAAACTTCTTGCTTTAAGAGCCTTTACATGCATATCTTTTTTAGTCCCCATCAAAAACGAATTGCATGCGCAAAATTATTTTGCAGGTACAGGTGCCGGTACGGGTAATACGGGTATTAATATAACAGGTGTGGGTACTGCTGTTATTTCAAGTAGTAATACCGGATCCAACCTCAGTGCTTTTGGATTTAGGTCCTTGTTTAAAAATACAACGGGCGGTTATAATACTGCGATTGGTGCATGGTCCCTCTATTCAAACCTGAATGGTAATTACAATGCGGCTTTGGGATACACTTCCCTGTATAACAATACCAGTGGAACGAACAATACAGCTACTGGTATGGAAGCACTTTATTCAAATAAAGGAGGCAGTTATAACAGTGCTGTTGGATATGATGCACTTTTTGCGAACATAAGTGGCAACTATAATACCGCCAGCGGCTATAATGCTTTAAGGAGTAACAATCTCGGGGATTTTAATGCGGCATTTGGCGCTGGCTCACTCTCATCACTTACAAGTGGTATCCGAAATACAGCCATGGGTTTCAATAGCATGAAAGCTACAGCAGGTGCTTATGATAATACGGCCATAGGTGCTGCAACGATGACACTTAATGCAGGCGGTGAATATAATGTTGCAGTAGGAAGTTCTTCTATGGAATTGAGCACAAGCGGTAACAGCAGTGTAGGAGTTGGCTACCAGACATTACAGCATAATAGTGGCAGTTATAATACAGCGTTAGGTTCTGAAAGCCTTGTATTCAATACCAATGGGCAATACAATGCTGCAGTAGGTTATAATGCATTGCTCTTTAACAGCAGCGGCAATTATAACAGTGCCAGTGGTACTTATGCACTTACTAAAAACAGTTCCGGAAATAGCAATACAGCATCAGGTTATGCTGCCCTGAGGTATAATAAAAATGGGGATTACAACATCGCATTTGGCGATAATGCCGGTGCTTCATATGCTTTTTCAAACTCATGCTCATTTTTAGGGACCAATGCAGATGCACTTCGCGACAGTCTAACAAATGCTACGGCTATCGGCTACCAGGCAACGGTAGACAATAGCAATAAAGTAGTGGTAGGAAATATGGCAGTAACTTCAATAGGCGGGCAGGTAGGTTGGACAACTTATTCTGATCAGCGTCTTAAAACAAACATAAATAAAAGCAAACTGGGGCTGGATTTTATTCTTTCATTGAACCCGGTTACTTATAATTATAAAGCAGCGGGCCAGAAAGATATACTTTATACCGGCCTCATTGCACAGGAAGTAGATGCAGCAGCAAATAAAGCCAATGTAAAATTCAGCGGCGTAGATAAAAATGGTTCGTACTGGGGTATACGTTATGCAGAATTGACCGTGCCATTGATCAAGGCCATGCAGGAAATGAATGAAAAAGAAACAGCTAAAGAAATTGTTCTTGGACAACGTATCGAAAAGCTGGAAGCCATCATTTCACAACTGCAAAATAGTACCGTATCAAAAACGCCTGCACAGTCACAGGCTGAAACACAGACTTTATTATTTCAAAACCAGCCTAACCCATTCGATCAATCGACTACCATCAGTTACCAGTTAGCAAAAGAAGATGAAAAAGCGGCTATCGTTATCCGTAATATCAACGGTACACTGCTAAAAGAAATTGTATTGACCCGGGCAGGTAAAGGATCCACAGTGATCAATGCCAATGAATTCAGCGCCGGCACCTATACCTATACACTTGTTGTAAATGGAAAAAGCAGGGAAACTAAATTAATGATATTGATAAGGTAATAACGTACAACATAGGATTAGGTAGAACATTCTCATACCTTAATTGTAACTCTTTTATATTAGTTGGTTTGCCTCCACAGCCGGTGGGCTGCGCACCTGCAACGGCGCTGCTTTTGGAAGCTTTGAAAAAATATGCTACGCATTTTTTCAATCACGCCTGCGGCGTGAACGCAACCAAAAGATGCGCCTTATGCAGGTGCTGATAGAGGTTCGAAATTCTTTCAAATTCAAATCATTCACGCTACAAGGATTTGTGAGCATTCTACCTAATCCTACCTAAGATTTAAAAAGCCTTTCGATTATCGAAAGGCTTTTTAAATAAATAACATTTGCCAGAAAGAGAGTAATTTGAAAATGTACTGATGAAGCCATGGATTTGACAGGACAGAGATGCAAAAAGATCAATTCATTTTCAAATCTTCAAATCAATTCATCTTCAAATTGTTTTTCCTCTTCTTTTAAGTTCGTCCATCACAAACTTGCAGGTTTCATAATCTTCCTTTTCTTCCGCAACTACCAAAAGTTTTTTTAACCGCCTTGTAGTTGGAATAGATTTAATAATATCCTCCTTATAAGCAATGGGCCAGTCTTTCATTGTTTCAGAAAGTTTGTTGATCGTTTTTTTCAGGGCGTTTTCAACCCGTTGTTTTGCTTCATTGACAAGCCATTCTTTGAATTCCTTTTTGGTTATTTCCATTGGCAGTGGTTTATTAAGGTTTCTAAATTTAAAGATTACTGGTCAATTTGACAAATTTCAATGCTTGCGCATATGGATAGGAACGCGGATGACACGGATTGAGCGGATAAAACGGATTTTGTTTGCTACGCAAACAGGAGAAAATGAAATGAGGATCTGTGTTTACAATACTTGCGAAGCAAATATAAGATCCGCCTGATCCGCTCAATCCGTGTCATCCGCGTTCCTATCATTGCAGTAGATAAAATAAAAGATTCCCAACACTTATAGTTGGCCACGAACAACGAGCCTTTCCTCTCTTCGCAATAACCACCTAAATACTAATGCATTTATTCCCAGCCTGGAAAACGGGTAGGGTACCCTTATGCGTGCCTGTTATATCCCTAATATTAGGGATATACGAAGCGGGGGAAATGAACCAATTTTGTACTGCCTGAAAAAGTGAAAAACCGCTAACTATTTATGAAAATGAAAACAATAATTTCTACAGTATTATGGGTGGGCGTTTTATTTTATTCCTTATTACTTCCTGCTATGCCTACCCGATCGTTTTCGGAGTGTGTTATTCATTTAAATGCTGAGCCTTCATATCAATATAAAATTATACAGGCACCCCGTAATACGTGGGGCTATGATATTTTAAGAAATAACAAAATTTTCATACACCAGCCAAACAGGCCGGGGATGCCGGGGAATGAAGGTTTTAATACAAAGAAAGATGCAATGAAGGTTGCAGAGCTGGTGATCGCTAAGGTTAAAAAAGGAGAAATGCCTCCAACGATTTCAGCAGAAGAACTGGCGGCACTAAAGCTCACGAACTAACCCGATCAATATAAAATTCAAATTTTTACAGCCTACAGATTTCATCCTAATAATAATTTAACTACCAAAATGACTATTACCAGAATAAGTGCCCGCTTCCTTGCCTCAGCGATTTTGTTTTTTGGCATGATCGCATCAGCATTTTCGCAAACAACATCTGTTGTAAAAACCTTCAATACACCAGGCCTAAGCGGAATTGTTTTCGGTGCCGGTGTAACTACCGCCAATGTTTCGATGTGGGGTGGTGGCGGAGGCGGTTCTGCAGGCGGTATGAAGGAGTATGTAAACGCTACAGATTATATTCTTCATTACGGTTCCGGCGGTGGCGGTTCTAACTGGGCAGGAAACAGTTTTAGTGTTATTCCCGGGGCTTTTTATCCATTTACTGTTGGAACAGGAGGAGCTGCAGGTGGGTTTGATGATAATGGAGAGCCTATGTCGGGCGGGAATGGTACTGACTCTTATTTCCTCAATGGGACGGTAATTGCTCATGGGGGTTCCGGGGGAACAATCGTTGGTTTTCACGCTTATGGGGGTGCACGTGCTATTAATTCTTTTCCTGATCCAGGTCCGCCATATGCTGCCGATGGAGCAAGTGAATATCCAAATTCAACAACAGGTGGAAACGGCGGGCTTTCAAATTCAGGTCCTTATGGCCCTTCCGGGGTGAACGTTTCTGGTTGGTCAGGTCTCGGCTGGCCACAGGTACAGGGTACACCTTCAGGCGGTCCGGGCACAAGGCCGGGTGATGGAGGAGGAGGAGGAGGAATGACAGTATGGGCCTGGCCATTGGTTGGCGTGCTGTCTGAAAGAAAACCCGGCGGAAGTGGAGCCAATGGCGTTGTTTCGTTTTATGTTACTTATCCTACTTACCGGTTCACCAGTGATCCGGTTGCCACTAAGTTGTGCGGACCGGGAACTTCGATTATTACTTTACGTTCTACTACTTTATTCCCGGGCAACTATACTGTCACTTACAGCACAACCAATCCTGTTACAACTGGTAATACAGTAGGCATGGTCTGGAATGCTGCGGGTTATGGAACTTTTTCAACCATCCCTTTATCTGGTACGTCAACCATTACCATAACCAATCTTGCTTCAGGAAATACCTGCAGCGATGCCATTACCCAGTTTAATACCGTTACCGCAATTGTAGAAAATACTACGGCTAACTCATGGAATCCACAGCTTGATTTTGGCGGCAACGGTCGCAGCAATGCCGTTGCTTTCAGTATGGGAAACAAAGCTTATGTAGGTACAGGTAAGAACGGGACTACTTTACTGAATGACTTCTGGCAGTTTGACCAGGCAACAAATACATGGACGCAATTAGCGAATTTTGCAGGAGGCAACCGTACAGAAGCAGTAGGATTTGCTATTGGATCGAAGGGCTATATCGGTACAGGAAGTGACGGCAGCAATGTCAAAAACGATTTCTGGGAATATGATCCGTTTACCAATGTATGGACTGCCCGGGCTGCATTTGGCGGGATCGCACGTACAGCAGCCGCAGGATTTGCCTTCGATAATTATGGATATATAAGCACTGGTAATAACGGATCTGTTTCCTACAATGATCTGTGGCGGTATGATCCCCGGACAAATTCCTGGGCAGCTAAAAGTCCGATTCCCGGTGCTGTAAGGAGTTTAGCTACAGGCTTTGCTATAAACAGCAGGGGCTATATCGGATTTGGAAACAACGGAGCTACCTTTCATAATGATCTTTGGGAATACAACGCCAGCTTTGATAGCTGGAGTATGAGATCGCCTTTTCCCGGGGTAGCAAGAACAGGTGCTGTAGGGTTTGCTATTGGTAATAAAGGATATATTGGCACAGGCTTGAACGGTACCACTGCCCTCAGTGATTTTTATGAATTCGATCCATACTTTAATACATGGGCCACGAAGGCAAACTTTATGGGTACTGCCCGCCGGGAGGCAGTTGGTTTCAGTATCGCTAACAAGGGTTATATCGGCCTGGGTTTGTCTGGCGCTGTTTATAATAAAAACATGTATGAGTACAGCCCAACCAACACGAACATCATTACCGGCCAGGTCCCTGGTACAGCATTTTGTGTAGGATCATCATTCGTCCTTCCTTTTAGCATTGGTTGTGTGAGCATGGGCGCCGATAATCTTTTCATCGCTTCATTGAGTGATAGTTTAGGAAATTTTTCGACCACTTACTCTATAGGATCAACTACATCTGCAGCAGGTACGATCAATTGTACTATCCCGTCTTATGTACCAAAAGGATCTAAATACCGGGTAAGGGTATACGCTACTAACCCAGCCACCGTTGGTACAGAAAATGGCGTTGATATAGCCATAAAACCTGCTGTCACTGGTACTGTTACAGCCGGCATCAGTAACAGCAGCATTTGCAGGGGCGAAACGATCAATCTTACGGCTGCTGTTTCAAACCCGGCTACCAGTGATACTTCTGTTGTATTAAGCGAAAATTTTAATACCGGTGCAGCTTCATGGCTGATGACAAATACCAATTCCTACCAGTTTGGAAACACACAGATATATACGAACGGGCAGGGCGGTTTTTACAGCAATGACAATTCTTCGTTTTATTTAACCAGCAGTAGCGGACGTTTTTCTACAGATATAACGAACACTACGTTGCAGTCACCTAAGTTCAATACCCTGGGAATGAATTCAGCGTCATTATCATTCTGGCAATGTTATCAATTCGGTAACTACAATAACAGTGATTCGATCCGGGTGCAGATTTCAATCAATAACGGTCAAAGCTGGACAACGATCTATCTTAATAATTCGCACTCTGTTGGTGATCCACAGGATTCCCTTGGTTTTGTAAACCAAACGATTTCACTGGATAATTTCATGAACCAGCCATCCGTTGTATTGCGGTTCAACTATGGCGCTTATGGTGGTATGGGCAGGTGGATGATCGATAATATACTCGTAAAAGGGATCAGCAAATCAAATAATTTTACCTGGACATCCAATCCTGCAGGATTCAATTCCATTTTGCAGAATCCAACGAATGTTGTTCCCACTGTTGTTCCGGGAACAACCATTTATACAGTTGTTTTCAGCAACAGTTATGGTTGCGGCACTATTTCAAATAGTGTATCCGTTAACGTTAAAGATACCAGCAGTTCAACAACTACGATTAGTATTTGCCCAAGCGAATTACCTTATGTATGGAATGGCCTTACTTTTAACAGTGCAGGCACACAGGTAAAACACCTTGTCAATAGTGTAGGTTGTGATAGTGCGGCAAAATTGATCCTGGTCGTAAGACCAGCCAGCGCTTCAACAACAACGATCAATATTTGCCCAAGCGAACTTCCATATACCTGGAACGGCTTAATGTTTAGCGCCGCGGGGGCCCAAACAGCGCATTTCACCAACAGCGTTGGTTGCGACAGTGCTGCAACATTAAATCTCACCATCAAACCCGTAAGCACTTATGCAACCAATCTTTCTATTTGTGAAACAGCATTGCCTTATATATGGAACGGTTTAACCTTCAATGCAGCAGGCAGCCAAACGGCACATTTCACAAATTCGGTTGGATGTGACAGTGCAGTGACGTTAAACCTTACAACAATTCCTTCATCAGCAACGGCAACGGCTAATCTTACTTATGTTTGCCCGGGTGCAGCCATCAACCTCCAGGCAAGCAGTCCTTCCGGTGGAGCTGTTACGATCCTCAATGAGAAATTCAACAGCACACATAATAACTGGACTAAAACCAATCTTAGCAGTGGTGGTATTGTGGAGAATGCAGCATGGACGTTGCGGCCAAATAATTATGAGCTGATCTTTGGATTGTCTTTAAACAGCAATGACAACAGCCCATTTTACCTGAGTAGTAGTTTTTCACAGGGAACTGCTGTTACAACGAATACTATTTTGCAATCGCCGGTATTCAGTACAGTGGGTTTGAGCACGGCTTCTTTATCCTTTTATCATCATTTCTCTCACCAAAATAATTTTCCGAATGATTCCGTTCGGGTGCAGGTATCTGCAGATGGAACAAACTGGACCAATATTTATTTTAATAAAACAACCAGTGTAGGATCGCCTACCAGCTTTCAATTACAAACAATATCCCTGAACGGTTACCTGAATATACCGACACTGAGGTTACGATTTAACTACAATGGAACGCCTATCGTTGGAGGCTACTCGAATTATTATTGGGCCATCGATAATGTATTGGTCAATGGCACGCTGTTACCAAACAACTATAGCTGGACATCTGTTCCGGCAGGATTTACATCAGCTTTGCAAAACCCTGCAACCTTTAACCCTACTCAAACTGCAACTTATAATGTTGCTGTGAACAATGGTTTTTGCAGCAGGGCAGCCAGTGTTGCCATTGTTGTAAACACTGTCAATCCAACTTCTACAACAAACCTGGCTATTTGCGCAGCGAGCCTGCCATACAGCTGGAATGGATTAACATTTAACGCAGCCGGAACACAAACAGCTCATATACTGACTACAGGTGGATGCGATAGTTCGGCAACGCTAATCCTAACGTTAAAGGCTGCCAGCAGTTCAATTACCAATATCACGATTTGTCCTTCGGGGTTGCCCTTTACCTGGAATGGCCTGGTATTTAACGCTGCCGGAAGCCAGGTCAAACACCTGGTAAACAGTGTTGGCTGTGATAGTGCAGCTACATTGAACCTGGCTGTACTAACTTCTAGTACAAGTTCCAATACAACGATAACCATCTGCCAGAACCAGTTGCCTTATACCTGGAACGGATTGATTTTTACGGGAGCCGGGAAGCAAACCAAATTGCTCACCAATATATTCGGCTGTGATAGCGCTGCAACATTGAACCTCCTGGTCTCTATAAGGCCGGCGAATGTAACTGCTGCTGCATCTCTTACTACAGTTTGCGCAGGTACTGCATTCAATCTTTCGTCTTCATCGGTAGCAAATACTTCTATTTTAGATGAAAACTTTAATGCAGCCGCTAATAGCTGGACAACACAAAATTTAAGTGGCGGCGGTACAGCTGCTGCAGCTGCATTTACACTAAGACCCGCAGGTTATTTGTTTTTAGGGGCAATCGCCATACAGAGCAATGATAATTCACAGTTTTATATGACGGATAGTTATTCGCAGGGATCCGGTGGAACTACGAACACGATTTTGCAGTCTCCCGTATTTAGTACTGTTGGCTATTCTGCAGCATCGCTCAGTTTTTACCAGGTGTTTTCCAACCGGGATGCAAATGACTCAGTCAGGGTGCAGGTTTCTTCGAATGCTGGTAGTAGCTGGACGACCGTTTATGTTAAAAAACAATTTATAGGCGGGTATACAAGCTTTGCGCTTACAACCGTTTCATTAGATGCTTATATCAATATGCCTGCACTGATGCTAAGGTTTAACTATGGTGCGGCGAATGATTTCCTGTGGGCATTGGATAATGTGAAGATCACAGGTACACCTTTGCCTGCTGCTTACAGCTGGTCCTCTGTTCCGGCTGGCTTTACATCTTCCCTGCAAAATCCTGCTGGCGTTATTGCTACCCAGTCTACGACTTATAAGGTGATTGCTACCAACAGCAATGGATGCAGTGATTCCAATACAGTTGCTGTAACAGTTAAACCTGTGAGCACTTCAACGAACAGTTTAAGTATTTGCCCGGGCAGTTTACCATATACCTGGAATGGCCTCAGTTTTACCGGTGCAGGTAGCCAGACAGCTCATCTTATAAACAGTGTGGGATGTGATAGTGCAGCTACTTTGGTATTAACGGTTAAGGCTACCAGCAGTTCAGTTAGCAGTGTAAGTATTTGTCCATCTAGTCTTCCTTATAGCTGGAATGGCCTCGTCTTTAATACAGCAGGCACACAAACTGCTCACTTCTTAAATAGCATTGGTTGCGACAGCGCAGCTACCCTGACGCTTACTCTGAAGAATACAAGTGTGTCATCATCAAGTATAACAATTTGCGAATCAGCATTACCCTATACCTGGAATGGGTTAACGTTTAATGCAGCAGGTACACAGACAGCCCATTTCTTAAATAGTGTGGGTTGCGACAGTGCGGCTTCGTTAAACCTGGTTGTCAATGCCAGCCCGATGAATGTGACTGCAACTGCCAGTATAACTTCCGTTTGCGAAGGTGGAAGTATAAACCTGTTTGCTTCTTCAACGACTCCTGCAGGCGGTGCCAATGTTGTTCTGCTGAATGAAGATTTTAATGGCGCCATCAATAACTGGACTAAAATAAACCAAAGCACAGGCGGTACACCGGCTGCCGCAGCGTGGACATTAAGGCCAGACGGTTACACGCCCGCAGGCGCTCCAACCATGCACAGCAATGATAACTCGCAATTTTACCTGAGCAACAGTGATGCGCAGGGCAACGGGGGGCATACCAATACAACCCTTCAGTCACCGGCTTTCAGTACCGTTGGTTATTCAACTGCATCACTTTCTTTTTACCATCTTTATTTTAATGCAGATGCTTTCTACGATAGAATTAAAGTGCAGGTTTCAACCGATGGAACCAACTGGTCGGATATTTATGTGAACTCATCGCATGTATTTTCCGGGGCCAACTATGATTTTGCTTTAGAAACGATCTCATTAAACAGTTATCTTAATAAACCGAATGTAAGATTAAGATTTAACTACGATTGCTTCTGGGGCTTCCGCTGGGGTATCGACAATGTAAAGGTGACCGGCACACCGCTGAATACTTATAGCTGGACATCATCTCCTGCAGGCTTTACTTCCGCTTTACAAAATCCGTCAGGAATAATACCAACCAGTACAACCGAGTACATGGTTACGGTGGGTACTTCTAATGGGTGTACTGTTAGCAACACAGTTTTAGTAGCAGTAAGCCCGGGGCCGTCTGCAACGATCGCTTATGAAGGTTCACCATGCTCAGCAGATGCTACGACGCTGGTTACACAAACGGGTACTACCGGTGGTGTGTACACTGCGCCGGCGGGCCTTATCATAGATCCTGTAACTGGAACGGTTACACGGGCAGGCAGCACGCCTGGGATATATACCGTTACTTATACCATCGCTGCTTCAGGTTCATGCCCTCAATTTATAACAACAGCACCGGTAACAGTTGCTACTACCTATACGATCGTTGCTGCTGCAGGTGCTAATGGAACGATCTCTTCACCAGGCACCAGCATTGTATGCGAGGGAACGAATATTACATACAGCATAAACCCTGCAGCATGTGCCAGCATTACAGATGTACTGGTAAATGGTAGTTCTGTTGGCCCGGTAAGTTCTTATACATTCACAAATGTTGCCGCTAACAACAGCATCAATGCCATTTTCTCACCGGTGATACCACAACCTGCTGTTGCCTGTTACCAGTCAGCTGTGTTCAACAGCGCAACCTGCCAATGGGATGTAACAGGTACAGCACCCGTACAGCCAACAATGGCTTGCTACCAGTCAGCTGTATTGGATTCGGCAAGCTGCGAGTGGATCGTAACAGGAACACAGCCAACACAACCTGCTCCTGTAAACTGCTGGGATAATTACCAGTTCAATACAACATCATGTTTATGGGTGAATATGGGTATACAGCCAACACAACCTGCTCCTGTTAATTGCTGGGATAACTACCAGTTCAATACAACATCATGTTCATGGGTGAATGTGGGTATACAGCCAACACAACCTGCTCCTGTAAACTGCTGGGATAACTACCAGTTCAATACAAATTCATGTACATGGGTTAATATGGGCACTCAGCCAATACAACCAACTCCGTTTAATTGTTGGGACAACTACCAGTTTAATACAACATCGTGTACCTGGGTGAATATTGGCTCGCAGCCAACAGAACCTCCAAGGGTTAATTGCTGGGATGATTTCCAGTTCAATACTACAACATGTACCTGGGTGAATAACGGCACACAACAAACGCAGCCAGCTTCGGTTCATTGCTGGGATAATTACCAGTTCAGTACAGGTTCATGTGCATGGGTAAATATTGGTGTTGAACCACCGGCACCACCACGTGTAAATTGCTGGGATGATTACCAGTTCAATAATGTATCATGTACATGGGTGAATACCGGTACACAGCCGACACCACCACCTTCAGTTAACTGCTGGGATAATTACCAGTTTAACCAGGGATCATGCACATGGGTAAATATAGGCGTACAACCGCCGGCGCCACCAACTTCTAATTGCTGGGATAATTACCAGTTCAACACAGCGACATGTAGCTGGGTGAATACCGGCACACACCCTGCACCTCCTACATCAGTAAATTGCTGGGATAATTATCAATTCAATACAACTTCATGTAGCTGGGTGAATATGGGTATTCAACCTGCACCTCCTACATCAGTAAATTGCTGGGATAATTACGAATTCAGTACAGTAACATGTACATGGGTAAATACAGGCACACAACCAATACAACCTGTTCCTGTAAATTGTTGGGATAATTATCAATTCAATACAACATCATGCACCTGGGTGAATATGGGGATACAGGTTGCCGCACCAACAATTACCCAGGCCGGCCCTGCGAATATTTGTCCGGGGAGTACGATCACTTTAACCTCGGGTAATGCTTTGAACAACCAGTGGTATCTAAATGGAAACATCTTAACTGGCCAAACAGGAACAACACTTGTTGTGAACGCACCAGGATCTTATACGGTAGCAACAATAACGAATGGTTGTTCTTCTTCAATATCAAATGCTGTTGATGTTACGCTGTCTGCCTACACCATAACGGTAACGCCTGTTGCAAACGGATCTATCAGTCCCGGAACCGGTTCGGTAAACTGCGGCGATAGCGCTACTTACATCATTACAGCAAATGCAGGATTTTCCATTGCTGATGTAATTGTTGACGGGCTTTCACAGGGTGCCATGGGTGCGTATACATTTACAAACGTAACAACAAACCATACGATCAGTGCAAGCTTTATAACAGATAATGTAAGTTTCACAATTACAAGTAGTGCAGGAGCAGGTGGTACCATTTCACCTAATGGAGCAACCCCTGTTGCGACGGGTGGCGATCAAACTTACAGCGTCACTGCAAATGCTTGTTTTACGATAACAGATGTTTTGGTTGATGGTGTGTCAGTTGGACCGGTTTCTTCATACAGTTTTAACAGTGTAACAGCCGATCACACGATCACTGCTTCCTTCACAGAGAATGGACCTTACACGATCACTGCAAGTGCGGGTCCGAATGGTTCGGTAGCAGCAGCAGGTTCGTCTGCGGTTGCCTGTGGGAGTGATAACACTTATAGTATTACAGCTGCATCCTGCTATCATATCGCGGATGTAAAGGTAGACGGCGTGTCGGCAGGAGCGGTATCCACCTATACTTTCAGCAATACACAATCCAACCATACACTCATTGCAACTTTTGCAGCCAATGCAACACTGACCATGCCTGTTGTTACAGGTCCCACAAATGTTTGTCCTTATATCGGAACAGGGGAGCAGGTAACCTATACAGCTTCTTCAGCAGGTGCCACAAGCTATAACTGGATCATACCTCCGAATGTGCTGGTTGTTTCAGGACAGGGAACGGAAACACTAACGGTAACGTTTAATACAGGATTTGCAGCACAGGCGAACAAGCAGTTAAAGGTAACAGGCTTGTCTTCCTGCGGTAACAGTGTACAAACGATATACTATTTATTGGCACAGGCACCAGGCACAGCAGCACCGATCACGGGCAATACAAATGTTTGCCCGATCATTGGCACAGCTGCTACCTACAGCTATTCGATACCGCCAGTGACAGGTGCAACGGCTTATGTATGGACAGCCCAGGCAGGAACAACGGTGATCAGCAATAACGGAACGAGTGCAGATATCTCTTTCGATAACAACTTTACAACCAGTGCAATTACTGTACGTGCGGTGAATGGTTGTGGTACAAGCAACGCAAGGAGCATTGTGGTTGTTCGCAGTAATCCATCAACGCCCGGGCTGATCAGTGGGTCGACGAATGCCTGCCCTTACATGGCACCAAATGGTACGGCGGCCACTTATTCAATTTTACCGGTAACAGGTGCAGTGTCTTATAACTGGACCGTTCCGGGAGGAACTGCTATCACGGGACAGGGGACAACCAGTATTGCTTTCACGTACCCGGCTGGCTTTACTTCAGGGATCATAACGGTAACGGCTACCAATGGTTGTGGAACGAGCGAGGCAAGGTCTCTTGCTATTGGTAAAACAACACCCGGAACAGCAGGTGTAATAGATGTGATCCAGGTACAAACCTGTCCTGCCAGGATATACAGCTACACATTAGCAACTATGCCGTATGGTGCTGCATCGGTTTTGTGGACAGTGCCCGCAGGTGCAACGATACTAACAGGAACGGGTACTTCCAGTATTACTGTTTCTTATCCGCCAACTGCTGTTGCCGGTGCCGTAACGGCCCAGGGTATTAGTAACTGTGGAAACGGAACTACCAGGAGTACACCCGTTAAATTAGCAGCTTGTACTGCACCGACACCGTTTGCAAAGGAAAATATCGGTAAGGCTGTATCAGCAGAAGCAATGACGGTAAGTGTATATCCAAATCCAAGCGTAAGTGATTTTAATTTGAAGGTGATCACTGCCGGTAAGGAGATCGTGCATGTCCGAATCCTGGATGCCCAGGGTCGTGTTTATAAACAGTTCACTGTTCTACCTTACCAAACAACCACTATCGGCGCAGACCTGAAAGCAGGAGCGTACCTGCTGGAAGTGAGACAGGGAGGAGTTGTGAAGATGACGAAGATTGTGAAGTTTTAATTAAGTAATTTATTATAAACTAAAAACTCACCTTAGGGTGAGTTTTTTTTATTGCGGAATTAAAGTCATGCTTTGAAATTTTAGATTCGAGCTAACATTTTTTTTAACCACAGAGTTAAAGGAGATTTAGTTCAATAATTTTGCAATTTCATTATTAAAAGAAACACTCTGTGAAACTCTGTGAAAAACCTCCCTTTCCTCTGTGGTTAGTATTAATGCACAAAATAAACGTCTATCGCCCTCTATGTTTCCTGATCTTATTAATGGCTTCAGTTGCCGAATGCACATGTAGTTTTTCATAAATTTTTTTAACATGCGAATTGACCGTATGCCAGCTGATATCCAGGGCGGATGCGATCATCTTATAACTCAGACCTTTTTCCAATGCAGCCAGGATCTCATTTTCTTTAGTAGTTAGTTGCAGAAGCCCCGGGTCGGCATGGATGGGTTGATTCCTGAAATTCTCCAACACTTTTTTTGCTATCACCGGAGTCATCGCAGCGCCGCCTTCGAGAGAATCCCTGATTGCTTCAATTAATTTTGCCGGCCTTGCAGTTTTAAGTATATAGCCGTGGGCGCCGGCCTGGATGGCTTCAAATATGGAATTCTCATCTTCAAACACAGTTTGCATGATGATGATAACATCGGGGAAATTTGCACGGATCATTTTCACCCCTTCAATACCATTCACGATGGGCATATCAATATCCATCAATACTACATCCGGTATGAGATTGCCAACATTTTCAACCAAAGATTCACAGTTCTCATAAATGGCCAGCAACTGCATGTCCGGCTGTTCTTCTATAAGCAATTTTATTGCTTCCTGCCTTCCCTTGCTATCATCAAAAATGGAGATCTTTATCATATACAATAATAGTTAAATGGGCATCATAAACCTAATGGAAGAAATAAGAAATGAAAAATAAGGAATAAGAAAGTATCGTAACAAGCAAGAAACGACAAATGGCGACCTGGCTATTTTGCAACAAAGAGTAAGCTAATATTGGTTCCCGCACCTTCTGTTGATCTCACCTGCAGTTTGCCATTGATGGTATCAGCCCTTTTCTTCATATTGTCAAGCCCGTTTCCACCTTTGGAATTTTTATTCCTCTGTTCGTTCTCTATAAAGCCTTTTCCATTATCCGTAATAGATAGTTGGATCATATTATTTTCACGGCTTATTTCTACAACAACTTCATCGGCCCCTGCATACTTTAAAATATTATTGATCGATTCTTTAAAAATAAGATAGACAGCCTTGCGTTGCTGCATCGTTAATTTTATGTCATCCAGTAATGGTTCGGATGAAAAGCGCAACCGGATATCCTTGGTCTCCAGCACTTCATTTGCGAAAGAATGCATTCTTATCTTTAATGCACCCAACCTGTCATGTTTACTGTTTATCATCCAGACAATGTCGCTCATCGAATCCTGGGAGTTTTGGGTATAGTCTGATATTTTTTTCAATAAACCAGCCACTTCCGGGATCGTTTTCCGGGGATTGCCCGCCAGTTCTGAAAAAACAGCAATGGCACTGAGGTTAGATCCTATTTCATCATGAAGATCGCTGGCAATCGCATTTCTTACATTTTGCACCTGGATCAATTTCGCCAGGCGGTAACGGTGCATGCCGTAAAAGATCGAGAACAGCAACAGCAACACCAGTATCCTGAACCACCATGTCAGGTACCATGGTGGTAATATAGTAATGGTTAGTTTGGTTGGCTGCTCATTCCATACGCCGCTGCTATTGCTTCCTTTTATCCTTAATTCATAAGTGCCCGGATCAAGGTTCGTATAGGTGGCGGTGTTATCTACACCTGCTTCGATCCAGTCCTTATCAAACCCCGAAAGCTGGTACTTAAATTGGTTATTGTGAAAGGCAGAAAAATCGGTAGCGGCAAATTCAAAGCTGATCATGTTTTGCGCATATTTCAATTCAATGCTGTCGGTGAGATATGCAGGCCTCGTAAGTATAGCATGTTGCTGATTGAATAATAGCGGCTTATTTAGTACATTGATCCCCGTTATCCAGACAAAGGGAGTATAGTTGCTGCCGCTTAAACTGGCAGGATCAAAATAATTAAATCCTGTTATACCTCCGAAATACAAATAACCCCGGCCTGTTTTGCAAAACGCATTCCTGTTATATTCATTTCCCTGCAGGCCATCATTTACATTGTAATTTTTAAACTGGCTTGTGTGTGTATCAAATTGCGAGATACCTTTATTTGTGCTCAGCCATAAATTGCCGGCAGCGTCACCCAGGATACCATACACCACATCATTGCTCAAACCCTGCTTTTCTGTATAATGTTTGAAGGTTCCGCTTAGCTGGTCAAAAAGATTTAACCCGCCTCCCTTGGTGCCGATCCATAAATATTTATCGGGTTGAAGGGGATCGGGACAGATTGAAAAAATTAAATTGTTATTAAGGGAACTTATGTCGCCGGCAATATTTTTGTATTGCTTCCAGGTTTCTTTTTCCGGGTCAAAACGATATAGTCCTTCCAGTGTGCCAAGCCAAAGGATGCCTTTTTTATCACGGTGTATTGCCTGTAAATAATCATAGGGCCCCATGGTACTTTTAGCAGGGAAAGCATGTTCTGTGGATGACTTGGTTAGCTTATTGAAATGTACGATGCCGTTTGTATTTCCAAACCATAAATTATCCCGCCCGTCATCATATAATGGAAATACATCGTCGTAGTTGTGCCAGTATTCGGTCGCCTTTTTGGTAACAGGATCGTAATGATATAACCCAACCCTGCCGATCCAGAAGGACCCGTCTTTATCCTGCAACACAGAGCGTGTATTTTTCCCGAAATGTGCGAATTGTTTTTTTGCGAGTGCCTGCATTGGTACCGGCACTTTTACCGTATTCGTTTCCCGATCAAATTCCCAGAACAATTCATCGTAAGGGTCTTTAATAAACAACATATTTTCATCCTTCCCAGCCATCATAAAACGAATGTAACGATCCTCTGTTTTATGAAAATTCTTTTTCGCAGGATTGTACCTCAACACACCATAGCCTTTTGTGCCCAGCCAGATATTTCCCGTTTTATCTTTATAACTGCATGATACGTCCCGCAGGATACCAGCTGCGTTTTTATCTGCTGAACTGATGGGTTGCCATGTATCTGTAAGTGTGTTAAAACATTCCGTGATATATTCATCACAGGTCCAGATATTACCGCTGTTATCCAAAGCAGACGGAAACGAATACATGCCGTTGTTAACTCGTGTCGTTGTCAATGGCTTCACTTTATGAGTAAGGCTATTAACCTCGGTAATGCCATTCTGGAACAGCATGTAAAACACGGCAGGGGTGGGACCGGGAATAAAATCCTGCACATATTTTTCAAATCCTGTATTTTTTTGCGGAACCGGTAAATAAGATGCTACCGGCAAATCTTCGAGCTGATAACCGGCATTGAGAAGCGGTTTTATACGAAACAATTTTTCCTGGGTGGAAACCCAGATCATTCCCTCATGGTCAACATGGAAATTCGACGCCCGCCAATCGGCTAAAGGAAAGTCCGGGCTTCTTGAATAGATCTCCCGCTCCTGGCCTGAAGTGTCAAATATTATTTTTGTGAACGATGCTGTATGTTCACGCAAAAAAAGTTCAGTAGCATTACCTGTAGGTATAGCCGTTTTTTTTATTTCCTTTTTATTTCCAATGACCAGGCGGTTAAGACCATGAAGGGTTCCAATCCAAATGCCACCAATGCTGTCTTCACTGATGCAGGTGATACTATTATCACTTATCGTGTTTGGATCTTTTGCATTGTATTTAAAATGTGTAAAGGTTTCCGTTGTTCGGTTAAAAAGATCCAGGCCATTGCCGGCAGTGGCGATCCATATCCTGCCTTTGCTATCCTCGAATAAAAAGCGAATGAAATTTTCTGCTATCGAATTATTGTCATCCGGATCATTTTTATATATGGTAAAATGATTGCCATCATAGCGGTTGAGGCCATCATTGCTGGCAAACCACATAAACCCGTACCTGTCCTGTATGATCGAATTGACCATGCCTTGTGAAAGTCCATCATCTGTTGTAAGCCTGTCAAATTTTATTTGCAGTAAGTTCTGGCAGTTTCCGGCATGGGGAATTAAAAGCAGGCAGAGAATAAAAAAATTCAGGAAGCTGTATTTCATAAGCGTTTAAGCTCAAAAAGGCATTGTTTAGGTTAGTAAATAAATCGTTTTGACAATGCCTGCTAAACAGTTTCCAGGTTAGGTCAAGGCGTTCATAATATTTCTTCCAGGCTACTTCCCGGTATTAAATATACGTGTCCCGGCGTAAACACAGAAACATTTTTTGTAGTATAGCGATCCCGGATCGAAATAAACGGCAAAGGAGACAGGACAACAACAGTGTAACGCTATGGTATAGACTAAGATCTTGTTCAGAGAATAAGGGTTGTTCCTGGTTTGTAGGATCTACGGGAAAAATAACCTCCCGGCATCATTATTTGGATTTCGTAATAGTATGCGCCAGGGCGTAGTAATTTGAAAATTTGAAGATTTGAAAATGTGCTGATGAAGGCATAGAGTTGACAGCATTGAGATGCAAAGCATCTTTTCATCTTCAAATCAAATCATTTTCAAATTATACTCTCAATGTTGTTTCAGCGCATTCTTCACCATTTCTTTCCTGAGCCGGGCAATAGCAAGCTGTTTCCCGTCACTCATGATCAGCATTCCCTCCTTATCGATCCTGGCAACAAATTTTTCATTTACCAGGTAAGATTTATGGATGCGTAAAAAACCATGTTCCGTTAAAAGGTCTTCATACTCCTTGAGTGTTTTTGAAACGAGCATTTGTTTATGATTGGTAAACGTGAACCGTGTATAGTTGCTTTCTCCCTCGCAATAAAGTATTTCCTGGGGATCATAAAAGAAGACAGCTTCTGTGGTGGCCAGGGCCAGCTTGAAATCTTTCGGATCCTTTTGCTGCAGGTTGGTCAGTAAATTAGAGACCAATAGTTGCTGTTGCTGGTTTTGTTGTTTTATGATGTGCCGGTTGATCGCATTCTGGAGATCGAGTTTATCGATCGGTTTTAATAAATAATCAAGTGCACTGAAGCGGATCGCTTTAATGGCATATTGGTTATAAGCCGTGGTGAATATCACATCGAAGTTGTTATCGGTAACCATACTTAAAAAATCAAACCCATTCATGTTGGGCATTTCGATGTCGAGCATGACGAGTGTCGGATTAAATGTCTTTAGCACTTCCAGTGCATCTTTTGCATTCTCGCAAACATGAATTTGAGTTTGTACAGGAATATGTTTCTCTATAAGGATTTTCAATATGTTCCCAGAAGCAACTTCATCATCTACGATTAAGATTTTTATCATGGCAGTTTGTGTTTTATTGGTAGTAATACCGTTCATTTTTATCGACTTTTATCTTTAGTGACATTTTTTTAACCACAGAGAAAAAGGAGGTTATCACAGAGGAAAAAGAGTTTTGGTTCAAATAATTTCCAAATACTTTATTAATAGAGACACTCTGTGACACTCTGTGAAAAAACTCCTTTTCCTCTGTGGTTTATATGGATGCCCAAAATGTACCTTTTTTTCTTATTAAATATTTAGTTTGTTTCCAGGCAGGAAGAAAAAACAATAACTACTCTTGTTCCTGTTGCCATACCTGCTTCATCTTTTTTATCTATTGTTTCCAGTTGTATATCTGTTTTAAGCTGCTGGCTCAATACATGAAGCCGTTGTTGAAGGATGATGGTGCCCTTGGAAGCAAACTGGCTGTCACCTAATTTTTGTTTGCGTATCACTGCAGCTTTTTCCCTGCCGATGCCATTGTCATCAATGCTGATGCTTAACAAACCATCTGTTTCTTCGTAAGTGATCAATAGTGTTTTATCTCCATCTTTATTTCGCAGTCCATGCCAGATCGCGTTTTCAACAAATGGTTGTGTGATCAGTGAAGGGATCATGATCTCATCTGTATCAGGTATGCCTGCAATATCGATGCTATATGAAAAAGACTTATTGAATCTTAACGATTCCAGCGAAAGGTACAATTGCAGCATTTCTATTTCACTGCTCAATGGTATCAGTTCTTTTTCTGAATTATTCAGCACCATGCGTTGCAGCTTTGAAAATTTTGAAAGATATTCATAAGCTGCATCCACCTTATTGGTTAAAATACATTCCTGTATCGCATTTAAGCTGTTGAATATAAAATGTGGATTCATCTGGCTGCGCAATGCTTCCAGCTTGGCTTTTGAAAGTTGTTCATTCATACTGTACATTTCAATTTGCGAATGCTGCAACGATTGCTCTGCTTCAATGGATTTGATCTTGTTTGCAACCAATGTTGCAATGGTGCTTAATATCTGCAGGTGTTGTGGGGTAAAAAAATCTTTTTCATCATGTTCACTGTCGATGACACCAAGCAGTTCTTTGTTATAAATGATAGGAACCGTTAGTTCACTTGACCTGATAAAATCGTCGGGGCGGTAGCGGCTATCCGTTGATGTATCAGCAATAACAACAGGTTCTTTGGTCTGCATCACATAACCAACCACGCCCTCGCCGCATCGCACGCTAAAGATCTGTTTCCTGATCGCTTCTTCAGAATCCTTCTGGCCAAAACCCGCTTTCTGAACCATTTTTGTTTTATCCTCGTCCCATAAATAGATCATGCAATCCACGAAACCAAGTTGCCCGATCAGGTTTTTTGCAACATCCCATAAAACATCTTCCACTTTGTTTTTATCGATCAGCGAGGAAGAAAAATAATTGATGATCTGTTCCAGCTTCAGTTTGTTTTTGTATTGCTCTGCATTTAATTGCTGCACTTTCAACTTTGCGGTTTCTATTTCTTTAATATGTTTTTCACGCCATTTTATAAACAGGAAAATGACCGAAGCTAGACTAACGGATAAAAGGGCAATGAACCACCATGATCTCCAGAAAGGCGGTGAAATAATAAATGAAACGGAAAGTTGTTGCTTTACGGGATTACCATAAACATCTGTTGCTTTCACATGTAAAATATAATTGCCGGGAGATAAAGAATTGAAAGTTACTTCTGAATGATTACCCAGGTCAACCCAGCTTTTATCAAGTCCCTGCAGCCAATAAAAATATTTCACTTTTTCAGGCTCGGTAAATTCCAATAAACCAAATCGGAAATAAACACGGTTTTGCTGGTAAGATAAATGAATGACCGTTACCGGCGAAATATCTATAACTTTTCCATTCACTTCCACTGCATTTAACACCAGAGATCTTTCTTCATTTTTTTGTTTAAAAAAATTATCCGGGTTAATGTTGACCAGTTTTCCCCCGAATAAAAAATAGATGTGACCGTCTGCTGCTTCCAGGCTGCTTCCAAAATAATTACTCAGTTTATCGGGCGATTCAGGAAATACATTCAGGAAAGTATTTTTTTCTGAATCGTATACATTTACGCCTCCCATTGAACCAACCCATAGTCTTTTTTTTGAGTCCACGCAGAGCGTAAAACTAAAATCATGCAGCAGCCCGTTAGCCGTTGTATAAACAGCTACGGATTGACCGGGCAAATGATATTTTACCAGGCCGTTTTGCGAAGTGATCCAGATATTGCCCTTTCCATCATCAGCAATATCTCTTGTATTGGCATAAGAAAAATTCAATGCCTCTAATTTCTTATTCACTAAAAAAGTATCCATTTTTAATGTTGCAAGATTTCGCCTTACCAGGTCGGCATTGCCGTTAAGAAAATATAAAAAAATGGAATCAGCAGAAACGCATGCCTGTTTTGAAAATCCTGTACATTCTAATTGCTCAATACCAGTGCCGTTATAATAATAAATAAATCCATTATTCTTTTTAAAATACAATGCATGTTCATTGAGCTTAAAAACCCAGGCCACATTTGCATTGTCAGTTGCTAATAATTTAAACATGTTCTCTTTGGGCATGGTTAATTTCATGGCATGGCCAGGTGTGTCTGCCAGCATCAATGCTCCTTTGGCACTGATATAGAATTTATTTTTTTCTCCTGTAAAAACATAACCATACTTTTTAATAGTAGTATCCGACACGGGGAAATGCCTGGTATTGCCGTTAAAAACATTATATGTAAACAAACCTCCCGAATGAAATGGTAAATAAATATTTCCTTTTTCGTCCTGTGAAATAATGGCCGAAGTATAATTGATATTGATGAATGCTGTTTTATCGCTCAGGTATTTTTGTTTTACCACGCTATCATAATAATTGATAATAAACAAACCGTTGTTTGTAGTTACCCACATGCGCCCGAGGTAATCTTCACAAAGCGAATAAACATAATCAGATTGTACCAGGCTGTTTGCATCCTCATATCTAATAGGAGTAAACTTGCGGGATGCACTTTCAAACAACATCAATCCCCCATACCGGAAACCGATCCATATATTTCCCCTGTGATCACTTGCCAAAGAGTAACAGCATAACCATGCATTTTTTGGGAATGAAAAATGAAATGAATCAAGTTTTTCTGTAATGATATTGTATTTCATTAAAACAGAATCAGCGCAAACAAAATAAAGGTTATTGGCGCTGTCCATACACAATTCACTTTGAGAATGAATATCAATGCTTTCTTTTAAATTGAATATTTTTTTGTGTAGCGGGTTATTGTATTGATGAAAGAACCGCCTGCTTTTAAAATCATAAAAGATCATATAACCTGAAGCATACATCCAGATACCGTTAGTGGTAGCAACTGAACCTTTATAAAGAATTCCAATGTCAGGAACACCCTTGCCTGACCTTTCATTGTTTAACACCTGCGAGTACCTGCCCGATCTATAATTTATAACAAACATGGCCACATCCGTTTCCACCCATATATCATCTTTGTCATCCTGGAAAATACTCACTATATAACCGATCCTGTTATCATCACGGTCAGCCGATCTTAATTTATAATGCTGAATGATTCCTGTTTTTGGATCCAGTTTATCCAGTCCGCCGGTGGTGCCGGCCCATATAAAGCCCAGCCTGTCTTCAAATACAGCATGCATTTCTTTGCTGCTTAAGGAAACAGAATCTTTCCCGGACCTGTTATAAACTTTTATTGATGTGCCTTCGTGCTTATGCAATCCGTTATAACTGCCAAACCACATATTATGCTGCCTGTCCCTGATGAGTATGGTCAACTGGTTTGTTGCTAACCCCTGGCCACTCGTTACATGGTAACTGGTTTGGGCAAACGCATTTGCCATTAGCAACATAACTATTAATACCGAGATATATTTTTTACCGGGGATAAAAAATGATTTAGTATTAAAAGTAGTCAAATAAATGCTCCTGTGGGTTTCATTGCCTCAATGGAATATACCATTCGCTAATTCAATCGCCATTTACCCACCAATTATGCCTTTTAATAACCCAAATGTTCGGATGCTAATTGATATCGTGTGTTGCCTAATTGCAGCTTCCTTTATAGATCTTATGGGATTAGTTTTACTTCAAACAGTAAATCAATGACTGAACAGGCAAATACAATTATGGATAAAACAAGCGAACTGGAAAAAGAATTAAAGCGTACAGGACTGTGGCAGGAGAAAACACCTTCATGGGTGCATTGGTTTGATGATGACAGTAGCATGGCAAGAACAGATTTTGCACAGTGGCTCCAGTTTGTTTTTATTCCCAATCATTTGTATAAAAATAAAATGATAGATGCGGCGGAAAGAAAATTGCTGGTGCCCAATGCAATAAAATATTTTGGAGGTGATGTACGAAAAGGAAAGCTGTTGCAAATATTGATTGAAATAGATTCTTTATTATAAAAATGGAACCATGAAAAAAACTGTTTTGCTTTTTACGATTTTAATGATTACTACGTTTGTTGTTAGGGCACAGAATGTAGGTATTGGTACTACCACACCTGTGGCTTTGCTGCATGTTAATGATGGTACTGTTTTATTTTCCGGGCTTAATTACCTTACTGGCAATCCTGCTCCGCCACCAATAACAGGGAAGGGTAGCCGTACTTTTTGGTATGCTGAAAAGGCTGCTTTCAGAACAGGTGGCGTATACAATCAATCCATATTCGGATTTCCCGATCCGGATACGAGCAATTTTCATAATTGGGACAGGGATAGTATCGGTTCATTCTCATTCGCAGCGGGATTTAATACAAAGGCGAAAGGCGATTTTTCTTTTGCGGCGGGCCAAAACAGTTTTGCAACCGGTGCTGTCGCTGCTGTATTTGGTAACAATAATAAGGCGTACGGTAATTTTTCCCTGGCAGGGGGAACAGGCAGCCAGTCTGTAGGATTATCCTCAATCGCTTTAGGCTATTATGCACAGGCGTTGGGTGATAATGCTGTGGCTACGGGTGAATTTACAACCAGCAGTGGAATTTCTTCAACTGCAATGGGAAGCAATACACAAGCATCAGGTAAATTTTCAACTGCAATGGGAATAGCGTGTATCGCAAGTGGCGATCGTGCTACCAGCTTTGGAGATAACAGTACAGCCAGTGGCGATTACTCCACGGCAATGGGAGAATATACAGTAGCCAGTGGTGATTATGCTACTTCCATGGGTAAATCCAGCAGGGCCAATGGCTACGCATCAACTGCTATAGGAAATAATTCAACTGCCAGCGGTACTAATTCTACCGCCATGGGTGTGAATGCCAATACCAATAATCATACGAATTCTTTTTGCATTGCCGGGGCCACAAATGACCTGGCTGCAGCAAACAGTTCTGACAACCAAATGATGATGCGGTTTGATAATTATACTTTCTGGGTTTCATCCGCTAATTATGCTTATTTGATACCAGCCAGTAACGGTTGGGCCTACACCTCAGATGTAAATAAAAAAGAAAATTTTCTTGAGTTAAATGGAGAAAATGTTTTACAGAAATTGTCAAACATTCCTTTTTACTCCTGGAACTTTAAAGCAAAGGATACCAGGCAATACCGCCACTATGGTATTATGGCGCAGGATTTTTATGGTGCTTTTGGTAAAGATGAATATGGGGTAATTGGTAATGACACAACGGTTAGCCCATTGGACCTTCTCGGTGTAGCATATAGTGGGATAAAAGCATTAGAAAAAAGAACTGAAGTTTTACAAACACAAAACAAACAAATGGCTGAAGAGCTCACCCAATTAAGGATCATGAAAGTAGAAATGGAAAAAATGAGGGAAACAATAGAAGCGATCAAACAAAAGAAAAAATAAGAAAATAATTAGCGACACAAAATTATTATTAAAGAACCCTGGTAAACATTTAATAAGATTATTGAAACAATGGCTGTAAAACTCATTGAAGAGGGTTCGTATTTCAACAACAGGGTAAATTTTATTAGTAATTAAAATCATTCATTAACATGGATAAATCCTTACGCGTGATACTGGCTTTAATTATTGCCAACACGATTTGTTACAACGCTTCATCACAGTCACTTGCAGTAAATACAACGGGCACAGCTGCTGCAGCCAGTTCCATACTCGATATAAGCAGCACCAATAAAGGAATGCTTGTCCCGAGAATGAGCAAGACAGAGCGGAATGCGATCGTTGCACCTGCTACAGGATTACTTGTTTTTCAAAATGCGCCTGATAGTATCGGTTTTTATTATTTTGATAGCGTAAACTGGCAATGGCTTGCAGCTGCGAGCGGTAAAATCGGATGGGCTACTTCCGGTAATGCAGGAACAACAGCAGCGAATGATTTTTTGGGAACAATCGATGATGTGCCTTTAAGTTTCAGGCAGAATAATAAATGGGCAGGAAGATGGAACACGGCAACCGGTAATTATTTCACGGGAGATAGTGCAGGGTATTATACATCCGGCATCAATAATATTGCAGTGGGCTCAAAAGCGTTATTAAAAAATACTACCGGTTATGCCAACACGTCGATGGGAAGTTATTCATTGTTTGGTAATAAGACGGGGACAAACAATCTTTCCAGCACATTGGGATCCTAAGCTTAGAATTCCACGTGGACAAGTTGTCGCG
>JADMIO012726910.1_pt1 | contig 73519 bp, 65 predicted proteins | sample 8958161 | NCBI WGS metagenome assembly JADMIO01 (sample SAMN16585339, study PRJNA669376) | soil metagenome | isolation source: Crop rotation soil | place: USA: Cullars Rotation, Alabama | collected 2011
GCCGCGACTTCAAGTCACGTGAATTCCAAGCTTCGGATCCCACTGTGCTGGAAAAAGGACTACGGCCTCGTGGACGAGATCATCAACGGCAACAAGGCGTAACCTCCCCCTCCTCCTGCGGCGATGGTTCGTGCGCTGGAAGAGGACGCTCTCGCTTCGCGGTACGCGAGTTAACCTCCATCCCCAACCCCTTCCTCCTCCGGCGCACGAGCCATCGCCGCAAGAGGAAGGGGCTTTTCATACACACTCCAGCGCCCGATGCTCGCCCTCCGGCAGCACGACGCGAATCTGGTCGTCCGGCCTTACAACACCGCCAGAAACCACCACGCTCATGATGCCGGTCTTCCGGATCAGATTCCCTTCCGCGTCCCGGTCCAGGGTCGCGGCCATCAGGCCCTTCTGAAAGCCGTCGATCTGCGAGCAGGGATTGCGCAGGCCCGTGACCTCGACCACGGCTTCCTCACCCAAATGCAGAAGGGTTCCTACGGGAAGCCCCAGCAAGTCGATGCCTCGCGTGGTGACGTTCTCGCCGATCTCGCCCGGCAGCACCTCGAAGCCTCGCTCGCGCAACTCGTCGTGCAGCTCCGAATGGATTAGGTGAACTTGGCGCAGGTTCGGCAGGTTCGCGTCTTTCTTTTGCCGGGAGACGTGTTGGACCGTCGCTCCTTTGTGAGCGTCCCCCTCGACCCCCAGGCCCTCGATCAAAAGAATACTGTCCTGGTTCGCTTTGCTAAACGTATGGCCTTCGCTGCGGCTGACTGCGGTGACGACTCCTTCCATCGCACCCAGTTTAATCGACGGACCGCAATTCCTTGGGTTGTACAAGCGCAACGTATTCGGCCTGACACGCGAAGAGCGGTGTTAAACTCGCGCCATGGATCTAGGCTGGTGCGATGTTTGCCTGCGCGTGAAGAGCGCCCTCGCCTCGCGCGAATTCTATGCCGACCTTGGCTTCTGGAAGGTCGAAGGCGACGACGCCGAAGGGTGGGCGGTGATTACAAATGGGGACCAGCGCCTCGGCCTCTTCGAGGCGAAGTTCATGTCGGGCCCGTTCACGCTCAATTTTCGCGGCGGCGAAGTCATGGGCATCGCCCAGCACCTCATCGAGCGCGGACACGCCTTCGAATCTGGGCCCAGAGCGGGTGCGAACGGCGGCGGAACGGCAATGCTGCGCGATCCTGATGGATGCGCGATCGTCTTCGACACGACTCCCGGTGAGACGAAGAAAGAACTGCCTCTAGACTGAGCTGCCGCCTGCCCTCATTACTACCGACAAGCGAAACCAGGCTGTCATCGTCGCGGTCCAAACCCTCGCATTGGGAGCAAGTTCCCATGGAGAAATGGACACGCGATAGCATCGACGATATTTGGGGCGAGCGAACGCCTACCGTCGAAGGCCAGTGGCCGGAGAGGATCGATCAATACGTAAAAGACGAGCCGGACCAGTGGGTGCAGTCTGCCTGCGTGCTGTGCTCGAACGGGTGCGGACTGGACATCGGAGTCAAGGATGGCAAGATCGTGGGCGTTCGAGGCCGCGCCGTGGACCGCGTTAACAAGGGTCGCCTCGGCCCGAAGGGGCTGAACGGATGGGAAGCGAATCACAGCCCCGACCGCCTCACCAAGCCCCTCATTCGCAAAGGCAAACAGTTCGTCGAGGCAACTTGGGACGAGGCGATGGACCTCATCGTCCAACGCTCCAAGGAATGCATCGAGAAGTACACCTCGGGCAGCATGGCCTTCTACAACACGGGCCAACTCTTCATCGAGGACTACTACACTCTCGCCGTTATCGCGCGGGCTGGTATCGGTACCCCTCATACCGACGGCAACACGCGTCTTTGCACAGCCACTGCGGCGGCGGCGCTAGAAGAATCATTCGGTACGGACGGCCAGCCCGGCTCTTACGGCGATATCGACCTCGCCGACACCTACTTCATCTGCGGCCAAAATCCAGCGGCTACGCAGACGGTCCAGTGGATGCGGATACTCGACCGCCGGCAAGGACCCGAGCCCACGAAGATGGTGGTAGTGGACCCACGGTCGACTCCCACCGCCAAAGAGGCCGACGTCCACCTCAAACCGAAGGCGGGAACGAACCTCGCCCTTCTCAACGGCCTGCTGCAGCTCATCATCGCGAACGGGCAGATCGACAAGGAGTACATCGAAGCTCACACTCAGGGCTTCGAGGGCCTGGTGGAAGTCGTCAATCAGTACCCACCGGAAAGGGTAGAGGCGATCACGGGCGTTCCCACCCAGCAGTTGATCGAAGCTGCCGAGATCCTTGGTTCGGCCAAGCGCCTGGTCAGCACCGTTCTGCAGGGCGTCTATCAATCCAACCAGGCCACCGAGTCGGCGATTCAGGTTAACAATCTGCACCTGATCCGCGGCATGATCGGCAAACCGGGCTGCACCGTGTTTCAGATGAACGGGCAGCCGACGGCTCAAAATACGCGCGAGACGGGCGCTGACGGCGATCTCACCGGCTTTCGCAACTGGAACAACCAGGAACACATCGCGGAGCTTGCCCGCATTTGGAACGTGGAGCCGTCGAGGATCCCGAGTTGGGTGCCACCGACTCACATCATGCAGATCCTGCGATACGCGGAGGAAGGCTCTATCCGCTTTCTATGGATCGTTGCCACCAATCCGGCCGTCAGCTTGCCCGAGCTTCAACGGATCAGGAAGATCCTCGCGAAAGAGGACCTCTTCGTCGTCGTGCAGGACGCTTTTATGACTGAGACGGCGCGTCTCGCCGATGTCGTCTTGCCTGCTGCGATCTGGGGCGAAAAAACGGGGACCTTCACCAATGTGGATCGCACCGTGCACCTGTCGCTCAAGGCCGTCGAACCTCCAGGCGAGGCGAAGCCGGACATGGACATCTTCATCGACTATGCCCGGAGGATGGATCTGCGGGACAAGGACGGGCGGCCGCTCATCAAGTGGAGCACGTCCGAGGAGGCCTTCGAGGCTTTCAAGCTGGCCACCCACCAACGGCCATGCGACTACACCGGCCTCACCTATGAGAAGCTCACCGGCGGATCTGGCATTCAGTGGCCCTGCACCGAGCAGTATCCGACCGGAAAGGAGCGGCTTTACGAGGATGGCGTCTTCAACACCGATCCTGACTACTGCGAGAGATATGGCCACGATATCCACACGGGTGGCGTGATCACGGAAAGCGACTATCGGGCCACGGTCTGGCCCGGTAAGGCGTGGATCAAGTCGGCCCACTACGAGCCACCTCCGGAGAAGCCCGACGGCGATTATCCGTATTGGCTGACTACCGGCCGCATCGTCTATCACTTCCACACGCGGACGAAGACAGGCCGCAGCCGCGCGCTCTGCGCCGCCGCGCCCGATTCGTTCGTCCAGCTTTCAGCCACAGACGCTCAGAAGCTGGAGGTGATGGAGGGCGACATGATCGAAGTCGAATCGAGGCGTGGCACAGCGAGGGGAGAGGCGCGCATCGGCGACATTCCTGAAGGTCAAGTCTTCGTCCCGTTCCACTTCGGCTACTGGGACGGCGACGGCACGCCACGCGCAGGGAATGAACTGACGATTACCGACTGGGACCCGATCAGCAAGCAGCCGCATTTCAAGTACGCAGCTGTGAAGCTGAGGAAGGTGAGGGCATGAGCGTATCCGTCTATCTCGGCATCGCTTTATCCGGCGAAACGCAGCTTCAAGATGCGTTCCGGACGCTCGCCGACAAGCACAGCTCCAATCCTGAGGTCAAGGACGCCTGCGAACGTTTCGGCCAGTGGTGCCAGGGGCATATCGTTGGTCTACAACGGGAATCGAAGCGACTCGGAGCGGCCAATTCGGTAGACCCTGAGCGCGTTCGAGGTGCGCTGTTTCACGGCGTACGGGTCGGTGGGCTTGGACTGCTGCGAGATCTCCACGATCTCTCCTTGCTCGTGCAGCAGGTGTACGCCTCGTATCTGACTCTTATCCAAGCTGCCAAGGCGCTGAGGGACTCGGAGCTTCTCGATGCGGTGACGACCTATTGCAGCGAAACCGACGAGCAGGCGAAGTGGGTCGAAACTCAAATCAAGGTCGGAGCCGCGCAAGCGCTCACCGTTCCTCCGAACATGGCGGACGCCGTCAAGGCCTCGCTGCCTAAACGGCCGTCGACGCCAGCCCTGCCCGATGCGGTCTGGGCGCCTCTTGCGTCCGGGATGCTGATGCTGGTAGTCGGTCTGATCGGCTGGGGAGTCGGAAGGCCCTGGCTCTTCCCCGCGCTCGGTCCGACCGCGTATCTCCAAGGCGAAATGCCCGCCAATCCCGTCGCGCGTTGGTACAACACCGTCGTAGGCCACTTGGTTGGATTGCTGGCGGGCTTTGCCGCGATCGCGATCACGCAGGCGCACGGCCCGGCGGTTCTGACGTCCCACGTTCTCACCCTCGACCGCGTCTTCGCTGCCGCCATCGCTCTTGCCCTTACCATGTTGGTGTGCTTGCTGCTGAAGGCCTCGCATCCGCCTGCCGGCGCCACCACGCTCCTCGTAGCTTTGGGCGCCTTCAGAACGTTCGATGACGCCATGAACGTGATGGCCGGAGCCGTCATCATCGCTCTCGCCGGGGAAGCGATTCGCCTGCTTAGACTAAAAGGCTCCCGAAGTCCACGGACGCTCGACCCTGCGGACAAGACGTTCGATCCGGCGAGGATGAAGGGCGTCAGCTTGCGGTGATCCGCCTAGCAGCGCAGGCTTCCAGCCTGCCTCTTACGGCGTACCAGGAGCTTAACGCCCCAGCTGGGTCAAGATGGCTTTCCAGGTCGAACCTTGGCGCTGGAAGACGTCCGTGAACCGATAGTCGTGCTTCGTCGGCTTGCCGTTTTCCGGCCACTCCGCGGAGCCCTCGGCGATGATGACGGCCGTATCGCCGACGACCTGAATCAAAGAGATACGACTGGTGGAGGAGCCAAGCTTTGGCGACTTACGAAGCTGCTCCAGGAGAGCGGCCTTAGAAAGGCTCTTGCCGTCGGCGGTGACATACACAAAGGCGTCGTCCAGGATCGCGTCGATCGCCGCAACATCTCCCCGGACCAGCGCGTTGTCCCAGTTCTGGACGATGCGGCGAAGCTCATCCGAAGGCGAAGAGCTAGCGGCCAGCAGCTTATCCGCGACGCGCCGACAGATGACTTCCGCATAACCGATGCGGTCGGCTCCTGCCTTTGCATTGCACAAGACGATGATGGTGAGATCGTCGTCGGGGTAGCGGTCGACCGTGCTCGAGAATCCGGAAAGGACGCCGCCATGAGTCTGGAGACGATGCCCCTTAAAGGAAGTCAGGAACCAGCCATAACCATAGCCGGTGGGCGCGTCGCGGAAGTCGAACGTGATCGGCTTTCCAGCATTGTCGTTGGCCGGAGTAAGCGCCAGTTTCGCCGTCTCGGGCCGGAGAAGGCCGCCGCGCGCCATCGAGCCGCTCCATGCGACAAGGTCGTTTATGGTGGATACTCCCGCCCCCGCGCCGAAACCTCCGGAGAAGTAAGGAGCCGGCTTGTCTGCACTTTCATAACCGGTAAACGGCAGCTTTCCGCCCGGCACGGCAAGAGTCGTGTCCCACATACCCGCGGGCCGAAAGACCTCGTTCTCTAGGTAGGTTGCCAGCGGCTTCTTGCTCACCTCCTCCAAGATCATGCTCAGCAAGATGTAGCCGGAGTTCGCGTATTGCCAGCGAGCTCCCGGCTCGAAGGCGGGCTTCGACGCCGAGATGCGGTCGCGGAAATCGGAAAGCGAGAAATCGTCCCCGTTCGAGGTCCGCATGTCGGCCGCGATCCCACTGGTGTGGGTCAGGAGTTGTTCAATGGTGATCTGCCTGTATTGAGCCGGCAACCACGGCAGATACTTGCTGGCCGCGTCTCGCAGCCCGATCTTCCCTTGCTCAACCAGCCTAAGAACACCGATAGCGGTGAAGGGCTTCGTCAGCGATGCAATTTGAAACTGAGTGTTCGGCTCGACCGGTGTGTGCTTCGCAACGTCGGACCAGCCGTAACCCTTCACCAGCACGGGCTTGGAAGACTGGATGACCGCCACCGCGGCCCCTGGAATACCTAGCTCCTTCATCGTGGTGCGAACCGTGAGGTCGACGTCGGCCATCGGCGGATGTGCGAGCTGGGTTGCGAGGAGGAGAGAGGAGAGAGCCGTCATTTGGATTCCTTCGACGCGAGACTACAGAGGAGCATCTCGACCAAAGTTGTGAGCTTGGCGAGGACCGAATCTGGATTGGCAGCTTCGGATAAAGACAGGTTTGACGGCAGGAAGCCATTGGTCGCCCGGATCAAGAGTTCGGCTGTGACTTTCTCGTCGATAGCCCTAAGCGATTCGTCGGCGATCCCCTTCTCCATCGCTTGGATGAGCAACTCGGCTTCGGGCTGGAAAAAAGATAGATAGTCGTCCGAGCTGTGCGGATAGAGGGACCGGAACACGTCGTCGAGCGAATGATGAAACGCGCGCACACGCTCCAGCCGGGACATGATGCGCGCTACGAGCATGGCGCGTAACGCTTCTCGTCCTGTCGGGAGATTGAGCCCTTGCCGCATCGCGGCCCGCGTCCGCTCGATGACGGCTTCCAGAGTGGCGTTCACGAGCGCCTCCTTGGTCTCAAAGTGAAGATAAAGCGTCCGCCGAGCCAGATTCGCCTCGTCCGCTACGTCGCCCATGGTCATTCGTTTGAAGCCGACTTTAGCCAACACGCGCTCACAAGCCAGCAGCGAGGCTGTCCGTGGGGTTTGCCGAATGTCTGTTAGCACCACAGACACATAATACACAAACTGTGGTCAATTTGTGCACACAAGAAGACTGGCTGTCGAGATGCCCGTGCCAAGACCTGAAGGATGTGGAGTGGTGGAGATTACGGGATTCGAACCCGTGACCTCTTCCATGCCATGGAAGCGCTCTCCCAACTGAGCTAAATCCCCACGAGAAGACATCTATTGTAGCCGCTCAAGGGGCCTGAGCGTCAATGTTGAGTCTGACTTGGCCAAGACAAGCTGCCTCGCGGTGCCTGGGGCATCGGAGAAAGGATCCCGTTCGAGACACTGCCGCGCTGCCCGTCTCTCAATTTGTCACTCAATTGATGCAACTCCAAGATCGGGTGTTCTGATCAGTCGCTCGGTGCTGATCCGACCGACCTGTCAAAACATCAAAACTCATGAAACAACATGGACGTAAGCAGAAATGCAATGGGCGAATACGAGGGGCCGAGCTTTCAGGAAAAATATGTACACGATGTTCTCCTGAAGGCTCCTGGACATTATATGACTCTTCAGAAGAGTCACGCTCTTAATCCTTACTCTGGCTAGCGAAAACGAGGCAGCACGAGTGAGAAACACCGTCAGAGGAAAGGGGCGGCCAGAGCATGAGATTCTTGGGCAGCTGCTTCGCCAGCATCGAGAGGCGTCCGGGTTTTCCCAGCGATACGTGGCGAATCAGCTCGGCGGACGAACGCAGTCGTTCGTCTGGAAGGTCGAGCAAGGCATTCAGCACATCGACATTGCGACCCTTCTCGATTACACCGCGGTTCTCAGCATCGATCCCGCCGAGCTCATGCGAGAACTCAAGTCGCGGCTGTAGTTCGTTGTGTTGCGCGAACGAACCGCTATTTGATGCCCCTTGGCTCATCCCTTAGCCTCGTCCCGTGGGACGAAGGCGCTAGCGGTTCTGAAAGGAGGTCCGTACATCTGGTCCCGCGTCTTTAGCCGATCACAAGCTCCCGAATGATCGGGCGCTTGTGTGAGGTGGAAGGTGGTTCAGCAGTTTGAACTTGGTCGGCTTCTCATCACGGCAAACGCCCAACGAGAGCTCGACTCGGAGAGTGTTATGGTTGCAATCCACAGACATGAAATCTGTGATTGGGGAGACCTGGATGAGGACGATCAACGCGAAAACGAATTGTCGCTGCAGCAAGGAACTCGGATTCTCTCGGCGTATGCCGACAAGCGCGGGAAGCGGTTCTGGATTCTTACCGAAGCGGACCGTTCGGCTACGACCGTTCTCTTGCCAGAGGACTGCTAGGACAGGTCATGCGACCTGTCTTTTCCTCGTGTGCCTCCCTCGCAGCCGACGAGCGAAAAGTAACAAACCAGAGCCAAAGGCGATGAGCGAAGCGGGCTCGGGAACAGGGTTCGTCCATAGCAGCGCTTCGAACCGGCCTGCTTGCGAGTTAAAGCCGAACCCGGACACTGAGATCGTTGTGCCGTCGTCCCACACCCCGGTCGCCTGCGATGAACTAAAGAGGCTTGGCAAGACAGTATGCAAGTCGAACCAAGAGCTTGCCGAACCCGCCCAGAGGCTTGCATGCTCCGCCCCACCCACAGTGACAAAACCGACCTGTCGCCCATCGTACACGCCGTTGGCGACACCGCCGGCAGTCCCCGCCGGATTCAGATCTACCCACGACAACGCCGTTCCGTGCCAAAGACTCGCGTGAGTGACCCCGGAGAACACGGCGCTTCCGACCTCGTCGCCGGCCCAATTATCTACGGCCTGCGACTCCGTAGCTCCGGCGGGGTGCAAGTCGAGCCAAGTAGCGGCGGCACCGTGCCACGTTCCTGCATGAAGGGCACCGCTTATCGATGCGAAGCCCGATTGTTCAACACCGTCCGTTCCAGTGGCTTGGGAGGACCCGGCACCTGCTGGATTGAGATCGACCCAAGATGATGCGGTCCCGCTCCACAGGCCAGCGTGGTCACCTCCGGACACATGAGCGTGTCCGACTTGCTGATTGGCGAAGACCGCCAAGGCCGTGGAATCTGACGCGCCGACCGGATTGAGATCTACCCAGGAGCCCGCGGAGCCTGTCCAGAGGCTTGCCCTCCCATCGGACCCACCGACCTGCTGGCCTCCCTGCACCGCGAACGCCACAGAGTTGGTTGATCCTGCCGGGCTGAGGTTTACCCAAGAGGCGGCCGAACCCATCCACAAGCTAGCCCGTTGCTGTCCGGAGGCGGTAACTACGCCAGCTTGCTGCCCGCCGCCAACGCCGTTCGCCATCGAGACTGATGACCCGCCTGGATGTAAGCTGACCACCGACCACTGAGCATGAGCGGCGACGCTGAGCAACAAGAATACTCCCGAGGCGAAGACGATTGACAAGCAGCATTTCACTCGCACATACCCCCCAAACAACCTAGCGACGTCGCCGTCGTCTTACCGCGCATACCCCGGCAATAGTGAGGCCGACCCAAGAGGCGGGTTCTGGCACGGCAACGAACACGGCGCGGGATGTAAGGCCTGTAATACCGTTGCCCGGAATCCACGAAAGGAAGGCTCCCGTCGAATCGCTGTATCGGCGAGTGCCATCGTCATTGGCGACCCACATGCTTCCCAAGCCATCGAACGTCACGTCCCTAGGACTGTTCATGTTCTGCGAGGCAAACACGGCGGGCGATCCGCCAGTCGCCGGTGCGACGAAGACCTTGCCAAGATCGAGGTCTGAAATAAAGAGTCGGCCGTCCGGTCCAAACTCCATCCCAGCCGGAACGCTCAAGCTCGGGACAAACGTGCCGATAAGCGTCGGCGGGGAGGTCGCAAGCGAATACTCCAAGACTGAACCCGCGTTCGTCGTAGGGGTCGGATAGTTACTCAGCAGCAGGTTGCCGTTATCCGGTCTAAGAGCGATGCCAAAGCTTTCATCTGGCTTCAAAAACAGGATATCTAGATGCCCTGTTCCTGCATCAAGACGACCGTAGGTTCTTCCACCAGAGATATAGAGCTTGCCGTCAGCCCCGGCGGCGAGCGCGAGCGGGTTGTTTACGGCTTGTACGTCGTAGCTTCTTAGCAGGGCCGCCGTCGTCGTGCTAAAAGCATCAATCGACCCGTTCGCGTTGGCGACATACAAAACGCCATCCGTGCTTAAGACCGCATCCCGAGGCGCGAATTGTGGTGTCCCGGGCCGCTCATAGGCTTTTACGAAGACACCGGCTGTTGTGTATTCGTAAACCTTGTGATCGGTGAAGCTGCAGGCGAACAAACTGGTTTGTCCCAATGCTACGGAGGCGAGCAGCAAAGGCAGGACGATAATCGCCGGTATTTTCCGCATTATATGATCTATTGTCGCACAGGGGTCGGATCTGTGACCGGACCAATACGGCGATTTTTTTGGGCGCCCTACTCACCGCGAGGCGTGGCGTCCGCAAGGCTCGCCTGGCCACTTGAATGGAGCGATATTGATTCTTTCGACCCGCTGGGGCTCACCGTGCTCACGGGCGCGGTGCTAGCTGTTGAGAGCGGAGATCCGTCGCGTTACATCCTCGATCAAGCTAGGACCTATCCAAGCTCCTCGGATAAGTAAGTCCACGCAGGGGTTACACGATACGGGGTATCGACGTGCCAACAGGTCGGACCGCGCCTCGCTACCCCGCGGTCTGATCGGCGAGGCAGATCGGGCCTCCTTTCGAGCCCGTCATGCGTGGACAGCGCTGAAACGAGAAGGAAAACTCCATACATGCCGCAATATTTCCGATAGAAGTGACGATCCTGTTTCCAGGATGAAACCGAAGATGAGCGAGGAAGAGTGGTCAAGGCTCCTGAGACGGGTCTGGGAAGCCGCCGTACTGCTGCTCGGCCTGATCTATCTCTTTTGGTTACATTGGCGGATCATGTTCGGTGAGCAGGTGGCCCAATCACAAACCGCGAACCAGCCACGCACGAAAGCCATGATTTGGCAGGAGCATTAAAGGGATGGAAGAGGCGCACAATGGCAAAAGTTGTTGGGAGGAGGGCACGGCGCGAAAAATCTGTGACGCGAATCCGGTTCGGACGCCGAAGCAAGATGGCCTGTTCGCCCGCAATATACGCCTTATCCGGGATCAGCTTGCGGAACTGAGCACCCTTCCTGACGAGGCCGCGTCCTTCAACCGCCGCCAAGCGTTGAGGGATTCGATTTTCAAGCTGCTGATTCCTCTCGTCGCGTCCTCTGTTTTGAAGTCTGGTTGTAGAGGGAACGGATTTGATGCGGAGAGCTTCCATGCCGACGTCGCCGTTGAACTAATGCTCCTCCACATTACGCGCAAGTCAGACGTGGAGGTGTACCTGACACCTAATCTGATACGTTCGATTGCCTTCCAGACATCTGACCAACTCCTCCATGGAGGCCGCACCGACCGGGGCAAATACCGCCTGGCGCGCGACAGCATCAGCTTAGCGGACCATGAGCAGCCAACAGAGGAGGACTTTGAAGCCCTTGCTGAGCGACGCCAAGTTATCGACGTGATTCGCGCTGCGCTCGGGACGGACGACTTCAATCTTCTAGTTGACCACCACTGCGAAGGCGTTACCTTGGAAGTATTGGCGAGTCAGCATCAGACCACAGTTTCCGCCATCACGAGTCGTTTATTCCGCATCCGTCAAAAGGCTGCCAAGCAGGCTGCAGCAGCCTTTGGTGACATCCGTTCAGCGCCAAGTTCCGCGAGGACAATCAAATGAGCCGATCATTATTTCCCAAATTCATTTGCATCTCGGACATCCATGAGAAGGCACTTCGGCAATCTAGCGCGTTTTATGAGTGTCTGAACTACGACTTCGATTTCGTGATGTTGTCCTGCGTTCGTCAAGCGCTTTTAGCTCACGAGCTAGGCCACTGCATCTATAGGAGCGATCGCGAGCTATCTGAGAGTGTTTGCTTGGGCCTTCCAGACGGCGGAGGTGGTTATGCGACCGCCGCACTTTGCGGCAATACGATGCTGGGTTTTGACAGCTTCCATAACGACTTCCAGGATTATCAACGGCCGTTTGACTCAGTCATAGTTGTGAGCATTTCTGGTGTTGGCGCACACTCCATCGATTTCAATGTAGGGCCAGATCTAGGAGCTTATTCGGAACCTGGGAAATGCTGCGGTATTAATGGATGTGTTGTCAAACTGCCGAGACTATGTGATTGGTATCGGCGCGGCAGACCCGGCGCTAGTGTTGCGCGAACCGTTGGCGATTGGCGCTGGTCGTTGCACAACCGGCTAAGCGTTGACCAGCCTGACAACTTTGATGGATACGAGACAGAGTCTGATGGCCCAGGCGTCGCCAGACTCATTCTTGAAGTACTGGATGGCGCAGACACAAACCGCGTCGCCTCCGCGAACAAAGAACCAGACAGCATACTTCGTGGAGGAGAAATGGCCTCGTCTCAATGCAGGGACATCCGAGTTAAATCAAATCTGCTAAGTCAATTGGCCCAGATAAGAAAACTTGCGGTTGGCAGCGTGTTAACGCACCGTTCTGCGGATGAAGAGGAAGCACTACGCGGGATATACGAAGCGGTACGCAATGAAGTAGTGCGCGCTCTCGACAAGATTCCATCTCCAATGGAAAGCAGACCCGGGATACAGGCTTACCCCCATGACAACCAAGTTGAAGAAAGCGTTAAATCAGTCGAGATTTCGAGTCGTGAGGCATTGGCATGGCAAGTAGCTGGCACGGTAAGTGAATCCGTGAGTGGTACCGCTCCCGAGGACCTTGTGGAGAACGCATCTTCGGTGGATACAGGGTTCAGGAGCCCTGATCTTTCCTATGAGAAAGCACCGGTAGGAAGTGTATTGGCAATCGAGATTTCGGGTCGTGAGGCACTAGACGAGTACATTGCTCGATATTTCCTTGACGAACTCTCGGAAGCTGAAGAAGCACATCTGTTCATAAACTTGAGCTTCTGGGGGATTAATTTCGATGTACTCCGCATGTTTAAGGAAGATCAAGATGCTGTCTTGAGAGAGAGTTGGGGAACAGCAGACAATTTGGCCCACTAGGCAAGTTGCCTCCTAACGACCTGTGCTTACCTCCAACGGTGAGCCTCGTAGAAGATGAGACATGTATCCCGGTGCTATGCACCAGTCTGCGCCCGGCTCGCCTCGCTCATAGCATTGGCATTGTCGTGAGCTCCGCAGGGCTGACCGCCGCTATCCGCTAATCAAAAGAGTCGGTCCTGAGCCTTGGGAATGCGCGAAGCACCAATTCTCCCGGCATCCTCAATTACAAACCGACAATCATGACGCGGGCGGTCGGAACGGAGCTACCGGTCCGAAGGGGAGACTTCCTAGTTGGATGAAAGAATTGCTGTGGAGTCTTTGCCCATCACGGCGAAGCGGTTGAACAAAGGCGGAAGCTTAGCACAGCCCACAACAACTCTGCAGAAATGTCACCGCCGGGCTCAACCATACAACGCAAGAACGTTCGCCCTGTCGCCCCTGCTAGGGCCGCGCTCCCAATCGCCAATGGCCATTTCGACTGGCGTTGTGGTGATCGTGCGCTTGCTAGGGTCGATCGCATTGTCAAAGGCACCGTAGTGCATTACAGATGCGTAGTCGTAAGCGCCCAGGAATGGCAAGTTCGATTGGCTCATCTCGTACTGTGATCGAACAGCCAGGATGATATTCGCCAGATGCACTTGGATGTGGTCGTCCCGATCCGGTCGACAATGTTCGTGCATGAGCCCGATTACGTGGCCAAGCTCATGGACTATTTCACCGACCGTGGCAATTCCTCTGATCAAAACCACCTGTTGACCACCTAAGCGACCAATATCTGACGCGTTTCCGCCCCTTGCGAAAAAAACAAAGTCGGCATCCTCAGGTTCTTTTGGACGAAAGCTGATAGGCCCTTCGTCAGTCCATATGTTCATTGCCTCAGTGGCGGAGTCAATGAGCGGAAACCCGACGTCGAACTCGTAAGGGATCACGCCCCCGTCCCACAACATTCCGGTTCGCATAACCTTTCTCTCTAAAGCTAAGGAGCTCAGGAAGGAACGCCGATGGAGCCAGAGCGCGACCCGAGTCCAAGGACCTGCGACTTGCGTCTTCCAACGTAGCCACCAGTGGTGAAGCCACAGATTCTTATTCATCGGCACCCTGGGTTCCCCGGACCCGTTATCTGCTGAAGAAGTTGGCGGTCAAGCCGATGAATAACCCCGACCGGTTTACTGAAGCAGTCTTGATGTCTCCACTTATCAGGTCTCCTACTTGCATTCCACTAAGCCTATCGACTTGTCCAAAAGCAAGACCGACGGTCAGGTATCCGCGCACGCTCGCAGAATTCAGTTGCATGCTTAGGCCTGCAACGAGTCTGAAGCGTTTGTCGGTCGCTGTTAGTCCAAGCGCCGGCCCCACCGCAAGGTCATCGCCCAAAGGCGTCGTAATGTAGTGGCCCAATACAACCAGTTGCACGTCAGCTTGATCCTTGGGGCCCTCGCGTACGATTCCTCCGGAGTCCTTGAAATAGGTTTGGTTACGTAGTGCTGTGTAACCCAGGCCCGCACTAAAGTCGAGAACTTGGCGACCACGAACTGTAATCCGTCGCTTCACGAGTATCTGCTCTTCTGGAACAGCTACTCCCGGCTTGTTCACACGCTTTGCGTAGGCTTCCGTGGGCGTAATCGTTAGGATAAGCGTCGTTTCATCTCCGGCGGCCGTGATCGGTCCCAACATAAATGATCCGGCTGGGGCTCCCGGCCCGGCAACTTTCGTAGCGGCGTCCGTTGCCTGAAGAACGATTTTCTTCGCTCGCGCCATCTTGGCGTCTACGGCGTCTGTCTCCAGAATGGCGTCGTGGGCTACCGCACTGATGGCGGCCACTTCTCTATCTGCAGCATCTATCTTCAGTTTGACTACGTCAGCGTCAGCGGGTCCCACTAATGTCAGAGCTTGAGATATGCGCGATCGTTGTGCAGATACCACTTGGATCCCCGACGTGATCCATTTCTTCCGGGCCGATAGGTTTGCCTGCGCTGTAGTGAGCGACACGAGCGGATCTATCCCATGCGTTCCGAACACCAAATCCGCTTTAGCCCTAATGGCCCCAGGAAGCTCGGCATTGCTCAAAACATAGCCGTCTGCTCCCCGGCTATATAGAGCCGCCTCGAGAGCATCGTCTACCGCCGCCTCGTCCTCGGTAACGTAGGGATCTTCAATGGTCGTCCGGACTGTCCGAACCATGTTCATCAGCGTCGCGTATTCGGCATTAAAGTCGTTCGGCGCTGCAGCCGCTACTGTGGGCAGCACCGGGAGCGGCCCCAATGCGGTCGCAATTGTGCTAACAGCAGCCTTGCTCTTGAGGAACACGTTCGCAAGCGGAGTTGGCACCGCAGTGGTGTAGAAGTCTGCCGACTCACCCTTTAGCTTATACACATAGGCGAAAGTGTTGGCGTTGATTACCTTGAGCTTGAGCGGCTCATCCACTTTAACCACCGAGCTCCCTCCGGCTATTACCCTCTCTGCGCTTTTGGCGTCGAATTCGTAAATCGTTTGTGCATGCCCAATTGCGCACACGCTAAAGCACACTATACATCCGGCTAATCGTATCATTCTGGTCCACGCTCCACTACATACAGAATCGGCCCAGCCTTAAGGTGGCTGTACAATAGCTCCCAATGGGCCAAAGCCGCTTCGTCACAGAACGTTATAAACCTTTCAAATAAAATATTCAAGTGAGTGTACTTTGGTTGCTAACACGCTCGCCGGTTCTTCCTACCGAATCGAGAGTGGGATTTTCGCCTATGTAGCGATCCCCCGTCTCAGCCGGGCCGTTGCGCGCTGGGCCGCTGATGAGCGGCACTGTGGACGCCGCAAACCAGGGTGTGGCTCTGCAAGACAGCCTCCTCAGCCTGACGCTCGATGTCATCGAGCTCGCTAGGCCTGTGCCTTTCAGGACCAGTAGCCGCCTTGATGTAGGCGAGCTTCGAGTCCAACAAACGGGCATTGCCGTAGAACCACAAACCAACTGGCGCGTAGTAACCGGGCTCAGTGTCGAATGGCGCTGACCGTTTCGGTGGCTCGTCCTCGTCGAGATCGAGGCTTGCTTGGGTTATCAAGGGACGGACGGCGAGGCTCTGCTGCTGAACCGCTAGCTGACGTAACACGGGGAATCACCTCCGAGCCTCGTCCTTTACAAGGATCGAGTGCTCTTCGGCACTCTGCGGGAGCCTTGGATCACACGCAAAAGCTGCTCTGATCGTGCAACAGATGCTCGCGGCTGTCTCTCAAATGTCTCTCAAATGTCTCTCAATTGAGAGACATTTCAGGACACATTGAGAGACGGTGGGAGAATCTGCGGGGTGGGTCCGAAGCTGGGTGGATTCCCATGCCATGGAAGCGCTCTCCCAACTGAGCTAAATCCCCACTATCTGGTCATCGCGACGCTAAATCGTCGCGCGGAGAAATCTATTGTAGCCGCTCTCGGGTCTTGGGCGTCAACCGCGGCTTGGAGGTTAGGGCGACTGACCTTTTCCTCGATATCATCGTCAATGGCCATTGGATCTGGAGGGACTTCCATGAAGTGCTTGCTTCGATATAGCTTTTTGGCCCTTGTGGCGGCCGCTTCCCTAGCCGGCGGGGGGCAGTTCAGGCAGCCGGGCGAGCGGACGGGGATGAAGCCGCTTTGCGACATGGCGGCGAGCGACACCTATAAGGGCGAGGACGGTGGGCTCTATGGCAAGGGCCGGAATACGCCTCCTGAGGCCTTGCAGAAGGTGGCGAACGCGGAGCTGGGCAAGATTAGACCGCTCGACGCAAGTGGCAACCCTTTCAAGGAGGGGCGGATCGCGTTCGTCTCGATCAGCATGTCGAACGCGACTCAGGAGTTCTCCTACTTCAAACGGATCGCGGATTCCGATCCGGCCAAATCCCAAGCGGTGACGATCATCGACTGCGCTCAGGGCGGGCAGGCGATGGCGGAATGGGTCGACCCGAATGGCGGTCCCTGGCGCGAGGCGGATCGCCGCATCGACGACGCCGGTATCTCGCCGAAGCAGGTTCAGGTCGCATGGGTGAAGCTCGCCAATAAGGGGCCGCGAGGGGACTTGCAAGAGCATGGACGGAAGCTGCAGAGCGATACCCGCGCCGTGATTCAGAACGCGAGGGCGCGATTCCCTAACCTACGGATCATCTACCTGTCCAGCCGAATCTACGGCGGCTATGCGACCGGCCCGCTCAACCCGGAACCGTACGCCTACGAATCGGCCTTCGCCGCACGGTGGCTGATCCTGGACCAGATGAAAGGCGAAATCAAGTCGCCCGTCCTCGTCTGGGGGCCGTATCTCTGGGCAGATGGAACGTCGCCACGTAAGAGCGATGGGCTCATCTGGAAGCGCGAGGATCTCGGTCCCGACGGCACCCACCCATCCCAGAGCGGGCGCGCGAAAGTGTCCGACATGCTGATGCGATTCTACAAGGAGGACCCGCTGGCGAAGTCCTGGTTTGTCGGGCGCTAGCGCTTTCACTCAGAGATCGCAAAGCAGAGTCCGCTAAGGACATTCATGCAAAGAACGCAAAGGCGCAAAGTGCTTGACGGAACCGCCATCCCTTGCCTCGTCCCCCTCGCGGCACGAACCCTCGGCAGGAGGAAGGGGACTGGGTAAGGTCGCTTTATGCGGTGGGAATCCCTGGCTATTATTTGGCTTCTCGCCTCCACGGCATTGGGAACCGACTACTACGTCGGACCCAGCGGGCGGGCGGATTCCGTAGGCACGCGCGCCGCACCGTGGGACATCGTTTCCGCCCTCGATGGCTCTAAGAAGGTCTTGCCCGGGGATCGCATCCTTCTATTGCAAGGAACCTACCGGCGAAGGCCCAAAGAGCTGTTCGCAGTGAGCCTGGAAGGCACGACCCAGAAGCCGATCACGGTTGGGGCCGCGCCCGGCGCTTGGCCTGTCGTGGATGGCGGCTTCCTTTTTCAAAAGGAAGCAAAGGCCGTGTGGTTGCGCGACATCGAGATAACGGTTTCCGAGCCGGATACGAGCAAGGACCATCCCGTGGAGGGAGGCTCATTCCCAGAATCGTTCAAACGGCCCTGGGGTGGCGTCGAGGTCCAGGGAGGCGACGATCTCAAGTTTATCGACCTTGTTGTCCACGGCTGCCGGCAAGGCATGGGCCTGTGGAAGGATGCCCTACGCGCCGAGGTCTGCGGCTGCATCTTCTATGACAACGGCTGGAATGCCGTCGATCGAGGGCATGGACACGGCATCTACACGCAAAACGAGATTGGCGCCAAGGTCATCCGTAACTGCATCTTCACGGGAGGGTATGGCTACAGCCTGCACGCGTACGGTTCGTCGAACGCCTTCGTCGACAACTATCTAATCGAAGGGAATATCGCCTACGACGCGAATACGTTCCTCGTCGGGGGAGGTAGGCCGAGCCGGGGCATCGTGGTTCGAGACAACAGCCTGTATGGGGTGCAAATGCGGATCGGATACGACGCTCCGAGCAATGAGGACTGTACGGTGTCAGGCAATGTGATCGCGAATGGATCGTTGGATATCGTGCGATTCTCGAAGGTGACGCAGAGCGATAACCTGCTGGTCGCAAAGGACGCCACGCGTCCTTCGACTCCACTGGTACGGTTACGCGTCGATCCGTACAATCCTTCCCGAGCCCATGTGGCCATCTATAACTGGCCCAAGACTTCGTCGGTCAAAATCCCTGTCGCCGGCTTTGGGCGGGCAGGAGCTACCGTTAGCCTTTACGACCCGAGAAACCTTCGCGAGCCGATAGCGCGGGTTCGATCCGACGGGAGAACGATCACCGTGCCCTCCCAGTCCGAATTCCGCGCCTACGTGCTCGTCGCATTCTCTCGATGAACGGGCCGCGCGAATCTCTTGGAGGACATGAACTCGTCATCCCTCCCTCACGTAATCACGTCGAAAAGCAGAGGCAGCTTTATCGGCCACCTTCTGTTCCTTTCTGCGTGGTCTTGTGGTTTCCAAAACCATTGGAACCACAGAAGGCACAGAGGATCACAGAAAGCTCTGTTCGGATACTCCCTCTATTTCTCCGCGTCTCTGCGTTAAATTCTATGCAGAAGCTCCCGGAACCTCCATCCCCCTGCCCCTTCCTCCTCCCGGCACAAAGATCCGCAAGAGGAAGGGGATTATTTCGCCTTCGAACCCGCCGATGTCGTTACCGTGGCGGCTGAGATCGGCTTCAGGTTGAACTTGGCCAGCACTGTGTTGAACGCGGCCAGTTCCTTGTTGTTCAGCGCCGTCCAGTTCGCGGAGACCGTCTCCAGCTCCTTGCAGGCCGCCGCGCAGGTGTTTCTCATCGGCTCGTTAGGGGCCATATCGCCCGAATCGAGCACGCCGAGTTGGCGCTGGAGCGAGCCGACCAAAGACGCGAAGGTCGCGATCGATCCGCCGCCTCCTCCGAACCTACGGCCCCCGCCGCCCGTCCCTCCGATGGCAGCCAGCTTGTCGTCGAAAGACTTGGCGGCTTCCTCGAGCTCGGGTGCTGGATTAGTCTTTTGGGCATCTGCGACCGCGGCTCGCATCGCCGCCACTTGCTGATAACCGTCCCAAGCTTCCTTGACGCAATCGTAGAGCTTCATTTGCAGTTCGCTCTGCGCGCGCAGGTCTGACGCCGAGGCTGGCGATCGGGGATCGTTCCGAACGGTCACCGTCTGCTTGTAGGTCCTGCCATCCACAGTGAGAGCGACCGTATAGACGCCTGGCGCGACCAGTGGTCCCTCCGGCGAAATGGGTGTGCCGCCGGGGTTGGCGTTGATCTCGTAACTGTGGCTAAACGCCGGTGGGTTATCGCAACGTAGGTTCCAGTTAATCCGGTGCATGCCCGCCATGGCTGGCATCGGCTGGGGAGTCTCGACCCAGAAGTCCGGGATTGGAGGAGGAGGTTCGTTGAGCGCAGGAATCGGATCGCTCGACATGTGCCGAACGACCTTTCCGCTCGAGTCGCTGATCTCGATGGATACCTTGCCAGAAGGAGCAGAGCCCAGGTAGTAATAGATCAGCGCACCCACAGGAGGATTGACCGCATGCGGCACCTCCGGCGGGAAAGGCGTGTCCGCGTTTACGTTGCGGCGAACTCGGACAGCATCGCCCGGCTTGAAGAGGCGAGCACCGACGAGTTGCATCGCGCCTAGCTGGACAGGTTTCGACGAGGTCCCCGGCTTCGTCTGCTGAGCCAAAGCTGCGAGTTCGCGTAGTGGCGAAATGTCGTCCAGAACCCAAAAACCCCGTCCATACGTGCCGACCACGAGGTCGTTGTCCTTCACGACCATGTCGCGATAGGACGTATTCGGTTGGTTAAGCGCGAGCGACTGCCAGTCGTCGCCGTCGTTAAAGGAGACGTAGCAGAAGCTCTCGGTACCCGCGAAGACGAGACCAGCTTGCTTGGTGTCGGCTCGGATCACGCGCGCGAAGCTGCCGCTCGCGAGGTCCGTCGGCAGACCCTTCACAATCTTCGTCCAGGTCTTGCCGTAGTCCTTTGTTCGATAGAACCAGGGCGTGTAGTCGCCGCTCGAATGGAAATCGATCGCGACATAGGCAGTGGCCGGATCTGTATGGGAGGCGTCGACGGCGGAGATGTCGGCCCGCGTCGGGTTCGGCAAGCCGGGAATCGTGACGTCTTCCCAAGTCTTGCCGTGGTCCTTCGTCACCTTGATCAGGCCGTTGTTCGTGCCGACCCAAATAACGTTGCCGTTCACGCTGGACGCCGAGAAGGACTCGATGGAGCCTCCGCCCCCTTGGCCGCCCTGCTCGAGGAGCTCCCGCTCTTCGTCGTCCTTCCATTCCTTGGAGCCATCCTGCATATCGTCGTCATCGTCGTCGATCCTTGAGACGGACCCGCCGCCGGGCCGAGGAGCGGCCTGTGTTCCCGGCTTTGGAGGCGTGACTCCCTTCGGATAGCCGAGGTCGGGGCTGAGCTTCTTCCAGTGCATGCCGCCGTCTGTGGTCGCCATCAGGTACTGGAAGCCCGCTAGCAGCTCCTTCGGATTGGTCGGTGAGAAGGCGATAGGTTGGTTACCGACCTTGCGCAGGGCTTGGCTTCGGTCCAGGTTCGGGCTGACGTCGATCCATTGGCCGCTCGGATAGGTCACCTTGACGATGCCGCCTCCAGCGCCACCCGCGTAGCTGATCTTCGGGTTCAGGGGATCGGCGACGATCGAGCCGAACTCGTATCCGGGGTGGGGTAGCCAATCGAGTGTGGTGATCGCTCCGAGATTGCCGCGGCTTGCCGTCGCGATCGATCCGCTGTCTTGCTCCGTCGCGTAAACCCAATAAGGGAACTGGTTGTCGACCGAGATGTGATAGACCTGCGCGGTGGCTTGGTTGTACCAGGAGCTCCAAGTCTGGCCACCATCGAGTGTGACCGTCGCGCCCTGGTCCATGCCTAGGAAGATGCGGTTGCTGTCGACCGGATCGAGCCAGAACTGCTGCGGGTCGTCTCCGCCCGGAGCGCCTTTGAAGCCGGTGAAAGTCTCGCCGCCGTCGCGAGATACGTAGCTGCACGTGTTGACCACGTAAACGGTGTCTGGATTCTTCGAGTTGACGTAGACGCCGCAGTTGTAGCCGCCCTGTCCGTTGGCGACGCGCCGGTCGCCCTTATCCATCTGCCGCCAATTCTCGCCGCCGTCGTCGGAGCGCCAGAGGCCGGAGTTCTGGACGAGGAACATACGCTGCGAATTGGTGTTCATGGCGACCGCGACGCAGGTTCTTCCCCCGAGCGTTGGCAGACCGCCGCCGGTCAGCTCCTTCCAGGTCAGCCCCTCATCTGTGGATTTGAAAAGCTTCGTGCCCGCGCTGCCCCCCGAAGTTGCGCCCGCACCGCCGCGGGGAGCGCCGACCGCGTTATAGTGCCGCACGCTCGTCGCGAGCATGACCCTGGGATTGTCGTAAGCCCAGGCGATCTTCTGGATGCCGGTCTGGTTGTCGAGATAGAGCGTCTTCGTCCAGGTCTTCCCCCCGTCGGTGCTGCGGTAAACGCCGCGCATCTCCGACTCGGCGTGGACGTTCCCCTGAGCCGCGATCATCACGAGATTCGGATCGTGTGGATCGACGAGGATCGATGGGATCTGACGCGTGTCGTCGAGGCCGAGGTGCTGCCAGGTCTTGCCCGCATCGGTCGACTTATAGACGCCGTTTCCTTCGTTGATCCCGCCGCCTGTGATCAGGTCGCCCATGCCGACGTAAATCACGTTCGGATCGGATGGAGCGACCTCGACCGCGCCGACGCTCGAGGCTTCTTTGACGGAGTCCATGATCGGAACCCAAGTCACACCCGCGTTGGTCGTCTTCCACACGCCGCCGAGCGGCATGCCCATGTAGTACACGCCGGGTTGGCCGATAACGCCGGTGACGGCGGCCACGCGTCCGCCTCGGAAGGGGCCGATATTACGCCAAACGAGTCCTGAATAGAGACTTTGGTCGACGGTTTGGCCGATGGACGAGGCCGAGAGGCCGCAGAAGGCAACGGCGAGAAGGATCCAACGATTCATGGCTGCTCCTGGCGGCAAGCGAGCCGCCGCGAATTAATCATACGTCAAGCTCCTAGCAGATTTGCCTTACAAAGGCTTCAGTTGCAACTCCAAGGAACTCGGCCGGGACGGCCAAGCTACTGCTCCGACTGGTATCCTCAACCTCCATGACCGTTCGCGAGCTGCGCGATAAATACCTGCGTTTCTTCGAGTCGAAGGGCCACACTCAGCATCCCTCCGGTTCGTTGATCCCCTACGACGTGACGGGCCGGCTCGATGAGAGCCTGCTCTTCAACGGCGCGGGCATGGTGCAGTTCAAGCCGTACTTCCGGGGCGTGGCCCAGCCTTCGAACAAGCGGCTGACGACGGCGCAGAAGTGCGTCCGAACCGGAGATATCGAGGAAGTCGGCGATCTGACGCACCTCACGTTCTTCGAAATGCTGGGCAATTTCAGCTTCGGCGACTACTTCAAGAAGGATGCCGTCGCTTTCTCTTGGGAGTTCATCACCTCGCCCGAATGGCTGAACCTCGACCCGCGACGGGTGAGCTTCACGGTCTTCGAGGATGATGACGAGGCTTACGAGAATTGGGCGTTCTGGCTGAATTCGGTTGGCATCGATCCCGCGACTCGCATCTTCAGGTTGGATGAGGACACGAACTATTGGCCGGCTAGCGCCTTCTCTAAGGGCCCTCCGGGGCCATGCGGTCCGAACTCGGAAATGTTCTATTGGACCGAAGGCGAGCCACCGAGCGGTCCGTACACGCGTGAAGACTGGATCCGGGACGAGGCGGAGAGCAAGTGGCTGGAGTTCTGGAACGACGTCTTTATCCAGTTCGAGTGGCAGGGCGAGCTTCGGAATCCGGACCGTCCCGCGGAGGGTTACGCAAAAACGGGCATGCCGCCCCTTCCTTTCAACTCGGTCGACACCGGCATGGGTCTGGAGCGCACGGCGACCGTGCTCGGCGGGCTCAAGTCGCTATACGACACCGACGTCTTTCAGCCGATCCTGCGGAAGATCGAAGAAGTTGCAGGTCAGCGTTCAGGGGACAGCGTTCAGGGGGTACCCGGCACCCGGCACCCTGAGCCTTATCGCTACGGTTCTGATCCAACCAAAGACGTTGCGACGCGCATTATCGCGGACCACATTCGCACAGCTGTGTTTTGCATCGCGGATGGCGTGCTGCCGGGCAACTCGGGGCGTGGTTATGTTCTACGTCGGCTTATTCGGCGCGCGGTGCTGAAGGGGCAACGGGTACTTGGGATCGAGCAGCCGTTCTTCCACCGAGTCTACGAGGGCGTAGTCGAAGGGATGGGAGACCACTACCGCGAGCTTCACGAGCGGCGGGACATCATCGTGGTGACGCTGAAGAACGAGGAGGCGCAATTCCGGCGGACACTCGCGGCGGGTTCGCAGATGCTTCAGGAGGAGCTTGACCTCTTGCGCAAGACAGGCGCCAACGAGTTTCCGGGAGACCTTGCTTTCAAGCTCTACGACACCTACGGCTTCCCTCTGGAAGTCACGAAGGAACTCTGCGAAGAAGTCGGGGTCGAAGTCGACGAAGTCGGCTACGAAGAGGCTCTTCTACAGGCCCAGGAACGGAGCCGGGCTGGATCTGAGCGGGAGTCCGTGTATGGCGGCGTGCAGGGCACGGCGGCGGTCGGTGCTGCGCCGACCGTCTTTCGCGGCTACGATGAGCTGCGGACGCAGTCGCTTGTCGTTGGCGCGTTGTTAGTTCCGGAACCCCCTCCCCCAACTCCCTCCCCCTCCGGCGCACAATCATCGCCGCAAGGGGAGGGGGCTCCTCACCTCGCCATCGCTCTCGATCAGACGCCGTTCTATGCCGAATCGGGTGGGCAGGTGTCAGATACGGGGACTCTGTATGGACATGGGTTCGAGGGGCGCGTGCTCGATGTGATGAAGCAAAACGGGGTGTTCGTCCATGAGGTCGAGCCCGTGTTGCTTCCCATCAAGCTGGAGGGGCAGTCGCCGGACGAGGCGAAGGAGATCATTCAGAAAGCCCTTGCCAACATCGAGGTCGAGGCGCGGGTGGACGAGAACCGGCGGGCGCGGATCATGCGCAACCATACGGCGACCCATCTACTTCACGCGGCGCTGAGACAGGTGCTCGGCAAGCATGTGACCCAGGCGGGCTCCTACGTCGGGCCCGACCACCTCCGATTCGACTTCACGCACGGTAAGCCTCTCTCGCCCGAAGAGCTGGCGAAGGTCGAGTTCATCGTCAACGAGGAGGCGCTGAAGAACACGCCCGTCACGATCTATGCCGACCTCGCCATCGACGAGGCGAAGTCGCGAGGGGCGATGGCGCTGTTCGGCGAGAAGTACGGCGACCGGGTGCGGATGGTCGAAATCGGAGACTTCAGCCGCGAGCTTTGCGGCGGCACCCACTTGCGCCACACGGGCGAGATCGGGCTCTTCAAAGTCACCAGCGAATCGAGCGCGGCGAGCGGCGTGCGCCGGATCGAAGCGGTCACTGGCGAAGGCGCTTACGCGTGGGTGCTGGAGCAGACGAGCGTGCTTTACGAAGCGGCGGCGCGGATCAAGAGCACGCCGAAGGACGTGCTCTCCGCCATCGACCGAATGCAGGACCAGCTTCGCGACGAGCGCAAGCGCCGCGAAAAGGCGGAGATGGCGCTCGCTCGCGGCGAGACGGGCGGTGGAGACCAGACGCTTGAGGTCAAAGGCGTCTACCTCTGGACCCGCAAGTTCGAAGACGTCGATCAGAAGATCGCGGCGTCGGCCATCGACGACGCGGTGGCTCAGAACAAGGACCTCGTGGCCTTGGGAGCGGTCGTTGCTGACGGGCGGGTGCAGTGGATATGCAAAGTCGGCGCGGAAGCGGTGGCCAAGGGCGCCCATGCGGGCAACCTGGTGCGCGATGTCGCGAAGATCACTGGCGGAGGCGGAGGCGGCAGGGCCGAGTTCGCGACCGCGGGTGGCAAAGATGCTTCCAAGGTGGATGAGGCGATGAAGGCGGCCGCGGAATTACTGGCAGCGATGCTTTAGAGTGCGCGGATTTATCCGCGCTTTCAACTGCGCGATTCATCGCGCTGATTTCCAAGATCGCATTGCAGCCCGATGAATCGGGCAGGACAAAGCGCGGATGAATCCGCGCACTCTATAAGCTCAGCCGCCGATGTTGCCGAAGCCGCCGGAATAGAAGGCCATGTAGGACAGGCTCGTCTGGCCGTCGTAGTTCGCGAGCCGGACGAACGCGCCGCGGTCTCCCATTTGCCAGCCAAGGTCGGGCTTGGGTAGGGGCAGCCTGAACACGACGCCTTTCGCGTACTTGTAGGTGACATTCACTACGCCAACCGAGACTGGGCTGGCGAGGTCGTAGGCGGCTAGGTACTGCTTCTTGTCGAACCCGCAGCGGCCCAAGGGAACGCGGTAGTTGATGCGCAGGGCATAACTGCCGCCGGCCGTCATCTTGGCGGTTCCCTTCAGGGAGCTTGTGAAGATCGATTGCTTGCCGTTCGGAGCCGACGTTGAGGAACCTGCTCCGAGTTGAATCGGCGTGTTAACCCAGGTCGCGGAGACACCGAATCCTGGCGATCCCGACTTCTCGTCACCGATGCGTCCGCGCGGAATAGTCACCGTGACCGAACCCGCGCCGCCGTCGTTGTGGATCTGGGAGACGCTGCTGACGAGCGCGTAATCCTTGTACAGCTCCAGCGTCACCGCGTGGCTTACGAACGTGACATGTCCGCTAACTTGCGGAAGGCCGGAGTAGTCGACGCTGGGATTCTCCGGGAGCGCCGTTTGGAGGACGAGAGCGGCAGCGAGTGCAAGCATGATCATTTAGACGATAGCATGCGGAGCGGGGTTATGGTGAACGAGCTAACGGGTTAAAGGGGTGAGGCTAGACGCATAGGCCCCGTGTTTCTCCGTGTCCACCGTGTACCCTGTGGTTTCCGCAACGCCGAAATGAGTACAACCACGGGGAGCACGGCGGACACTGGGAAAACACGGCGGCGCTCTTGAGGGCCATCTGGATCTAGCGAAAGTTCAGCAGCCTCTCGACGTATCTGGCCAAGGCATCGAACTCCAGGTTTACTCGATCGCCTACCTTCCGCTCGTCCAAGTTCGTGCTCTGAAGCGTGTGCGGAATCACCCACACGTCGAACTCGGTCGCGGACGGCTCTACCACGGTGAGGGAGATGCCATCTATCGTGATCGATCCCTTGTCGATCAGATACTTCTCCGAGCCGGCGGGAACGCGGAAGCGGAAAATTGTGGAGTTGTCGGAAGGTGTAATTGAGACGACCTGGCCCGTACCGTCTACGTGGCCTTGCACGATGTGACCCCCGAAGCGTCCGTCGGCGCGCATGGCACGCTCCAGGTTGACGTGCGTTCCCGCTTTCAATCCGCCTAACGAGGTTCTGGCAAGCGTCTCCGGGCTCAAGTCGAACGTCAGGGCCTTATCGACCACGGTCAGGCAACAGCCGTTCACGGCGACGCTTTCCCCGATCTGCACCGGGTCGGGACCAAGCTCGCGGTCCGGTTCCACGACCAAGACCCCGGACGCTAAGGACCGCACCCGCCCGAGCGCTTCGATGATGCCTGTGAACACTTAGCGTTCTCCCGGCAAGACGATGCCGCGCATGATCACGCGCTGGCAGAGGAGGAAGATGACAAGGGTTGGGACGGCCGCCAAAGTCAGTGCCGCCATGATCGTCGAGCGCGGCGCACCTGAAATCTGAAGCTGATAGATGTAGACCATGAGCGTCCACATCTTCTGGTCTTGAGCAACGAGGAAGGCGTAAAGGAACGAGCCGTAGGCTGCCATAAAGGCCAGGAGCGCCATATAGCCGAGCACTGGCTTGCTAAGCGGCAGAGCAACCCGCATCATGAGGGTGCTTTCCTTCGCCCCATCGAGCTGGCCCGCCTCGAAAAGCTCCTGCGGAAGCGAGTCGAAGAAGCCTTTGAGCAGGAAGATCATGTACCCCGACGCAGCGGTTGGCAGGACGAGGGCTGCGAAGGTGTTGAGCAGGCCCAATCCCTTGAGCAGCAGGAAAGATGGGATCATCGCGACCTCAGCGGGAAAGGCCATGGTGGCGAGCAGAAAGAGCAGGATCTTGCCCGATGCCTTGATCGGATAGCGCGAAAGCGCATAAGCCGCAAGCGGGTTGATGATGAGCTGAGCGGCGATTGTCAAAAGCGCGAAGATGAACGTGTTCCAAAGAGCGCGTCCATGTAAGGCGATGAAGCTAAGGACGTACCGGAAGTTGCGACCAGACATCTCGCCTCTGATCTCGTTGCGCTTATTATTAAGCTCCTCCCTCTCGAACGCCTCGATCGGCATCGCTACGTTCGGACCGGCAACAGCCATCCACTTTGCGTCGACAGTTTGTGCTGCGTAGCGGGGAGGTAGGGACGTCTTACGGAACTCCTCCAGCAGTTCGCCCGATGCGGGCATCTCCACCTGTTCGAACTTCGCCGCCTTGCCCTTGATCTCGGCCGGCACCTGATCGAAGAGGTTTCTGTACTTGCCTTTCAGAAAGACCTGGAAGAGCTGCCTCGCCAGGATCGGCACGCGAAACTCGGCGGGAAGGGTGTTTTTGAAAGCGATCCAGTCCTCCCAGCGAACACCTGGCTTCGGCTGCCATTTAGGCCTTTCCAGCAGCTCCGCCGGCACCGTGATCGCATCGAACGTGGTCTGTTCTTCGAGATATGTCTTGTTGTAGAACTCGATGTCTCCGTTGAACCGCTGCCGCAGCCAGTCGCGGTACATCGCATCGAGTCGTCCAGCCACCTGGTTAGGCCCAAGGCCGAAGCCCGCTTTCCAATCGGTCGCGGGAAGACCGGCGAGGAACTTGCGATACTGCTCGATCTGCCCCGCGGGAGCAGTTGGACCGGAACGGGTCGAGGCGATCGCGCTCTCGTCCTGCTTGTATTTGTCGTGGACGTATTTGCCGAGCAGGTCGTCTTGATCGAACCAGAACTTCGGCACGAGAGCGTTGTCGTTCTCATCGGTCGGCCCCTTGAATCCCGTGCTCACCATGAGCATGAATGGGTAGAGCGTGGTGATCGCGCCAGCGCCGAGCAGCACGTAGATCACGGCCGTCGCCAAAATCGCCCGCGGCCGCCGCCGCCCAACTTTACCGACCAGGCTCATGGAGGTGGATATAGCGTAGCAGAGGCAAGAGGAGATTGGTCCAATTGGACGAATTGGCCCGATGAGCCAGCTACTTGATAGCCCGGTACACAAAATAAGCCGTCATCGCCAAACCATAAATGGCGATGGCGATGCGCAGCTTCTCCGGGTTGAAGCGTTGCGAGACGCGGGCCGCCACGAATCCTCCGATCAGGGAGCCGAGGACGATCCATAGGGCTGGCCAGAAACGGACCATTCCTTGAGCGATGAAAACGATCGACGCAGCGAAATTGATGATCAGGCCGAGCCAGTTCTTCACCGCGTTCAGCTCGTGGATCGTGCCCTCCATGTAGAGGGCGAAAGCCGCGAGCATCATGATGCCCATGCCTGCTCCAAAGTAGCCGCCGTAAACGGCGACGAGAAACTGCAAGATCCAGCCGTAGGCCTCCGGCATTTTGTTTTTGTGGCCGAGCACGAACTGCTTCACCTTCGGCTGAAAGAAAAGCAGAAGCGAAGCTATGAGGATGAGGCCGGGAATGACTTGTTTGAAGAACTTTTCGGTGCTCACGAGCAACAGGAACGCGCCAGCCACCGAGCCCAAAAGCGTCGGTATGAAGAGAACCTTCAGGTAGCGGGACGTCTTCGCGTAGAGGTTTTTGAACCCTAACCCGCCAGCCAGGGAGCCCGGCCACAGACCCACCGAGTTGGTAGCGTTCGCTACCTTCTCCGTCAACCCGACCACTACGGTCAACGTGGGAAACGAAATCAGAGAGCCACCGCCCGCGACCGCGTTCAGCCCGCTCGCGATCGCGCCGACGCCGACCAGGAGGGCGGCTTCGGCTGGGCCTGGGGTCAAAGCTTCTCCAGCAGCCCGGCCATCTCTAAAGCCGCCTGAGCCGCCTCCCGCCCTTTGTTTCCGTGCTTCGCTCCGGATCGGTCGAAAGCCTGTTCGAGCGTCTCCGGAGTGAGGATGCCCCACGCGACGGGCACTTGGCTTTCTACTTGGAGCGCCATGAGCGCGGAGCCTACGTCCGCGCCGAGCAATTGAGCGTGGGCTGTCTGACCCTGCAGGATGCAACCGAGCGCGATTACTGCCTCGGGCTTGTTGTCGGAAGCGATCAGCTTCTTCACGGCAGGAGGAATCTCCCAAGTGCCGGGCACGTGGATCACATCGACTTCGGGAGCCCCATATCTTTCCAGCTCGTCGAGCGCTCCTTCAACAAGCTGCTTGGTGACGATCTCGTTCCACCGGCTGACCACTATCGCGAACCTACGGCCGGTCGAGGACATCGTGGCGCGAACCGTATTCACCCTCATCCGCCGCCGCCAGACTTGCGATAAGGCTTCTCTTCTTCTTCCTTTTCTTTGAGAGCCTCCGTGATCTCGGTAATAAGCTCATCAGGCTTGTCGGCATCGAAGCCCAGCCACATGCCCGTGATCTTGCCTTGTGGGCTCATGAGAAGGATCAAGGGCGTTCCAATGGAGGAGAGTTTCGCGGATACCATTGGGGGTGGCGACCAATATTGGCCCCCCGACTTTCCAAGCGAGACGGTGACGCTCGGTACCGGCAGCTTCTTCCCAGAAAGGTAATTCAGGAGTGCGTCGGCGGGGGGCGAATCGGGTCCGCGCACGATCACAAGCTTGCCCCGGGCGATCGGATCGAGGTCCACCGAACCCGTTCCAGAGCTCCATCTACCGAAGGAGAGGGCGTCCCCGGCCGCGATCTGAGGCTGGATCAAAGGCATCTGATAGCTTATGAAGCCCGCCGGCGGAATTGTGGCGAAGGCATTTTTCGCTACGGGTGGGTTGATTACGTAGTCGGAGAAGTCTTGGACCAAATGCGTGCGCCCCTCAGGGTTGACGAACAATTTGTCGAAATGCAGGAGCTTGCCTTGGGCGTCGATGACCGCGATGACTTGTCCACTGTCCCCACGACCTTTCCATGTCGCGGTGTAAGTCTCTTTGCCGTTCTCGGTCTTCGTCAGCTTAAAGGGAGCCGGAGCGAACTTGCGAATGTCGCCGGTCAGCAAAACCATCGGAAGCGAGTCCTCTTGCACCGCGGCAAAGGGCGAGGCGCCGACGGTGAGGCCGGGTTCATTGGGAAATTCCTGATAGGTCCTCAGAGCCTTCTGATATTCGATGGCCTGACTCGAAGACTTGATATAGGTGTAGTCGTAAGGCCCCCAAAGCATCGTCAGGCGCAGTCGATCCGGCTTGACCACCAGGATCGTTCCCTTTCCTGGCATTTTTATGGCTTCCGATTTGGTGGCGATATGAACCGAGAAGCTCTTCGTCCGCTGCATAAAGTCGTGGAAGCGCTGGATGCCGTCGACCGTCGGCGCTTGGACGAAAAGGAGTAAGTGGATCAGCATGTCGCTCCAGGCTTATTATGGTCGGCCATGGCCAGGCGCTCCCTTAATTGCGCCCTCGCCTGCTGTAAGACGTCCTCAGGGGGCATTCCGGCGTCGAGAACGATCCAGCGCTCGGGGGCAAGCTTCGCCTCGGCGAGAAAGCCAGCCCTAACCATGTTGTGAAACTCGACCGGCTCGGAATCGAGGCGGTCCTTCGAAGCAATCCGGCCCAAGCCGAGGGAGGGATCGAGATCAAGGAGGAATGTGACGTCCGGGGTCAGACCACCGGTGGCAAATTGGTTCCAGGCGCGGAGCAGATCGAGATCGAGGCCGCGGCCGTAGCCCTGATAGACGATCGTCGAGTCGGCATGGCGGTCGCACAGGACGCACACACCCTTGTCCAGGCTTGGCCGGATGACCGCGGCGACATGTTGCGCCCGGTCGGCGAGGAACAGGAACAGTTCCGCCTTCGGATCGAGCTGCTCTCCGTGAAGAAGGATCTCGCGGATCGACTTCCCAATTTCGCCTGCGCCTGGTTCCCGAGTGACGAGAACATCGAGACCTTCCGAGCGCAACGCCTCGGCCAGTCCGCGAATGAGCGTGCTCTTCCCACCGCCCTCCGGTCCCTCGAAGGTGACGAACATGGAGGGATGGTACCGGGATCGCGCGTCGTGGTTCGCGGTGAGGATTCAACGCAGAGACGCAAAGAACTCAGAGGGTTCTCCTGGAGCGGAATTTAGAGGAAGCACGTGCGATGAACCACATCGACTTACCCATAGAAGTTTCTCTGCGTCTTTGCGTCTCTGCGTCAAAAGATGCCGACACCGAAGCACGCCCAACGAACCACGCAGCAACGAATATAGGTCGCCGCCAGATATACTCCCCCCGTGTGTCGCGTTCTCGTAATTGATGATGAAGAAGGGGTGTTGAACGCCGTTCGACGGAGGCTCGAACGGAACGGCTATAAAGTCAGCACGGTGGGAAGCGCGGCGGATGCGTCTAACGAGATTGCGAATGCGCCGAAGCCTTTCGACGTCATCGTCACCGATATGAGCATGGACAATCCGAACAGCGGACTGGATGTGCTGAACGCGGCTTTCGCGCGCGACCTCTTCGCCGAAGTCATCGTCATGACGGCCTATGGCAACGTCGGGAACGCAGTGGAGTGCATGCGCCGGGGAGCCTTCGACTACATCGAGAAGAACACGCCCGGAGTCGATGCTTACGAAGTCCTTACGATGAAAATCGACCAGGCGATGGAGCGCCGCCGCCGCGATCTGCGTACGGTTGAGCTATGGGAGCGCGCGGCGCGATCGAAGGAGAAGACGGGGTAGCCGCGATTAATCGAGTCTGCTCGGTATCGGCTGCCACGCGCCACGGGGCGTGGCGGGGCATGTGGCTCATTCTCACTCTCCTCGCTTCCGTCGCTTCTGCCCAAGTAGTCTGCATCGATCCAGGCCATCCGTCCGAGATAGGGATGGGCACCAGCGGCAAAAAGCTCACCGAAGTACACGCGAACTGGATCGAGGCGATTCTCCTCAAGAAGCGGCTCGAGCAGCGAGGCATCAAGGTCTTCCTCACGAAGAATTCGGAGAAGACGCTCGTGAAGAACAAGGCACGGGCCGAGCTTGCGAACCGCGTCCATGCCGACCTGATGATCAGGCTCCACTGCGACGCCGCGAGCGGTACCGGTTTTACAACTTACTGTCCCACCAAACAAGGCAACGACCGCGGCTTTCGTGGCCCCTCGAACGAGATCATCAAGATCAGTTGGCGCAAAGGCAAGGCGTTTCATCAAGCGTTCGTTGCTGGCCTGAAGGGCAAGCTGAAGGACAACGGGTTGAAAGGCGACCAGGCGACGGCCGTTGGCGCGCGGCATGGAGCGCTTATTGGATCGATTTACTCCCAGGTGCCCGTGGTGCTGGTCGAGATGGTGGTTCTCACCAACCGTTCTGATGAGGCTTTTCTATCGAGCAAGAAGGGTCAAGAGGCGATGGCGGACGCACTAGCCGCTGGCGTCTTGGCCGCTTTGAAGGCAAAATGAAGGCGTGATCCTCGCTTCGCTGCTGCTCCTAGCCAGCCCCGCTCAATTCCAGGAGATCCGACGCGACCTCACGACCCGGACGCCGGTGCTCACCTATCACGACGTGATCGAGAAACGGGACTCTAAGGCGCTTTGGTTCGATTGCACGGTAGGGGAGTTGAATGAGCAGTTGGACTGGCTGAAGGGCAAAGGGGCGGCCTTCGTCACTCTGGACCAGCTTCGTGCCCATCTGGTTAAGGGTACGCCCCTGCCCCGGCGCGCCATCGTCGTCACGTTCGCCGACAATTACCGAGGCTTTTACGACCGAGCCTGGCCCATTCTGAAGAGGCGGGGCGTGCCGGTGGCGATGTTCGTCCACACCGGCTTCGTGGGGAATACTAGCGGGCGGCCTAAGATGTCGTGGGCTCAGCTAAGCGAACTGCGGCGTTCCGGCTTGGTGACGGTGGCGTCGCAAACCGTAAGCCATTCCGCCGACCTCCGCACGCTTTCCTATGTCCAGTTGGATAAGGAAATGTCGATCTCGAAGATGTCCCTCGAGGCTCAGCTTGGCGTTGCCGCGAGCTATCTGGCTTATCCGAATGGAAAGTGGGACCAGAGGTCTGTGCAAGCCGCGCGCAAGGCCGGTTATCTGATGGCCTTTACGGAAGATCAACGGCCAGCGGAACGGGCGACGAGCATTCTGGCCGTGCCTCGCTACGTCCACACGAAGTATCGCCAAGCTTGGCGGGAGGCTTACGGCAAATAGACGCCCTCCTCTTCGATCTCGACGGAACGCTGACTGATCCCAAAGAAGGGATTACCAAGTGCATCGCCTATGCTTTGGCGGGTCTGGGGTTGGACGCACCCGCGTGCGACGACCTTTGCTGGTGCATCGGCCCGCCTCTAGCGGGGTCCTTCGGGAAGTTGCTCGGCTCGGACGACGAAGCCTCGATTGCGGAGGCGCTTCGTCTCTACCGAGAACGCTTCTCCTACGTCGGGCTGTACGAGAACTCGGTTTACGAGAGCATTCCGGAGACGCTCGACCATCTGCGGAGAAGCGGCTTTCGGCTGTTCGTCGCGACCTCCAAGCCAACGGTTTATGCGGAGCGGATCATCGAGCACTTCGGCCTGTCGCCGTACTTCGATGTCGTCTATGGCAGCAAGCTCGATGGCCGCCTAACCGACAAGGGGCAACTCATCGCTCATATCTTGCAGGCGGAGGGGCTTGAGCCTAGCCGATGTCTCATGATTGGCGACCGCGAGCACGACGTGATCGGCGCAGCCAGATGCTCCGTCGCGGCTATCGGCGTGCTCTACGGCTACGGGACCCGAGATGAGCTGACGGCGGCCGGGGCCGCCGTCCTGTGCGAAGCACCGTCAGATCTGCCGCAAGCCGTCAGCAACATTTAGTGCTGAATCCCAGCCTTCACAGCTACGGGTGGGCCGAATGCGCTGTATGTGGATGGCAGGTTGAACAGCTCCGGCCGCAGGTACTTGCCCCGCTGCCACTCCGGCTTCGCAACCCGAACGGGCGCGCCATAGCGTTGCACCCAGCGGTCGTTCCGCACCCCCTCGACACGCCACGAGACCTTTACGTTGGGGGCGCTCGTTCTGACCGTGAACTGGTTTCCCGCAATCTCCTTGCTCACCTTGGCGAGAACGAAGTCGTCGCCGCCATCGATCACCGTCAGCTGGTAGCGGAAATCGCGGTTGATCGATGCGAAGTACTCAGGCAGAGCGACTGTCGCGTATCCGCGGCCGTCGGTCACGATATTGCCGCTGTATACGTTCAAAGGCTCCGGCCCTTCGCTGCAGTAGTGGTTGAGGACGTAGTTCTCAGGATCGATCGGATCGTCGATTTGGAAGTTCTTGGTGCCTGTGGCGACGAAGGTGCCGTTGCTGTAGACGCCATAGCTCGATCCTCCTCCACCCGCCCCGAATACTCCCGCGCCGTTCGAGGCGGTGATGACGCCGCTAACCCCTTCCGGCCAGCCGGATGCCGAATAGGAGATGCCCTGGACGCCTATGCCGTCCGCGGTGGCCGCGTTGGACCCGAAAACCGCCGCCGAAGAGGGACCGCCTCCAGAACCCGTAAAGCCCTCCACGCCGTACCCGGTGCGCGAGCTGCCGATAATCCCTGCATTGCCGCCGGTCGCCGTGATCGCTCCGTACGAACCGCTGTTCGTGATGGTCACCAGGGGACCGGAGTTGTTAACAGCCGTCTGCGAAAACGGCGTGATTAGGCTCGATGCCTTGACATGTTGAAGCTGGCTGCCGTCGCCCACGAAGGTCTCGGCCTTCACCTGGCCGGTTACGTTGATGTGGCCGGCGTCTGGCGTGCCTGGCACGCCAGACTGAAGGGTCACGTAGGCGATCATGGACCTCGCGTAGGCATTCAGAGGAGTGAAGGCGACGACGAAGGCTGCTCCGCCAAGGGAGGCGGCTGCGAATAAATATCCTTTCTTCATATCACTTTCCTAGGGAAGCTTCAGAACTCCACGAACTCGAGGACGCTCTTTCCGCCCTCGTAGCCCGCGATGTACACCCGGCCGTCGGGCGAGACGGCGATGGAGGATGTCGAGGTGACGACTTGGCCATCGTAGTAGCCTCCTCCCTCGAGTTGGCTTGGGCCGCCCCGACCAAACACCCACACGAACTTGCCGTTGGAGTCGAAAACGCTGATGCGGTTCACGAACGTGTCATAGCCCGGCTCGGCGACCCACAGGTATCCGCTTGGATCGAGGCGAATCGCCGAGTAATCGTGGATCCGGCCGAGCTTGTCATCGGGGCCTTTGACGAAGACGCGGCCATTCTTTCCGCCCGGATCGAACTTGAAGATGTTCTTCTCGGACGCGACAATGATTGCTCCGTCCTTCGTCACGTCGAACTTGACGTAGCCGCCGAACTCGAACTGTCCGCAGCTCTTGAGCACAAAATTGGGCTTGTTCCCGGTGAACTGGGCAACGGTTTGACCGAAGCCCAAATACAGATTCCCTTTGCCGTCGTATCGCGCCATGCTTGGCCAGCCTTGCATGCCATCGGGCTCCCCCTCCTCGATGGTGCTCTTTTGATCGCCTCCTGGCGTGTAGAGATTAAAGACATGGCCGTTGCTCCATGTGACCGCAAGAGTCCCGTCGACAGGATTGGATGCGGGAACGACACCTTGCTCGGGAGTCGAGGTCACCATGTCCAGGGTCTCCTTCTCTAAATCGGCTCGGTACAGGCCGGCTCTCATTCCGCTGCCAAGTAGCAGCCTTCCTTTCGAGTCGAACTCCAAGTTCGAATTCTGATGGTCGTCGAACATGCTCCGCTGGTAGGTAAGTCCGCTCAGCTTTGCGGTGACGGTAATCTCGATCGTCTCCGGTTTCCAAGCGATTCCGGTCGCCTTGAAGTCGGCGCCTTCGAACTCGTCCTCTTTGCGCAGATCTCCGAGCAGGATAGGTGACTCCTCCTTCACTTCCAGGGAACGCGTCTTCTCTGTCCCATCCTTGTCCTTGTAGCGCTCGGTCGCGGAGGCGACGTCGAACCGAACCGCATCGAGGGCGAAGCCGGAGGTGTTCTTGAAATGAACGTTGCCGGAGATCGTGCCGTTGGCGTAAGCCAGGTTCTGTAGATCGGCCTTTGCCTCAGAGGTCCACTTGGGCCCTTTCAAGGAAAACGAAGCCGGACCGACTTTGGAGCCGCCGCTGGAGATCACGATCTGCATCGGAAGCCCGCTGGCCGGCATTCCCCACGTCGAACCCTCGGGGAGGAAGTCGATGAGCTTGCCGGAGTAGTTGTAAGGGCCCAGGAGGGCTGTGCCAAGTAAGAGTGCGCAAATCATGTCCCGGATTATTAAGCCGGGAAGGATAAAACCCAAATCACGCGTGTACGAGAAGGAGCGGGATTTTACAACCTCGTTGGTGTTGGGTGCAGCGAGACAGGCCTCGCAAGACAAAGCGCAGCCGGGTCGGCGCACTCCAAATCAGTGCCTTGTCCTGGTCAGCGCTTGCTCTCTCAGCGAGGTGGGCGATAGGCCGGAGCTGGCGCGGATGACCTTGTTGAAATACTGCAGATCGGGCATGCCGACCCGGTTGGCGACCTCCTTGACGCTCATGCCCGTGTCGGTGATCATCTGGCACGCGATCTCCACTCGCTTGTCGCGGATGTATTCCTGGATGGTGCTGCCATGTTCCTGACGGAAGAGGCGGAGCAGGTGCGAATGGCTGATGGCGAGTTCGTCGGCCAAGGTCGCCACGTTGATCTTGGTTGCGATCCGCTTCATGATCAGCGCTTCTGCGTCGGCGATAATGTCCGACTTGCGAAAAGCATCCAACGGCTTCGCGATCGACCATAGGAGGTTGTAGGCGCAGGCGAGCCCTCGCATGATCGAGATGTGCAGCCAGTCGTAGGCGTCGGCGAGCTCCTGCCGCCTCACGTCGACGAGATCGCCGAGGGAAGCGACAGCAGGGATAACGACCGTCTCCGTGCGGCTGACAAGGGAGAAAGTGAGCGAGACATGTTCGGTTCCTTCTCCCGTTCGGTCGAAGGCCACTTTCGTGCCGGGTGTGACGAAGCCGACGTTCCCCGGCTGGTACGGAATCGGCTTGTTATTGACGGACATGATGCCGGCATGCTCGAAGAAGAAAAGGGTCCAGTGGCCCGGCTGCTGCGTCCAGCTTCGCTGGAGCCGGTTCAGATCCCCCTGCCCTGCCCACATCCACGGCTCGAACCCGCCCATTTCCACCTTGTAGAGGTGCATATGTTGAGCATTCTATACCATCGATGACGATTGCGTACCAGTTGAGTGGAGGGGAACTGGCGCGTAACCACCTAGGCGTCATCCTGAGCGAAGGAGCGAGCCTCCGGCGAAGCTCCGAAGTCGAAGGACCTCGGATTCGCGTTGAAACCGAGGTCCTTCGACTCGCCCGCTGGGTCGCGGCCTCGCTCAGGATGACGCTACACCAGCGATCGTTGCCGCGTACTTACCCGCCCATCATGTTGTACGGCTTGCCGTTGAAGGTCATCTTCTCGCCGGTGGAGACGAGCTTCTTCATCATCCACTTGCCCTTCACGCGGACCCAGGTGGCGGTCTCCATGCCGGTATCCGTGAACTTGCCCCACTTCTTGGTCTTAGGATCCATCATGGTGCCCCACGAGCTGACCTTGTCCATCACCATAACCATGTTGCCGTTGTTCTTCACGCCCGTGATGGTGAACTTCATGTGGTGGTCCTTCACCATGCCGAACCACTGCTTCAAGCCTGCCTTAGCCGGCCCGGCTTTCATCGTTTGACCCATCATCGTCATCGTGAAATCTGGGGTCATGTACTTGAAGACGGCGTCCACGTCCTTCTTCTCGAACGACTTAGCGGCCATGTCGTAATTGCGCTGCCACTCGGCTTTGGAGGGCATCATGCTGCCGGGGGCGACTTTCATCTTCGTCATCGGCTTGGCTTGCATCGTCTTGCCCTGAGCGAGAGCGATAGCTGCCGTCGAAACCATCAAAGCTAGTGTGAGCGTGGTGCGAAATTTCATTTGGTACTCCTGTGCGTTTGCCTACGAAACATACCTAAAGTCAAGCGGGTTGCAAAAGTTCCACGACCGCCAAAGCGGGACCTTCAGCCTTTCTAAGCAAAGAGAATCCCTCAGCGCAATCGCGGAGGGACTCTCTTCAGGCGAAAACGAAGCAGCTGGATCAGCCGCCCATCATCGGCTTGCCGTCGATCAGCATTTTCTCGTTGCTGCCGACCATGCTGCGCATCATCCATTGCCCGTTCTTCTTAACCCAGGTGCATTTCTCGTCGCGCCTGGCGTCGATCTTCGAAGACTTGTGCGTCTTCGGGTCGGGCATGCTGGTGCCCCAGACGTGAGCTTTGCTCATAACGACCGCCGTATTGCCGGTGATCTTACAGCTCACGACGTCGAGGGTTACCTTCATCGTCTTGAACATCCCGAAGAACTGCTTCATCCCCTTGAGCGATTCCTCGCGCTTGACGGTGTGCCCCATCGACGTCTCGGTGAAGTCGGCAGTCATGCCCTTGGCCATGCCGTTATAGTCCTTCTTCTCTAGCATCTTCGCGCCTTCCTTGTACATGGCAACGAAGGTGGCCTTGTCGTCGGCCGGACGTCCCGCGAACGCCATCGCGCAGAACACGACCGACGCAAGAATGACAACTTTCCTCATTGAAATTCCTCCCTAGTAGGGCATGCGCCCCGCCAAGAGATTAACAGAATTAAACAAGGTTGCGGAAGCGGTCCCAAGCTGCTCTGGGTCCTTGGATATGTCAAACTCCGCTTAGCTATGCCAACCGTTGCCGTTCGTATTCCCCAGATTGGTGAAGGCCTGCAGGAAGCTCGCCTGGTCGCCGTGCTGAAACAGCCGGGCGAGAAGGTGAAGCGGGACGAACCGATTTATCAGATGGAGACCGACAAGGCGGTCATGGACGTCGAGAGTCCCTACGAGGGCGTGCTCGTCGAGTGGCTTGCGCCCGTCGACACCATCCTTCCGATCGGCGGAGAAGTCGCCAAGATGGACGTCGCCGACGGCGTGAGCGAAATCGGGGGAGGCCACGGCCACGCGCCCGTTGCGGAGGCTCCCACGGCCGCCGTTTCGTCGGTGTCCTCTGAGTCGGGAGGCGCCCGCAACGCCAATATTCCCCCGCGGACGCGCGCGTATGCGAAGGAGAAGGGCATCTCGGATGCCGACCTCGGGAATATCCCCGCCGCGAGCGGGAAGCTGATGCCCGGCGACATCGACGCCTACTTGTCCGGTGGCACAAGCGCCCCGGCCGCGGGCCAAGGCTATAGGGAGGCCCAGGTCGGCCAGAAGCAGAGACTTCTTGCGAGCCGGCTGGTCCGTGGTTCTCAGCTCGTCGTTCCCGGGACGATCACGGTCGCCGTCGATTGGGAGCCCCTGGAGAATCTCCGGGGCCGAATCAAGTCGAAGGGCGGCGACTTCCAGCCGAGCGCCTTCACCATCTTCGCCTTCGCCGTCGCTCAAGCCATGAAGGACTTTCCCGCCTTCCGCTCCACCTTGGTGAACGATAACACCCTGCGCACCTACGACCACGTCGCCCTCGGCATTGCGGTTGGACTCCCAGGCGACGAGCTCGTCCTCGCCGTCGTCGAAGACGCGGATACGTTGGAGTGGGCCGATTTCGCCAAGAGAACCAAGGAGAAGATCGATCTGGCGAGAGGCGGCCAAGACCAGGCGAACGAAGCGGTGACCATGTCGCTGACGAACATGCAGGCCTTTGGGCTCCGCGACGCGGTTCCCGTCGTCGTCCCGCCGGGAGTCGGCACCCTTTTCCTCGGTGAGGTTTACAACGGCCTCGATCAGAGTGGGAGCGAGCTTAAGCTGCGGAGAACGGTGAACCTGGCTCTGACGTTCGACCACCGAGTCATGAACGGAGTCGGCGCGGCCAACTTCATCAACAAGGTGAAAGAGAACCTGGAGTCGATCGGCGGGCTGGTCGACGTAGGATAGCGGAGGTATTGGGTATTAGGTGTTGGGTATTGAATCCGCTTTCAGCGGCTGCTATCCTTGCCTCAGGCTCAATACCTGACACCCCATACCCAATACCCTCCTCATGAAGCCCTTAATCGGAATAACAGTCGACTCGAAGCAAGATCGAGAGGATCAGCGGACAGGCGGCAGGCTCTCCCTGAACTGGAACTACGCCCAAGCGGTGACCGACGCCGGCGGGGTGCCCGTACTCATTCCTCCGATGGCCGACATGCGGCAGCTTGCGGAGATCATCGACGGGTGGCTAATCCCAGGCGGCGACGACATCGACGCGAAGCGATTTGGAGAGAAGAACCACCCCAAAGTGGATCTCCAAGATCCGGCGCGGTACGAGGGTGAGGCGGCCTTGCTGAGCCACCTCGATGCCGACGTACCCGTGCTCGGCATTTGCTACGGCTGCCAATTCCTCAACGTGGCCCGTGGAGGAAATCTCATCCAGCACCTGCCCGATGTGGTCGTGTACGAGTCGCATACCGGCGGCACCCTGCAGGAATACGAACTGACGGACTCCAGGTTGAAGGAGCTTACGGGAGTGGCGAAGATGGCGGGCAAGAGCTACCATCACCAGGCTGTGAAGGACCTCGGCGAGAACCTGCGAATCGTGGCGAGGGCCGAGGACGGCACCATCGAAGCCATTGAAGCGACCGACCGGCCCTGGATGATCGGAGTCCAGTGGCATCCCGAGCGGACGCTCGAAGACGAGCCGACACGTAAACTGTTTCGAGCCTTCATCCAAGCGGCCACGGAATATGCCGGCGTGCGGCAAATGGCTGTGGCGAGATGAAACTGTTCGTGAACGGCCAGGAGGTCGAGCTAGAGCCATCGGACGTCAAAATCGACCGACTCAGCGACCGGCTGATGGTCAAAACGTCGGCCGGATCGGCTTCCGCGGTCGCCGTTCGGTCCGGCGATGCTGTGCTCGTGAGCTATCGCGGCCAACAATACAAAGTCGAGGGTAAAAGGCCACGAGCCTCCGCTCAGGGGATGGCTGCGAGCGGGGAGATCAGAGCTCCAATGCCGGGGCAGATCGTGGACGTTATCTTGGCCGAGGGCTCTCAGGTGACCAAAGGCGACAAGATTCTCGTGCTGGAAGCGATGAAGACTCAGCAGGCCTTCTCCGCTCCTTTCGACGGAATGGTCGCAAAAGTGTGTGTATCAAAGGGAGAACAGGTGGTTGACGGCGCCCTTCTCGCGCTCGTCGAACCATCGCCTACAACGACGTGAGCAAGAAAGTGTCCCCCGCCGACTTTACGAACGCGCGCGATCTCGCGATGCGCTCGTTTCCACCTGCCGACAACAGGCTACAGCAAGCTTGGTTCCAAGACTGGAGCGAAGCGATGGCCCGGATGCAGTACCTGGACCTCAAGGTGGCGCAGCTGGGCGACTCGCTTCGCTGCCTTATCCGCTTTAAGGGCGTCCTGAAGAGGCCAAACTTGATGATGGAGCTTGTTAAGCCAGATGTCGAGAACCTCTGGTTGGAAACCGCAAGCCTCGCCCAAGAGGCCTACCATGCCTTCGAACTAAAAGAGAATGGGTTCGAGTTCCATTTCCTGGGCATCGTGAAGAGCAGCTACATGACCGGGCAGATCACGATCACGAAGCCCGGTTAAGGGTGCTCGCGACCGTCACCGAGCCGGTGGGGCCCGAACTGTCGAGGCGGTAGCTCAGCACCGTTCCCGGAAGAATCGGAGGCAAATCGAACCAGGCGCGGTTGCCGGGTTGAGCGGTTGCCGAGGTGGAGACGGGGCTGCCCCAGTTGATCGTGTGCGGCACCGAGTCGTCGTTCAAGAACACGACACGATAGCCTCCCGGGATCGTCATCGCGGCCGGATTCAGCGTTCCGGTGGACGTGATCTCCACGTACACGGAGCGGGCAAATGAATTCGACGTCTCACCCCCGCATCCAATGAGAAGGGCAAGCGCAAGCGAAGCCGCGATGAATCGAGCGCACCGAAAACCAAGCCGCATAAGCTCCTCCCAAAGAAGAGAGCCCAGCGGCGTGCGTTTTCGTTCGGTCAGTCGACGGTGATCTCTCCCGACATACCCGCACCCAGTGCGCTGCCGTTGCCGGCCGAGCCATGGAACAGGCAGTGATAAAAGAAGTTCGTGCCGATAGCCGTTCCGGCGGGAATCGTGAATGTATAAACGCCGCCCTGCCCGATGCCAGCCGGGAAGGTCGACATGGAGTCGAACGCACCGGTGTCGGAGGTAACCGTGTGCGGCAGCGAGCCGCTGTTGGTCCACCGGATCGTGTCGCCCGCGTGAGCGGTCACCACCTGAGGCGTGAACACCATGCCGTTCATGTCGACGTCTACGGTGACTGGGCCTCCGCCTCCACCACCGTTGTTTCCACCGCCGCCATTATTTCCGCCGCCGTTGTTGCCGCCATTGCCTCCGCCGGCCAAGCTTCCGCCGCTGCCGAGACATCCGATTACGAGTAGGGAGATGATTGCGACGGCCACTATCGCGACAGATCTTTTCCTCATGTGCGCATGGTTGCGTTGAGGCTAACGCGAAGTTGGGCCAGCTTGACTTAGCCGTCGCTTCTGTACCAAAATGAGCCCTTCCCTGAATGGCGGGTGTAGCTCAGGGGTTAGAGCGCCTGACTGTGGCTCAGGAGGTCGTGGGTTCAAGACCCATCATCCGCCCCATTCCTCTCGGTACGCCGTAAACCGTAAACGGTAAGTGGTGCGTTCGAAACTGCTTACGGTTTACTGTTTACCGCTTACTGTAAACCTAAAGATTAGGTTTTCACCTTCCGAAACCTAGAGTAATGGTCGAGCTTCTCGTCCGGCTCTGCGTTTGTTTGGTCTTCCTCTTAGCGGGGTTGCTGGGCTATGCGCCGTTCGATGCGTCTTGGAAGGCGGCTGCCGCTTTGGCAGGCCTTTCGTTCTTTGGTTGGCGGCTGGAGGCCAAGGGTCTCAAGCGTGCCGGCATCGGCGGATTCTTCGCGATCGTGGAGGCCTTTATCCTGGCCTTGCTGCTCGCGGCAGCCGGATCGCTCAACCACCTCGGATTTCTCGTCCTCGTGCCCTGCATCTACGCAGGCGCTCGTTTTGGCTCACCGATGATCTCGATGGCGCCTCTCGCCGCGAGCTGCTTGGTCGCAGCTGGCACGATCTACTCGAAGCAAGGCATTCCAAGCCTTTCCGTCCTGGCCCATGCAGCGGGAGTCCTCTCCGTTTCGCTCCTGCTCGGTCAGCGGCGGCAAGCAGTTACCCCGCCCCAACTCCTTCCCGAAGCGCCAGAGCTGCCAGAGCAGCAGCCACAGCTCATCGAGGACGGCCTGCTGCAGCTTCGAGAGAACTACCGCAAGCTGCGCGATGCCTATAACGATTTGGAGCGGCGCTCTCGCCGCGACAAGATCGCGGCGCGCATCGCCAAGGCGCAAACGGCGGATGGAGACCGGTTCTACCCCGCCATGTGCGCAGCCCTGCGAGAAATCGGCCAGGCCGAGGAACTTGCGATTTACACGCTCGCGCAGTTCGATAAGGTCATGGTGGTCCGAAGCGTCAGCGAGGACTTTCCTGGCGATCTCAAGGATCAATCCGTCGAAGTCGACCTCGGCAAAGCTCCCGCTTTGGTTCGAGAGCAGGCGGAGCAAGCGCTCGCCGCCGTGAACACGGGCGGATCGGTCGCGAACGTCCTGCTGATCGACAAAGGCCGCGTGATCGGAATGGTTTGCGCCATCGACTCGAAGCCGGAGAAGCTCGACGAGATCCGGAAGCGCCTTACGGAAGCAGCACCGATCGCCGCCAAAGCGATCGAGCAAGAGGCTGAGCGGGAAGCCAACGCGCGCCGGGTTAAGGAACTCGAGCTGCTTTACGAAATTAGCTCGATCACCTCGGGCGCGACCACGACCACGGCTCTGGCGGGCCGCGTCGTACGGGAGCTTCATCAGTCACTGCGCCTTCGCAGCGTCTCGGTCGTTTTTGTAGATAAGGGAAAGGAACTAACGGTGGCCAAAGAGGGCGTCAAGGCCAAGCTGCTCGACTGCATGAGCTTCGCCAACGGTCCCGGTCTTAAGGGTTGGATCGACACCGGCCATCCCGAGCTGATCCTCTTCGACGCCCGCCAAGACCAGCGCTGCGATCCCGAAGAAACGCTGAAGCGACGTATCGGCAGCTTCGTCCTCATTCCTCTATGGACCGGAACCGAAGTGGCAGGGTATCTCAGCGCGTCCAGCCAGGTTGCTGGAGGCATCGACGCCGATCAAATCGGGACGCTACGACTCGTCGGCGCGGAACTTAGCCGCGCCATCGAACGGCTCGGAGGCGCCCACAACGGCGGCCTCATGACGCCAAAAGAATTCGCCGAAGCGACGGCCGGACGACAAGGTTGCCTGGTCTATATCGAGCCCCTGCGAAGGGAGCAGATCGCGTCGGCGTATGGACAGGCCTCGCTGGACGAAGCCGTCCGCAAGCTAGCCCATCAAGTGCGGGCCAAGCTCCCGGCTGGCGGCTCTCTTTGCCGCCGCGATCAAGGGGACTTTCTCGTCTTCCTGGATACGGAAGAGGAATTCGCACGTACCTGGGCGAACGAGGTTGCCGCGAGCGCCTCGTTCATTGCCATACCGACATCGGATCCAGCCAAGCGTATACCGCTCGCGCTGCGCGCCAAAGTCGCAAAAATGACCTCGCAATATAACCAGCTTTCGGCGGAGATCGCCGCATGACGCGCGCACGACTGGTACATTTGCGCGCCCACGTTGGAGAAAGTTGTTGCTAACCTACAACGTTAAGAGTTGGTTGCGAGAGGGAGAGGTAAACAGATGAATGCTGTCTTAGAGCAACCAGGCAAGCGAAGAGGCGCTAAGCCCACTTTAGCCCGTGCCGAATTTCTGCTCGCTTCAGGCAAGCCTAAAGCCGCCCTGTCCGCTGCTCGCTTGATTCTACGTGCCGACGCGGCCCAAATCGGAGCGCTCGAAGTGTCGGCCAAGGCACTGTGGCAGCTTGCCCGTTACGACGATCTGCTGGCCACGCTTCGCACTCTTATCCGCCTCAATCCCTATGAGCCCGGTTACCACGCCTTGCGAGGAGCGGTTCACCAGGCGCAGGGCCGGACGGGTGAGGCGATCAAGTCCTTCGCCCGCGCCGCCGACCACTCGGAGACCGCGAGCGCTTCGATCGAGGAGCTGCGGGACTGGCAAGGTTCGCTTATCGCCGACCTGCTAAGGGACGACGAGGTCTTCCGCACTCACTACGCCCAAGACCCGGACGCGGCATGCCGCGCGCGAGGCTTCGAGATGCTGCCGGACTATAGGTCGAAAGAGAGCTGGCTAACGAAGCCGCAGGCTCAGACCGCGGTCTTTACTCGACCGAGTTGACAACGTAGCTACCTTCCGCCACGGAATTCCGAGTAGAGCTTCAGCACCTTGCGAACGTAGTTTTGCGTCTCGCGGTAGGGCGGGACGCCGCCGTATTTCTTCACCGCGCCAGGTCCCGCGTTGTAGGCGGCAAGGGCGAGGATCAGGGATTCGAAGCTCTTTCCACCGGTCTTCGCATGATAGTCGTTCAGGTGACCACGCACGAGCCGGACCGTGGCCGAGAGGTTCTGCATGGTGTCGTAGGCATTGGTGAGGCCCATCTCCTTCACGTTGCTCGGCATGAGCTGGCCGAGCCCCATCGCGCCCGCATGGCTGGTCTCCATCGGGTCGAAGTCGCTCTCGACCATCACCATCGCCATGATCAGCCTTGCGTCGACGCCGTATTTGAGACTGAATCCGATAATGCCGGTGGCAATCTCCATCGCCTGCGCGTTAGTGAGCTTTGGATTCTCCTTCTTGATGAAGGCGGCGTAGTAGGGCGTGGCCTGATCGGTCGGTAGGTTCCAATCGGTGGGAATCTGCTGCCTTTTGAGGGGAAGGTTAAGGTTTGGCAGATTTGCCTTAGCCTTTTTGGCTGCCAACTCGCGCGCCTTGCGTTGCTCCTCGCGCTCGATGGGGCCGATCTGATCCTCGGGTGCGGCCGCGATGAGGACGGCCCGCAGGCGTGCGTTCTCGTCCGAGCGGCTGGCACGGATGATGAGGCGAACCGGAATTTCGTTGCCGGTCGCGAGCCAGTCGGGAATCGCATCCGAATCGACGGTTTCCGTCTCGCCATCGGTCCGTTCTACAAGCAGAGAAAAGCGGCCGCCTACTTGAAAGGTGCCCTTGATCTTGCCTTGAAGCTCCATCACGCGCGTTCCGACGAGCGTCTCTAGCGCGGGGACTTCGACGGCCTGCTTGATGCCGTACTGCTTGCGGAGAGCGAGGTAGGTTTGAAGGCTTTGGGCGAAAAGGCAGGCGCAAAGGCTTAGGAACAGCGGGATTAGTAAGAGTCGCTTGCCGGTCATATTGCCCACTTCGACCCGTAGCCGCAGCTACTGGCGGAGAGATCGGGATTCGAACCCGAGAGAAGTTTTACAACCTCTACCCACTTAGCAGGCGGGCGCTTTCGTCCACTCAGCCATCTCTCCGCGCCTGGTCATTATAACATCTTCGGCAGGTTGGAAGCCTGAGCCGAGATAGCGTTACTACGCCTCTCCGAGTGTTAGGCGCTGAGCGTTGGGCGTTAAGTTCGAAGAGTTCCTCAACACTGAACACCATAACGTTGACAGGAAGAACCCCGATGCATCGCGCCGATGATTGATGTGGAGCCAGGCATGGAAGCCTGGCCGGCGAGGAGTACGGAGTTTTGCGTCAAGGAATGAATTTTTCGCAGCGGCTGGAGACCAGCGTCGGTCTACGAGTCGACCCGCGCGTGGTCCTCAGCAGCCAGATCTTACAGCTCACACAGGCGGAGCTCGAGCAGGCCATCGAGGCTGAGCTTAATGAGAATCCCGCTCTCGAGAGGCTGCAGGACGACAACGAGCCGTTGAGCGAGGAAACCATCCTTCGGACGGTGGCTCCTCAGGAGCTTCGGATGGGCAGCGACGACTACGAGTTCAAGCGCAGCCTGCCGAACGACGACGAAGGCGTGGATTGGGTGGAGCTAGCTCCGACCGGCACCACGCTTTGGGAGCACCTCCGCGCCCAGCTACTCCCCATGCTTCCTCGCGAGCTGCACCGAATCGCGGAGTACGCGATCGAATGCATCAATGAGAAGGGCTACCTGAACACGCCTTCCGAAGAGATCGCGCTCGAGACCGGCACGTCCCTCGAAGTGGCGGAGCTGGTGATCAAGAAGCTCCAGCAGTGCGAGCCCGCCGGCGTCGGCGCTTTCAATCTTCAGCAGTGCCTTTTGCTTCAGCTTCGAAACGCCGACAGCATCGAGGAGAAGCTGGCTAGGGCGATCATTCAGAACCACATGGACGAGTTCATCGCTCGCCGCACGCATCGGCTGATGCGCAGGTTCCGGGTTATGCCGGACGTGGTGGAAGCGGCTTTCCAGGAGATCCTTTCCCTGACGCCATTCCCCGGCGAAGGCTTCGACAACTCCGCCGGCTATATGCGCCATGCTCGCTCCGTCGGCGTCTCTCCCGACCTCGTTCTTACCCGCACGGAAGCCGGTTGGCAGGTGGATATTCGCGGAGCCGATCCCGGGTCTTTTGCGATCGAGCACGAGTACCGGAAGCGCTTCAAGGAGCTGCAGAACGACGAGCGGGCGCCGAAGGACGAGAAGCGGCACATCACGACTTACGTGAACCGCGCGAGCGACTTCATCACCTGCATCCAGCAGCGCCGCAAGACGCTACGCCTGATCGGGGAGTACCTGGTGCAGCACCAGGCCAGCTTCGTTACGACTGGCAGCTATGAATTCCTTCGGCCTTTGACGCGTTCCCAGATGGCGCACGACTTGGGTGTCCATGAGAGCACGGTGAGCCGCGCTACTCAGGCGAAGTTCGTGCAGATCGCCAACGGCGAGGTTGTTTCCTTCGACGTGTTCTTCAAGCCCGCCCTGCGCGTGCAGAAGATGATCGAGGAGATCCTCCAGCACGAGAACCCGAACCATCCGATGTCGGACGAAGCCATCTCGCACCTGCTCGCGAAGCGCGGCGTGCACGTGGCGCGGCGGACAGTGAACAAGTATCGGGACCGTACGAAGCTGCTCAGCTCGCGCAAGCGGCGAAGCGCGTAGCAGGAACCTACCGTCGGATTGATCATCACAGCCCTACTTTCCTAGGGTTGTGACGGATGATGAATCCGCTCGGTTTCTGCGTTAGAACCGGGGTCCTTCGACTGCGGAACTTCGCCGGAGGCTCGTTCCTGCGCTCAGGATGACGGCGCTGAAAGGCGGCTAGCCTCCGAAGTTCCAGGGCTCGTTGGTCGGCAATCCTTGCGAGTAGTAGCACTTCCAACCTGTAGGCGTCTTCTTGAAGCTTTCCGCGGCGCGTTCAGTCGATGAAGTAGATATCCAGTCGTTTCCGTCGCGCAGCTGGAAGCTCAGCTTCGTTTCGATCCAGGCGACGGCTTCCGCGCCCTGACTTTGGACGAACTTTACAACCGTGCTGGCCTTGACGTTCCTAACCTTGCCTTTCAGGCCCTCCGTTAGCTTCTTAATCTCGGCGTAAGTGGTCGTCTTCCCGTCCTTGTCGACCAGCACGTAGCTGGGATCGAGCGCCTTAAGCGATGCGGTGAAGTCGCCTTTCATGGCTTGCCGGTCGATCATCAGGTAGTAGGCCTGAATTTCCTTCCGCAGCTGCGGATCCTCCTTCTGCGCGCATACGAGCGCGCTCGCCGCACATAACACCAGGCTCAGAAACAGCTTGACTCTCATTTGAACATAAGGATAACTCACGCAACCCGCATCGGGGCTTCGGCGTTGTGATAGAAGCCGATGAGCTTCGTCGAATACCGAGGACCCTCGGTTAGAGTAGCTTGACCCATAGTTTCCCTAGGGGCGGCTATGCCGCCCCCGCCGGCAGGATGCCGGCGCTCCCAGTTACTTCTTTCGGGCGCGCCGCCGCACGATCAACCCTGCTCCGAGAGCCAGGGCCGCCATCGTGGCCGGTTCGGGCGCGGAGGTCGCCGTAAACGAGATATCGTCCAACGCTAGATCGTGCGTTGCCTCTGGATCGCCGATCGCGTTGATGTACAGATCGAAGGTTCCAGAGTTGGTAGGGGTAATCCGCACGGTAGCGAGCTGCCACTGACCGGAAGGAACGTTGACTCCAAAGAACCGGTCGGCTCCGCCACCAGTCGGCGTGAGGAACCTGAGACCGACACCGCTCGCGTAGGGAGTGTTCACGGTCTTCGCCACCCAAACATTCCAGTCGTAGGCAGTCCCTCCGACGAGAGTTACCTGCTGGTGCCAGACGGGGCTTGTCGTCCCCTGCGAAATGTCCACAGGCATCGCATAGAGCATGTTTCTCGGCCCTGTAGCATTGCCGGTGTGATCGAGGAAGGAGACGGCGGACGGGTTGACGAGCGACGGATCGGTGGTCACCGCATGGTTGGCGCTGCCGTCGAAGCCGGGTATCGCCGGCCGTGAAGTCGCCGTTGACGATGAGGTTCTGGGCCGCCGCGAGGGAACTCGCGGAAGCTAACGCAACAAGGAGGGAAACGCGAGATACCATCGAATTACGATATCCCACGCCAGACGTCCGCGATCCTAGCGTATTTGCTGGATCGCGGCTTCGCTACTTCGGCTCGCTGACCTTTAGCTTCTTGATCTTACGCTTCTCGAGAGAGAGGCTCAGCCCTATGTCGCTCAAAGCCTTCTGAAGCCCCTGGACGCTATCGGCCGTCCATTCGAGGTTGATATCGTAAAAGCCTGTGAGACCCGTTTCGTCTATCGCAGGCACGTTGTAGCCGTATCCGCCAACCAGCTTAGCCAAATTGGCCATGGTCGTCTTCGGGCCCTTGATCTTGCCGTGCCGGCTGAAACCGATCCCGTTCGGGTCCGTCGAGGTCTTCACCTTCAAGGGTCCATCGGCCTTCCTAAGAACGGCTACGTCCGCTAGCTCCTCGACCCACTCAGCCTTATACTTAAAGGTCGATTCCAACAGCGTGCGAAGCATCTTTTGAGCAGCCTCATTGCTTCCGTTCGGCGCTTTGACGGAGACGCGAAAGAGCTCCGTAACGGGAGGCATATCCCAAATCATCTCGTTACCCTCGACTCCATAGGCCATCATGAGCAGAACCTGAAGGTTGACGCCGTCCCCGGCTATGAGCCCGCTATTCGGCTGAGTCCTAAAAATGGATGATCGGGCCGTCGAAGGCTGGAGGATTACTTGCGCCACGGCCAACTCGGGCGCAGTGCCGGAGCGTTGATCCCAATTCAGGTCCGGCGGCTCGTTCTTCTCGACGTACAGCTTAGGGTCCTGCCCCTGAGCGACGAGCTTTAGCGCATCGGCCGTGATTTTGTCGGGAGTCGTCGTCGCAGCAATGCGTCCATCAGGTCCGATCACTACCGTGTAAGGAATGACGCGAACGCCGTAGGCTTTGAACGTCGCCCCATCCGCATCGAGGGCGACACGGGTGTTCAGGGACTTGTCAGTTAGGAACTGGCGCACCTTGGCTTCTTCCTCGTTTGTGATCGAGACGAAGGTGACATCCTTCGCCTCCGCCGCCAAGCTGTTGAGGTGGGGAAACTGAGCGACGCATGGGGAGCACCAAGTCGCCCAAAACTCCAGGACCGTCACTTTGCCCTTCTGAACCGCGGCCGACTTGTCCTTGCCTAACCAGGTCCCGACCTTGATGGGCGGAGGGACGTCGCCGATCTTTGGCACTTGAGCTAACGCCGCCACGGCTGCGAGCGCGAAAACGAGGGACACCAGAACTCTGCTCATCTCAAAGAAATACCACCTGCTATTTCGTCGGTGTTCCCGGGCTGTGGAGTTGGGAATGCTTGGCGTGAGGCGGCTTGTGCCGCATTCGCCGGCAGGATGCCGGCGGTCCCAGTTACCTCTTCCGGCAGGATGCCGGTGGTGCCAGTTACCTCACCCATTCACCTCCTTGGCCCGTTCAGCGTAAAGTAATCGCTAGCGATGCTGCTCCCGATCCTTCTTCTCGCCCAATCCGATCCTTCTCCGGCCTTCATGCGAAGCCCCGACATCAACGGCGACCAAGTCGTTTACACCTGCGAAGGCGACCTTTGGTTGGGCGATCTCTCGACTCGCAAGGCGATCCGCCTCACGAGGGACGTGGGGACCGAGATGGATGGCCGGTTCTCACCGGATGGCTCGATGATCGCGTACGACGGCGAACTGGATGGCATCAAGGAAATCTATGTCATGCCCGTCGCGGGTGGAGCGCCGAAGCGGCTGACCTACCTGAACGAGGGTGCGGACATGGTGGACTGGAAGGACGACCACACGGTCGTCTTCCGAGCCCGAAACTATCCGTCCGCGACCGCTCCGACCTTGTTCGAAGTCGACGTGAGGGGCGGGGAGCCCAAGCGGCTGCCACTCGAATTCGCCTCGATGGCGACCTTCGCTCCGGACGGGAACCGCTTCGTCTTCACCCGCTATCAGCGGTTCACCAACGCTTGGTTCCGCTATCAAGGCGGCCTTAAGAACCCGATTTGGCTTGGCGATCTGAAGAATCTCAGCTTCAAGCCGCTCCATGAGGGGAGCGGAAGCTGCGAGTTTCCGGTTTGGCTGGGCGACCGCGTCTACTTCACGACTCAAGAGAACGGGCAATGGAGCCTGGGGTCGGTGAAAACGGATGGGGGCGGCGCGAAACGGGAGACGGAGGCGAACGACTTCGAGCTGCGCTATCTGCAAGGAGACGGGAAGCGGCTCGTCTTCGAGCACGGGCTTGGCATCGAGGTGTTCGATCCGGCAACCTCAAAGGCGATGCCTGTGCGGTTCCAGATGGTCTCCGACCTCCTCCACACGAGGCCGTTCATGGTTCCTGCCGAGACGGCCGTGGTGCTGTCGAGCATCGGCCCCACGGGCAAGCGCGTTCTCGTGGAGACCCGGGGACAAATTGTGAGCCTGCCTGTGAAGGATGGCGACGCCCGGGTCGTGCTGGCGAAGGAAGGGGCCCGGTTCCGCTATCCGATGTATTCGCCGGACGGCAAGAAGATCGCCTATTTCTCCGACGAGACAGGCGAGAAGCAGCTTTGGACCTGCGATCCGGATGGCTCGAACCCGAAGCAGCTTACGAACGGCAAGAACCGGCAGCTCGACCGGATCCAATGGGCACCCGATTCCAAGGCCGTCGCTTACACGACGAACGAGGGCCAGATCCATCTGATCGACCTCGGCACCGGCGCAGACAAGCAGGTTTACACAGGCTCCATCCTAAGCTGGCAGGCTGCCGATTTCGACTTCTCGCCCGACTCGAAATGGATGGTCATCGACGACCTCGACCTTTGGACCGGCTTCCGAGCCATGGTGCTCTGCGACCTAACTACAGGCAAGCTCACCCGTGTCAGCAACGGCCAAGTCGACGACTTCTCCCCGCGCTTCAGCAAGGACGGCAAGTATCTTGCCTTCCTGTCCCGGCGCAACCTTGCTCTGACTTTCGATGCGCTCCAGAACCACATGGACCTCGCCAAGGACGTCAAGGCCTACGTTCTCACGCTCGCGAGCGACACGCCTTCTCCCCTCAAAACGAAACAGGACGACGAGGGCGCGGCAGAGCCGAAGGAAGAGCCGAAGACACCTTTCCGCATCGACCTCGACGGACTTTACGGCCGGTTTGTGGAGCTGCCTATCGCGCCCGGAAGCTATAGCCAATTGGAGTTCGCGGACAACCGGGTTCTTGTGCGCGAGCAGAACGAGAACGAGATCCGCTATTACGACCTGAAGGCCAAGAAGGCGGCTACCGCGACGGGCGGCGCTCCTACTATGAAGCTGAGCGCGGACGGTAAGCACGTCCTCGTCACGGCAGGCCCCACGATCGTGGTTCTCGACCCGAACGGCGAGAACCAGGTCCGGGTTGGCTTCGCGGGGCTGCAGCTTAGGATCGACCCCAAATCTGAATGGAAGGAGATGTACTGGGACGCGTGGCGGCACATTCGCGACTACTTCTATGTTGCGAACATGCACGGCGCGGACTGGAACGCCGTCGGCCAGAAATACGCGGCGATGCTGCCAAGCGTCCGCTCGCGGGATGAGCTCGACCTGCTGATCCGTTGGATGCAGGGCGAGCTATCCATCTCCCACTCGTTCATCGGAGCGGGCGACGTTCGCTCGCTGGTGCGCCCGGCGCGGCCTTCCTTCCTGGGCGCAGATCTGGAGGCGGCTGAGAACGGCTTCTATCGTATCAAACACATCTTTCGAGCTTCCGATTTCGATGCGAACGAGCGGTCTCCGTTAGCCGAGCCCGGGCTTGGGATCAAGGAGGGCGATTATCTGATCTCCGTCGGCGGACGACCTGCAAAGGTTGGTACGCCTTGGCGGGAGGCACTGCTGGGCAGGGCAGGGCAGCTTGTGACGATCAAAGTGAATAGCTCGCCCACTGAGACTGGGGCGAAATCCGTCGAGATTAAGCCAGCAGCCAACGAGACGCGGATGCGGTGGTGGGATTGGGTCGAGAGCCGCAAGCGCTATGTCGATGAGGCCTCTGGCGGGAAGCTCGCTTACATTTATCTGCGTGCGATGGTGGCCGACGACATGTCGGACTTTATCCGCCAATACTACCAACAGCGGAATAAGGACGGCTTGGTGATGGATGTCCGGTTTAACACGGGCGGGCTCGTGTCGGACTACATCATCACGGTTCTGAAGCAGAAGGGAATGGCGTTTTGGAATCAACGCCACACGGAGATTCCTTGGACACGCCAGGGCGACTTCTTCCCCGGTCCCATGGTGTGCCTGCAGAACGAGTTCAACTACTCGGACGGCGAGGAATTTCCGTTCTACTTCAGGGCGATGAAGCTGGGACCTGTGATTGGCCGCCGGACACGAGGGGGCGAGGTTGGCTCCGACCCGGCTTGGCCGCTTGCGGACGGGGGCACGATCAACGTGCCGAACTACGGCATGTTTACGACTCAGGACGGTTGGGTCATCGAGGGCCACGGGGTCGATCCCGACATCGAGGTGCTCAGCGACCCGAACGCCTGGGCGAAGGGCAAGGACCCGCAGCTCGACAAGGCGATCGAGGTTCTCATGGCGGAGCTGAAGAAGAACCCGGTCAAGCGCCCCGTGTTCCCGCCCGATCCGGTGCGGATCAGGCCGGGGGGCGGTGGGTAGCTCGTCGAAGTCCCAGCCTTCTTTTCGCGCAAAGGACGCAAAGGTTTCGCAGAGTCCGCCAAGGGGTCCCACGGCGTCCAGGTTCCGTGTCCTCCGTGCCCAAGAACACGGAGAACACGGGCCTATCGATGTGCCTTTGTTCGAACCCGCGCGCATCCGGCTTGTGAAGAAGGTTCTAGCTGCCCGGAGCGACCTGGAAGGTCGCGTTCCCGTAATCGCCCGATCGGATGAACCGAAATCGCATCGCCAACCCTCGGGACCTGTCAGCCGTCCAACAGGGGAAGGGACCGTTTGGGTCCCTTCATAACCCCTTCAGAACCGATTCGTCTATAGAGTTAAGGACACTATCAAGGCAGGAGGCTTTAGATGAAGATTTCAATCTTGAAGAACATGATCGCTGGACTGGCGATGACCGGGTTCGCTTTGGCGCCGCTCTCGGCGTTCGCTCTCGACCACGACCATGGTCAGGGCAAGGGGAAGAGCCACGGCAAGAGCCACTGGAACCCCGCGCCCCCGAAGAAGAACGGCCGTCACGACAACCGCGACTGGAACAAGAACCGCGATTGGAACAGGCGCAACGACGACAGCTTTAATCGCAGCAGCCAGCGCGTTTACCGGCCCAGCATTCAATCCCAAATCGACCGGCGACAGCAGACCAAGAACGAGTGGCGCAACCTCGCCATCGGCTCCGGCCTTGTCGGCGTGCTTGGCCTATTGACCAAAGAGCCGACGCTGACCTTCGCGGGTGCGGCGGGCGCTCTTTATTCGGCCTATCGGTACGAACAGGACCGCAAGAGCCAGAGCAGCCTTGCCCGAGGCCGGGCGTTCTACTTCGGCCAGCCTTACTTCTACCGCAACGGGCAGCGGTTCGATCGCCGGACCGTGACGAAGAACGGGCAGCGCTACTACCAGTTCGTGCGGCACCACTAATCGGAGCAACCGCTCGGCCAATCGCCCTCCCGCTTGGGAGGGCTGGCGACTTATGGAGCCAGGGAGTTTCCCCCGTTCCTTCTCGAGTGGCAGCCGTTGAAAGCGCGCAAACCCTCCCCGTCGCTACCCGCTCCGACCCTCCCGAGGTGGGAGGGTCTTTAGCGATACCCTAGGTGTGGGTCTGTCATCCCTAGCATGCAATGCTCGGAGTCAGGTCCCTCCACTCCGGCCGCGACTGCGTCGCTGCCCCCGGTCGGGATGACAGACAACTCCAAAACTGGGAGCTGCGTAGACGAATGAGTGGAGCTGCGAAATCTCGGCAAGTCCGACCTGCGTGTGTCGGTGGTGGGTCTTGGATGCAACAACTTTGGCGGGCGGATCGATGCGGAAGCCTCCCGCCTCGTCATCGATAAGGCCATCGATGCGGGGATCACTCTTTTCGACACCGCCGACATCTATGGCAACTCGGGCGGTTCGGAGGATATCCTTGGCCAGGTTCTCGGCTCCCGGCGCGACAGCATCGTCCTTGCGACGAAGTTCGGCATGCAGATGGGCGGCGACGAGTCGAAGAAGGGGGCTTCTCGGCGATACATCATGTCCGAAGTCGAGGACAGCCTCCGTCGGCTGCGCACGGACCGGATCGATCTGTACCAGCTCCACGAGCCCGATCCGGATACTCCCATCGAAGAAACCCTAAGAGCCCTCGACGACCTTGTGAGGCAGGGGAAAGTGCGCTTCATCGGCTGCTCGAACCTTTCGGCGGCTCAGGTCGAGGAATCGCTGGATGTCTCAGAGCGGGAAGGACTGGCCAGCTTCGTTTCGTGCCAAGACGAGTACAGCCTGGTCGTGCGCGATCCGGAGAAGGAGCTGATGCCCATGATCGAGCGCAACGGGCTGGGCATGCTGCCGTACTTCCCGCTGGCTAGCGGTCTTCTTACTGGCAAGTACAAGGGTGGGAACCTTCCTGAGGGCACGCGAATCGCCAGCTCGGAGCGGCTGCGCGACCGGGTGATGACGGAGGAGAACTTGCGCATCGCCGACGAGCTGGAGCGGTTCGCGAGCGAGCGTGGCCACACACTGCTGGAGCTTGCCTTCTCGTGGCTTCTGGCTCATCCCGTGATCAGCAGCGTTATCGCGGGGGCGACGAAGCCGGAGCAGATCGAGGCGAACGTCGCCGCCGCGAATTGGAGGCTGACGCCAGAAGAAGTAGCAGAGATCGACCGCATCAGCGCTAAAAAAGGCGCATAGGCAGAGAACGAAGCCTCTTTCCCGTCGCCTTGAATGCCGCGGCGCCAATGGCGGGCGCGATTGCGATGATCGGCGTTTCTCCGGCTCCCACGGACGGCAGATCCTTGCGGTCGAGGAGCACGGTCTCGATTACGGGCACATCCTTGTAGCGGGGCACGCGGTATTTCGAGAGTATGTCGGACAAGATACATCCGTTATCGAAGTCGATCTCTTCGAATAGCGCGGGGCCGAGTCCCTGGATCAGGGCGCCTTCCACCTGGTTGCGGAGGTGGTCGGGATTGACGATGGCTCCGCATTCGTAGGCGATCGTAGCGCGGAGGACGTGGATTTCCTTGCCTTCGACCTTCACTTCGGCGGCCGTAGCCACGAAGCTGCCCTTTTCCGTGCCGCAGGCAATCCCAATGTTGCCGCCCTTTTGCCAGCCGAACTTGTCTGCGGCTGCCTGCAGGACGGCCCTGAGTCGCTCGTTGGTGAGATTCTTTAGGCGAAATTGCAGCGGGTCTTCGCCGGCGAGGTGCGCCAGCTCGTCCATGTGGCTCTCACGGGCGAAGGTGTTGAAGTACGCGGCGAGGGAGCGGTAGGAGCCTTGGCGGAGAGGCGAATCCGCTTCATGATACTGGCTGTGCTTGTCGGGAACGTCGTAGGGCGTATCGACGGAGGCTGGTCCCGAGTTGTAGTTGTCGTGCCTCCACGCGGTCAGCTTGCCATCGTCAGCGATCCCGCTCGTGATCTCGACGACGCCAGCAGGCCGGAAGTAGGCGAAGGTGAACTCCTCTTGACGAGTCCAAACGAGCTTAACCGGCTTGCCGAGCGCCTTGGCGATCTTCGCGGCCTCGACGGCGGCGTCCCCTGTGTGTTTGCCGCCGTAGCCGGAGCCGGTGTCGGGGACGATGACGCGGACGTCCTTTTGGGTTAAGCCGGTGGCATTCGCCACTTCGTCCCGCACACCGAAGGGGCGTTGAGTGCCGGTGTAGACGGTCATCTTCTTGCCGTCCCACTCGGCTAGCGCCGCACGGGGTTCCAGCGGGACGTGGGCGATGAAGGCGGCCGTATAGGTTTGGCTGAGCATCTTCACGCCTGCGCCTGGGGAAGGTCCTGGCGACAAGCCTCTCAAGTGCTTCCACAGGTCTGCTTTACTGAGCTGCGGCGTCTCTTTCCACTGGACTTCGATCGCCCACAGCGCCTTCTCTGCGGCGCGCAACGTCGGCGCTGCGACGGCAACGAAGTCGCCGTCACGAACGACCTTCGTGTTCGGCATAGCCTCGGCTTTGCTCGTATCGAGCGACGCGATGGTCGCTCCAAACGAGTCTGGGCGCAGGACCTTTGCATAGAGCATGCCCGGGAGGCGCAGGTCGGAGGTGTATTGGTGCCGCCCGGTCACGAAATCCGCTCCGTCTACTTTCCGCACCGATGTGCCGAGCACTTTCCATTCGGCGGGTGGAGTCAGCGGGATGTCGCGGGAGATCGTCTTGTCCATCTTTTGGCCCGCTGCCAACTCGCCATAAGTAGCGATCTTATTGCCGCCTCTCACCATGCCGGTACCAGCGGTTAGAGTGCCACGGTCAACGCCCCATTTCTGCGCCGCGATGTCGAGCAGCGTCTCGCGAGCGGCGGCGGCCGCTCGGCGAACCTGGGGCAACATGGTCGGCGTCGTGCGGCTGCCGAACGTGCCCATGTCGAAGGGCACCAAGTCGGTATCGGCCATGGTCACCGCGATGCTCTCTGGCGCGACGCGAAGCTCCTCGGCGGCGGCTTGGGTGATGGAGGTGCGAGCGTTCTGTCCTACCTCTGCCTTGCCCGTGAAGACGGTGATCTTGCCATTAGGCGCGATGTGAATCCAGGCGCTGATCTCCTGCGGTATCTGGGCTCCGCGCTGCGCCGCCCAAGATGTGGCGAGCGCATCCGGCGCGACGGAGAGCACCAAGATGCCGCCACCTAAGGCTTTAAGAAGCTGACGGCGGCTGATTTCGACGTCCGTCACTTCATCTCCTTCGACGCTCGTTTGATCGCGGCGACCATGCGTGGATACCCGCCGCACCGGCAGAGATTGACGTTCATGTGCTCCACGATCTCGGCTTCGGTCGGGTGGGGCTTCTCCTTAAGCAGCGCATAAGCGGCCATGATCATGCCGGAAACGCAGTAGGCGCACTGCATCGCGCCCTCATCGAGGAAGGCTTGTTGGAGTGGATGGAGCTTGCCGTCCTTCTCGAGGCCCTCGATGGTCAGGATCTTCTTGCCGACCGCTTCGAAGGCCGTTGTGATGCAGGAATGGACCGATTTACCGTCCAAAACCACGGTGCAAGCGCCGCACTGGGACTCGCCGCAGCCGTACTTCGTGCCGGTCAGCTCGAGATCGTTTCGCAGCACCTCGAGCAGGATCGTCTCCGGGTCCGCGTCGACTTGGCGTTTCACGCCGTTGACATCCAGGGTGATGTCCATGGCAATTGGAGCCTACCCCTCTTTCGGTATGGGGTAGTTCGGATTAGGCTTGCGCAGTCCGAAGACAGCAAACGCGAGAAGGCATGGAACCTCTAAAGCGATCCAGGCCTGCCAGTCTCTCTGCGAAAACATTGGCGCGTCTCCAAAAACTGGAGACAGCGTTTCATGGCCGTGAATCTCGCCAAACCCTTGAGAGAACAGGACCTTGCCGCCTCCGCCATCGACAATAGTAGTAGGCGGGAACAAGGCGAACGCGAACGCTGCGATTAGGAACACTACGTACCAGTTCTCTTTAAGCGCCTTCATGCCGGAATTCTATCACTGGTTCCATTCGCGAACTGATCCGCCCTGTCTTTTCCACAGGGGTCGAAATTCGGGTTACAGGTAGGGCAAAGTGCATACACGGCGAATTCGCGGACCATTGTGGCGTCGTGAACCCTCTAATAAGAAGATGCCCCAGCCAAGCGACATTCCCAAAGCCGTGATTCCTCGGCCTGAATATCCTCGGCCTCACTTCCAGCGCGACGAATGGGTGAACCTCAACGGCGAGTGGGAATTCACCTACGACCATGGCTCGCGTGGCCGCCGCATGGGATGGTACGACGGGAGAGAGTTCGATGGCCGGATCATCGTGCCTTTCGCTTATCAGACCGAGCTTTCCGGCATTAACGACAAGGGCGTGCACGAAGTCGTTTGGTACGCGCGGACCTTCGAATGCAAAGAGGAGTGGGAGGGCAAAGACCTTCTTTTGCACTTTGGAGCGGTCGACTACTCCTGCACGGTTTACATCAACGGGGTCGAAGTCGGGCACAACAAGGGCGGGCACGTTCCTTTCGAATTCGATATCGCGCCCTATTGCCTTCCCGGCGAGAATCGCCTCACCCTGCGCGTGACGGACGAGCTCGATCCATTCCAGCCTCGCGGCAAGCAGTCCAGCACGGGCTTGCCTCACGGCATCGACTATTACTGCACGACTGGCATTTGGCAAACCGTTTGGCTGGAGCCGGTCAATCCGATCCGCATCGAAAGTTTGCGCGTTACGCCGGTGGTGCACGAGCAGGCGTTCGAGCTGAAGATATTCCTGCACGCGCCGTCGGCGGACTGGATCGTCGAGGCCGAGGTTTACGACGGAGACGAGCGCGTGACCGGCATGTCGAAGCAGATTACGAGTGCGGCGGCCCGCCTGTTCATCAAGATCCCCGACGCGAAGCTTTGGTCGCCGGATCATCCGCACCTGTACGACCTGTGCGTGCGGCTGAAGACGCGCAGTGGCGAGCTGGTCGACGAGATTGCGTCTTACGTGGGCATCCGAAGCGTGTCGCTTCGGAACGGGCACATGTGGCTGAACGATGAGCCCCTTTATCTGAAGATGGTGCTCGATCAGGGTTATTGGCCGGAGAGCTACCTGACCGCTCCGTCGGACGAGGCGCTTCGGGCCGACGTGGAGTGGGCCAAGAAGTTCGGGTTTAACGGCGTTCGGAAGCATCAAAAGATCGAGGACCCGCGCTGGCTTTATTGGTGCGACAAGCTGGGCATGCTCGTTTGGGGCGAGATGGCGAACTCGCGGGCATGGTCGAGCGAGACCGAGGAAATGCTGCAGGCGGAGTGGGTCAGGGCCGTGGAGCGGGACAGCCACCATCCTTGCATCGTGGCGTGGGTGCCCGTCAATGAGAGCATGGGCTTCCCGGAGTTGGAGACAGGCCATCCGGGGCAGTACGCATTCGTGGAGCGGATCGTGAACGCCACTCGCAAGCTCGATCCCGACCGTCCGGTGATCGACAACGACGGGTGGGAGCACACGGACGTGAGCGATATCATCGCTATCCACGACTACACACCGACCTCGGAGGGTCTTCTGGAGCGTTACAAGGACACGCTTGGCGGCGGTCCCCTGCCGGCGGCGACGTGGCTGGCCAACAAGCCCGTCTTTACGCGCGGGTCGCGGCACTGGGGGCAGCCGGTGATGCTCACGGAGGTCGGGGGCTTCCTTTTCGTTCCGCCTGAGATCCCGGAGGACCAGCTAGACATCCTGTATCACAACTACGGCTCGGTGAAGAGCTATACGGAGCTGCTGGACAAGTATCGCGACCTTATGAAAGGTATCGCGGCGCTTCCATTCGTGACGGGCTTCTGCTACACGCAGCTCACGGATGTGGAGCAGGAGATGAACGGACTGCTCACCTACGACCGGCAACCGAAGATCCCGCCGGAGGAGATCAAGAAGCTGCACGACGAGCTTTTCCATCCGCGGGTTAAGGCGTCTTCGGTGCAGGCTCGGGCTGGCTCGTAAAGAAGATTCGGGACCAGCAAAGCCAGTCCCGAATCCTGAGTTTTGGCCGTCGAAGAGCTATTTGCGCCTGCGACGTAGTAGCGCGATGGCTCCGAGACCGACGACAGCTAGCGATGCAGGCTCCGGCACCGGCGTCACGCTAAAGTTGTCGAAGCCCATGAAGTTGCCGGCTCCGCCTCCAACGAAGAACCGAGCCGCCGTTGGGCCTGGTAGACCACCGATGTTCGCAGCACCGCCGGCAAGGAACCAATCGACCGGTGTAAAGTCGTTCACCGGCCCTCCCGCCGTAAGGTCTTGGAGGGTTGTGTCGAGGATCGCACCGGTCGTGAAGTCCCAGGTTACGGTCTGGTGGAACCAGTGATTCACGGGAAGGTTCTGCCAGTCCGTACCGGGCGAATCGAAGGCCAGGGCACCTCCGGTTGCGGTCGCATGGCCGATATTGGCACTGAAGGCAGTCGCCGTCTGAGTGTTGTCGACGGGGTTGGCCCACTGATAGATGGTTTGAAAGATGTTCGCGGTGGCCGATGGCTGCAGCGAGACACTGCCCAGGTTATCGGCGGCGGGTGGCGTGCCGCTAAAGCCGCCCAGGAAGTCGAAGGACATCGTCCAAACGCCGCCAGCGCTAAAGTCCACGTCATGCTGAGCGCGCGCGATATTCGTGCCGCCCTGAGACATTCCGCCGAGGAACTGGTTGCCGCCGGTCGGGTTGGAAACTGCGCCGAGGGAGTTTCCGCTGTACGTGTAGATGCTGGAATCGATGCCCGTCGGAAGGTACCAGCCGTTCTGGCCCGAGGCGACGGTGCCACCAGCGGACCCGGTCTCCGATTCGAAGTTGTCAGAAAACTGGCCGAAGCTGAGGCTGCAGAGCCCAGCGGCGGCCAGAGACAAAGTTATTTTCATCTCGCGCTCCTTAATCAAAAGAAAGTAAGCAGCAGGGCTACCGCTGCATGAACTCTATCAGTATAGGGCTCATTTCTATCGAAATGCGATGCAGATAATCCTGCCGCCTGAACTTGCTTGATTTTAAGCCGTTGCGAAACACCATGCAGGTTTCGCAAGTCCAGGCATATAGCGGCTAAGGCCGCACCGGAGGAACATGCAGGTAGCGCCCGTGCAGGACGCCGCGGTTTTGACGCGTTCTCAGCTTGGCGGCCTCCTTGCGCCTGATTCCTTTCTCTGGGCGACTGGGATCGAGGACACTTTTATCACCGATCCGCACCGTTCGACCGGCCGAACTCTGGACGAGTACGAGCTCACGCAGCATTACGATCAGTGGCGCGAGGACATCGATCTTATCGCCTCCCTGGGCGTGCATTACGCGCGGTACGGCATTCCCTGGTACAAGGTGGAACCGTCGCCTGGGCGGTTCGAGTTCGAGTGGCCAGACAAAATTTTCGAGCGCATGCTGGATCGGGGCGTGCAGCCGATCGTCGACCTCATGCACTACGGCACGCCTGCTTGGCTCGAAGGCGGCTTCGGCAATCCCGCCTATCCAGAGCGTGTGGCCGGGTTCGCGCGGAAGATCGCGGAGCGCTATAAGGGCCGCGTTTTCTGGTACACGCCGCTGAACGAGCCTCGGATCACCGCCTACTACTGCGGACATTTGGGTTGGTGGCCGCCTTACGGCCGCGGCTGGGGTGGCTTCTTGCGCGTGATGCTCTCCGTCGCCCGTGGCATTGTGCTTACGGAGCGTGCTTTGCGGGAGGTCGATCCCGAGATCGTAAGTGCGCACGTCGACGCGACCGACATCTACCGCTCGAGCGGCCCCGCGACCGACGCGGAAGCGCTGCTGCGACAGCGGATCGTCTTCTTAGCGCTCGATCTTGTGGCCGGTCTCGTCGACCAGAATCATCCTCTTCGGCCGTGGCTGGAGCGGCATGGCGTTACTGACCTAGAGCTAGGTTGGTTCGAGCACAACCGGGCTGACCCCGACGTCATCGGCCTCAACCTCTACCCGATGTTCACGAACAAGGTCGTTCTTAGGACGGCGACGGGCAGCCGGGTTCGCATGCGCTACGGCAGCGCGACTTTGATCGAAGAGCTTGGCCGGATGTATTGGGAGCGCTACCGGAAGCCCGTGTTCATCAGCGAGACGGCTGCGGCCGGCCGTAATCGGCAGCGATGGATGGAGGATTCGTTCGCCGCCGTCACGACATTGCGCGGGGAAGGAGTGCCGATGGTGGGCTACACCTGGTGGCCGATGTTCGCGCTCGTAGCCTGGGCATATCGCGAAAAGGACCTTCCTTTCGACAAATATCTTTTGCAGCTTGGTCTTTGGGACCTGCGTCTGGAAGACGATGGCCGACTGGCGAGAATTCCAACGACTCTGGTGGATTCCTATAGAGGAGCGGTAGCCGAGCGATGCGCAAAGGTGGGTCGCCTAAGGAGCGAACGATGAATTTCCAGAGCTTCTTCATGGCCGGCTTCGAATGCGCCACCGGTCATAACTCCGGCCATCGATGGATCGATCAGCTTGCGGCGACGCAGCACGACCGCCATATGGAGGCCGACTACCGAATGCTCACGGAAGCGGGCATGCGCACGGTCCGCGAGGGTATCCGGTGGCCTCTGATCGACTACCGGGGCAAGCTCGATCTCGCCGAGGTTCACGAGACGATCGAGACAGCGAATCGCAATCGAATGGAGCTGATCCTGGACCTGTTCCATTACGGTTACCCAGACGATCTCGACATTTTTGGCCGAGAGTTCATCGACCGTTTCTCCGATTACTGTCTCGCCGTGGCCGAGGTCGTGGCGGGAGAAGCCGACGTTCCGGTTCACTTCACTCCGGTCAACGAACCCTCGTACTTCGCATGGGCAGGCGGAGAGGCCGCTCGCTTCTTCCCATATGAAAGTGGGCGCGCCTATGAGATGAAGGTTTCAATGGTGAGGGCTGCCATCCAAGGCATCGAGGCAATCTGGTCGGTACTCCCTGAGGCACGGATGGTCAACGTCGATCCGATCTGCCGAGTGGCGCCGCCGATGGGGAGCGACTCGCGTGACGAGGACGTGCGCTTCTTTAACGAGGTGGCAGTTTTCGAGTGCTGGGACATGCTCGCGGGCAAGCTGCTGCCCGAACTTGGAGGTTCGCCTAAACATCTCGACATCGTCGGCATCAACTATTACTGGACCAACCAGTGGGAGATCGACAAGCCGGACGCGCCCCTCGCCATGGACGACGAGCGACTTTGGCCTGTGCGCGATCTGATCCGCTCGGTCTGGCACCGCTATCGGCGGCCCATGATCATCTCGGAGACGAGCCATGTCGAGAGACAGCGTGGGCCATGGCTGCGCTACGTGGTCGACGAAGTCGAGGCGGTCAGGGCGGAGGGGATTCCGCTGAACGGGATCTGCCTCTATCCAGTTCTGGGCATGCCGGAATGGCACGAGCCCGAGGTCTGGGTCCGTATGGGCTTATGGGACTGCGTGCCGGACGGACAGGAGCTGCGCCGCGTGCCCGACGCGGAGGTGTTCTGCGAGTACTACGAAGCCGTGAAGCGCTTCGCGGAGATCGAGAAGGAGCGGGCGAAGCCTCTGGTGAGGCGGCGGGGTTAGTGTCAACGCGGAGACGCAATGGCTCGGACAATGTTGGCGGTTCGAAGGTCGCCAGCAATAATCGCGGGAGGACGCTTTTGTGGCGGCGGGCACCCCCTCACCCCAGTTCGCTCCGCTCACAGACCCTCTCCCCCGGAGGAGAGAGGGATTCGAGGTCCGTCTGCCGTCCACACGAGTGGTTCGATGTACATCTGACGTTTGGTGTAACCCTCGTCCCAGGCGTGGAAACAGATATAGTCCCGCCCGTCGGGCCCGACCACGACCGAATTGTGTCCTGGCCCGCGTAGGCCGGGGCGGCTGCGTAGGACGCTTGGCCCCTCGCTTGCTCGAGCGTCGACATAGGGCCCAAGCACGTGGTCGCTCACCGCTACTCCGACTCCATAGTCTTCTCCTTTCCAGAGCCCGCCGCTATAGAAGAGCCAGTACCGTTCCTGCCGATACACGCAAAACGGCCCCTCCACCGTGTACCAAACCGGCCAATCGCGCTCGTACCAGCGGCGATTCCGCTCGTAGGCTTGCCACGCGGCTCCAGCGCGTAAGACCGTCGTCGGCTCTCCATCGATCCCCATCAGATCGCCCGACAGCTTCACGACTGCGCAGCCTGTGCCGGGAAAGTCGCCGTCGAGGAAATCTTTCGCGAAAAACAGATACCAGTCGCCAGAGCGGGGATCGTGGAACGGGCTTGCGTCGATGGAAAACGGCTCGTCCGGCATCAGGACCTTCCCTTGATCGATGAAAGGGCCCTCCGGTCGCTGTGAAATAGCGACCCTAAGCCGCTGGGCCTCGCCCTCCTCTCCTCCCGCCGAGTAGTACATGAAGTAGCGGCCTTTGGACTCGCAAACCTCGGGTGCCCAGTAGTGCTCGGCATCGAGAGGGTTGAGGGCTCCTCCTACCAACTCCCACCTGCGGAGGTCGCCGGAGCGCAAAACCGGAAAGATCCGCCCGGTTTGGCGCAGCACCGGCTGATCGGGACTGTCGGTGCCATACGCGAAATATCCGTTCGAGGTGCGGATCACATGGGGATCTGCGAAGTAGCCTTTCCAAACAGGCTGCATAACATCAAGTTTGACGAACGCTACAATCGGGCTGGTAAATGGCAAGCATCTTTCTTGGGATCGACGTCGGGACCTCTTCGATCAAAGCGGCTCTTCTCGATGCGGAGACCGGCCGGCACGTCGCGATCGCTTCCTCTCCTGAGAAGGAGCTGCCAATCCTTTCTCCGAAGCCAGGATTCGCGGAGCAGGACCCACAGACCTGGTGGGAGCACACGGTTCTCGCGGTTCGGATGCTGCCGTCGGAACTGCTCGCCCAGGTTCAGGCGATCGGGATCGGCTATCAAATGCACGGCCTTGTGCTCGTGGACGAGGAGGGGCATCCGACTCGATCCTCGATCATTTGGTGCGATAGCCGGGCCGCCGAGATCGGCGATCGGGCGCTACGCGAGCTTGGAGATTATTGTTTCCGGCGTCTCCTGAATTCGCCGGGCAACTTTACGGCTTCGAAGCTCCGCTGGATGGTAGAGAACGATCCGGAAACCCTTCGGAACAGCCAGTGGGCGATGCTGCCGGGCGACTACGTAGCGATGAGAATGACGGGCCGGCCTCTGACGACGAATTCGGGCCTTTCGGAGATGGCCCTGTGGGACTTTCCGTTGCGCGACCTCAGCCGCGATTTGCTCTCCTACTTCGAAATCCCGGAGAGGCTGATCCCCGAGCATGTGCCGACCTTCGGAAAACAGGGAGCGATCAACGACGATATCGCCGGTCTCTTGGGCGTTCCGCAGGGCGTCGAGGTGACGTTCCGAGCTGGCGACCAGCCCATGAACGCGCTCGCGCTGAGCGTCATGCATCCGGGAGAGGTGGCGGCGACGGCCGGGACTTCGGGAGTTATTTACAGCGTGACGGATCAGCCGCATGCAGATCCGGAGCAGCGCGTGAATACCTTTCTCCACGTCAACGCCGACAGCTCTGAGGCGGCCTACGGGGTGCTTTGCTGCATCAATGGCTGTGGATCGCTCCTCAGTTGGCTGCGCAACCAGGTGCTGGAGGGCTCGCGAACATACGAGGAAATGAACGCTTTGGGAGCCCAAGCTCCCGCTGGCGCGGACGGTCTGCTCATCTATCCCTTCGGAAACGGAGCCGAGCGGGTGTTGGGTAACGCCAATCCAGGAGCTCATCTGGTTGGCGTCGACTTCTCCCGCCACGGACTTTCGCATCTTTGCCGCGCGGCGCAGGAAGCGGTGGCCTTCGCCATGTATTACGGCGTCGAATCTTTGCCTAGGCCCCAGGTCATTCGGGCCTCGAACGCCAACCTATTCCTGAGCCCGCTTTTCGCTCAAATGGTCGCCGATCTTAACGGCGCAGTGGTGGAGATTCACGACACGCAAGGAGTCTACGGCGCGGCCTGGGGCGCGGCTATAGGCTATGGAGCGGCTCACGCGCCCAGATTCGCGGGCGTAGCCCGCCGTTTCGAGCCTCAATCCTCGGGGATCTGCGAAGCCTATGAGGAATGGAAGATGGGCCTGCCGATGCTTCCGCGAAATTCACGCAGGTCGCGAGGACAAGGTGGTTAAGGAGCAAGTAACCGGGACCTGCCGGCGGGGACGGCATAGCCGCCCCCGCCTGATCCACCGATGGCGTAACGCCTAGGAGCGCAGGTAGATCTCGTAAAACGACGGATACGTCGTGTCGTAGATTCGGTCGCTGCTGGCGAAGAACGCCGCGTAGTCAGCATTGTTCGAGACCGCGCCGTAGAGACCGACTCTTGCCTTCTTGTTCGTGCTGACACGGTAAGAGAGCAGCGTGCAGGTGCCCGTGCTCGTGTCGCAAACATAGCTGTAGGGAACGCTCACAAGCGTGTATTGCGTGGGAACGCCGTTCAGCAAGTAGGTGTCGGTGTTGTCGAGAGCCGAGTCCAGGCCACGGTCGCTCGTAAAAGCGACGTATTGGCCGTCCGGGCTGATGGAGGGATTCGTCGTCCACTTCGCGACACCGCTGGGAGCGCCGTTCGAGGGATACGGCTGGAAGGCCGAGAAGCTGGGACCCCACATATACACATCGATGGGAACGCCAGAGCCAGTATTGCTTTGAAAGGCCAGTTCCGTTCCGGCGGCACTGATGGAAGGCCAATCCGCCGTGTCGCCCATTGTATTGCTCGGGCAGTCGGTCACATTCCAACCGGTCGTCAGGCGGGAGTAATAGACCTGCTGGCCGCTCATGCCGGAAACGAGGTTCGTCGCGGTGCTGGTGAAAGCCACGCGCGTGCCATCGGCATTGATTACCGCGAACTTGCAAGGGTTGTTGGCCTTGGTCGTACCGACGACGCTCGCAACCGCTTTGGTATTCGCTGTCTGATTCCAGACGATGATCTGCGGGTGACTGGTCACCCCCTTCACGACCGTCGTCGCCAGTTCCCGGTAGGCGAAGTAGCGGGTTCCATTGGTGGCGTCGCTCACGCTCGGAGAGTCCGTGGTATCGTCCACCGTCATCACGGACGATGCCGTTGTGATGGCGACCGGACTTGTCCCGCCGACCTGAAAGTAGTAGGGCTGGGCCGCGAAGCCGGATGAGGAGCAGCCGTAAAAGACCACGTAGGCTCCGTCTCGGCTGATGAAAGGCCGAGAGACGCCGCCAGTGACTCCCGTGCTGATGGTAACGGCTCCGCTGCCCGCGGTCCACAACTTAATTGCGGGATAGCCCGAGCCGCCATCGCTCGTGTAGTACGCGATGAGCGAGCCGTCCGAAGAAATAGAAGGCGCCGTGTTGTTGGCGCTGCTGCGCGCGACGAGGCCGATAGTCGAATAGCCAGGAAACTGAGCGCTTGCTGTGGCGGCGACTAAGAGGCCCGTTGCGAGGCCGAAAGCTTTGATCATCATTGCTCCTTCGTGCCCCAAGAGGGCACGCTCGGGAATGATACTGCATAATTGCGTAAAAGTAATGTCTAATAATAGTTAAATAATTAATTCCTTTATTAATTATCGATTGAGTACAACAGCATAGAAATGGCATTCCGTGTGGTGGATACCTGCCCCGACAGATGCACAAGGTTCGCACGTTCTTGGTGGGTCCAGTTGTTGAAGGGCAACCCCTCTTCCCGTTCGCGCGTAATGCGTTAGCCGATCGCGGCAACGGAGGAAGATGAGCACAATCCCATTCACGGGCGGACACACGCATTCATGAAGGCCATCGTCTATCACGAGCATGGCTCCGCCGACGTTCTCCGATGCGTAGAGATCGAGAAGCCGGTTCCTGGAGACGATCAGGTCCTTATCCGGATTTGCGCGGCCGCTCTCAATCCCCTCGACCGGAACCTTCTCAAGTACAAGGTGCCGTCCATCGTCCGCAAAAAGCTGGGGATGCCGAAACCGAGCATAACGCAGCCTTGGTGGATAGGGCGCGATGTGGCCGGCGTGGTCGAGGCGGTGGGTAAAGATGTGACCCAGTTCAAGGCAGGGGACGAGGTGTTCGGCGTCTGCCGAGGCTCCTGTGCCGAGTACGGATGCGCAGCCGAATCCAGGCTCGCCCTAAAGCCTGCGAACGTGTCGTTCGAGGAAGCTGCTTCAGCGCCGATGGTGACGTTCACCGCTTTGCAGGGCCTCTGTAAGGGGCAGCTGAAGGCAGGGCAGAAGATTCTGATCAACGGGGCGGCTGGGGGCGTGGGGTCTTTCGCGGTGCAGATCGCCAAGGCTCAGGGGGCCGAGGTCACCGGCGTTTGCAGCACGAAGAGCGTGGACACGGTTCGCTCGATCGGAGCCGATCACGTCATCGATTACACGCAGCAGGATTTCACGGAGACGGGGGAGCGTTACGATATGGTCTTCGATTGCGCTTGGACGCACTCCTGGTCGGCCAGCCGGCGCGTGGTGAAGCCGGATGGGCGGTTCGTGATCGCGGGAGGACCGGTGAGCGGTTCGGCGCAGGTCCTTCGTTCGGTGGCGCGCATGATGGGTGCGATCATGCTGTCGAAGGTGGTGGGGCCGAGGTTCGTGAACTACATGGCCCAGGTGAGGCAAGAGGATCTGGTTTTCATCGGGGATCTGATGGCGGAAGGAAAGGTAAAGCCGGTGATCGACCGGCGGTTTACGCTGGACCAGGTTCCGGAGGCGATCCGGTACATGGAGGAAGGGCACGCTCGGGGGAAGGTGGTTATCAACGTCGTCTAACACCAGACGCTGAGGCAGCAGGCTACATGTCATGAAGATCTTTCGGTCGCTAGGACTTAGACTCGGCGCAGTCTTGCTCATTTGTGCTGCGGTCCCTTCGGTCTTTTGGGCACTTGCAATCTTCCGCCTTATGCCTATGGTTGACCTGGGCCTAAGCCCATGGTGGGGACTCGTCCCGCTCGCGATTACCACCCTATGCGCCTTCGGAGCCTCTCGGCTGCTTCGGATGGCTGATTAGCCAACCGATATGCTCGTGCGTTTCTCGCCGAATAGGAAACGTTGAGCACGTTGTTGGTGTTCCGCTTCAGCCGCTGGAGCTAAGCTAGCGGCCTTCGTCGGCTGCATCGATCCACTTCCAAGAGGAAAGGATTGCTAGGAGCTCATTCTTAAATGATTGTAAGTTAGGCAAAGCATCGCCCGAATATGGCAAACGCTGGACACGCAGGTTGATCTGAAGCACCTGGCCCCCCTTAAAGGGGAGTTCTACGGTGCCCCACATGCATCTGCCCTCATCAACCAAGCTGATTGTCTCTGTTGCGGACACACCGTCTAGCAGTATCCGTTTCTCAACCAGTATTGTCTCGGTTCCACTGGCGGATTTGTTGCGCTCGTTACGACGCGAGTCCAGCCCAGACAATGTTAGGCCCGAGTTACCCTGCACCAGAAAGAAAGATTGAATGGTAAAGCCCCATTGAATCCGTAAACCCCGGCCCATAGAAGATGCGGTCCGCGCCAAGGCGCATTTCTGAGATCGCCCGGGGCAATTGCTTCCACTCGAAGCTAGCAACGTGTGGGACGATCGCTCGACTATTCGAAGGCGACGGACACCCGGCTATCACTAGTGAAATCGGCAGAAAGAGCATGTATTTGGAATTATGGGAGGCTTAAGCTATTCCCTCAGAGGAAGCAGTTGGTCGCATTTTTCTCCGAGGCAGCGGTTCCGAGTAGCCTTTTGCTGCCTTGGGGTGCGAGCGTTTCCCGTCGCGGGCAACCTCAGATTGCACCCCGAGGCTTGGGCACTCGCTGACTCCGGATAAACGGGTTGGAAACCCGTTCAAACCACGGCTTGCAAAGCCGTGCTACGTTTCGGCTCGGTCGCGGTATTGGACGGCTTCGCTGATGTGGTTGCGAACCACTCGCTCCGAGCCGGCGAGGTCGGCGATGGTGCGGCTTACCTTTAGAATGCGGTCGAAGACGCGGGCGGAGAGGTTCATTCGGGCGGAGACGTTTCGCATGAAGTCCTCGCACTCCTTATCCAACTCCACGATCTCTCGGATCTCGCGTGGACCCATCTTCGAGTTTGTGCGGTGATTGCCGAGCCGCTGATGCTGCACTTGGCGCGCCCTGATCACGCGCTCGCGGATCGCGTCGGAGCACTCGCCTTGTGAAGCGCCGAGCAATTCGTCCGGCTTTAGGCGGGGAACCTCCAGATGAATGTCGATGCGGTCCATGAGCGGACCGCTGATCTTGCCCGCGTATTTCGAGCAGACGGCGGGCGAGGAGACGCATTTCTGCTCGGGCAGTCCCTTGAATCCGCACGGGCATGGGTTCATCGCTCCCACCAAGATGCACTCGGCGGGGAAGGTCATGGTGGAGGCTACTCGTGAGACGGTCACGACTCCGTCTTCGAGCGGCTGGCGGAGGGCCTCCAAGACCGACCGATCACTTTCCGGCATTTCATCTAAGAAGAGCACGCCATGATGCGCCATCGAGATTTCGCCTGGCTTGGGGTTCTTTCCTCCGCCGACGATAGCGGCGTGAGACGCGGAGTGGTGGGGGGAGCGGAACGGGCGTTCCCAGATCAGGCCGGTTTGAACGCCTTTCTTGCCGCTCGCGCTAAAGATGCGCGTCACCTCGATCGCTTCTTGAAGGCTGAGAGGTGGAAGGATGGTCGGCATGCGGCGCGCGAGCATCGTCTTTCCCGAGCCGGGAGGTCCCGTCATCAGCACGTTGTGTCCGCCTGCCGCCGCGATCTCTAGAGCCCTGATCGCTTGGCGCTGCCCCTTCACGTCGGAGTAGTCGACGCTGTACTCGGGCAGGCGGATCATCTCGTCGGCCTTGAACTCGAACGGCTGGAGCAGCATGGACCCGTTGAGAAGCTCGACTACGTCGAGCAAGGTGGTCGCTCCGTAAACTTCCACGCCGGGAGCTACGGCGGCTTCCGGCGCGTTGGGGGCGGGGAGGACGAGCCGCCGGTAGCCTTTCTCGACCGCCATGAGGGCGACGCTCACGGCTCCATTGATCGGCCTCAGTGCGCCGTCCAGGCCCAACTCGCCGAGGAAGAGCGTTCCTTCCAGTTCGCTTGAGGGCACGGAGCCGTTGGCGGCCAGGATCGAGATGGCGATCGGCAGATCGAGCCATGGCCCTTCCTTGCGGATATCTCCCGGCGCGAGGTTGCAGATGAACTTCTTCTTCGGAAACTCGAGCTCGCAGTTGCGAATGGCGGTTTGAACCCGCTCCTTGCTCTCCTCGACCGCCTTGTCGGGGAGGCCGACCATGATGAACTTCATCTCGCTCGAGTAGACGAGGTCCATCTCGACGACGATGGGAAGCGCCTCGATGCCCAGCAGGGTAGCGGAATGGGCTTGGGCGATCATCGGGCTCATTATCCAACAAATGTGCCGTGACCTTCTAGCCTGCGGCGTCAGGTTAACGCAGAGGAACGAAGAGAACGGAGGGATCGGAGGATTGGCTTTCGCAGAATCCCTCGGTTCCCATCCTGGCCATCCCGCAGAGACGCGAGGTTCGCAAGGACTACCGAGAGGCAGCCGGACGCGTCACCGCGATGACGGAGAGAGGGAGAAAGTCCGCCGTAGGCTCTGGAAACAGCCAGGTCCTGCCTTCTGAAGCGAATTCTTGCCGCTCTCCCGTTTGCAGCGCTTTGCGAAGGGAACCGAGCCAGAGTTCGATCGGTTGGAGATAATCGCCCAATTCCTCGATGCTCTTGCCAAGGATCTCAGAGCGGGAGCAACTCTTGTTCGCGAGAAAGGAGGGATTCGCATCCGTACACACCAGGTTGCCGTCGAACCGGCAAATGCAGTCGCTCGATATGTCGACGAGAGCGTCGAGGGCTACTTCGCAAGACTTGAGGGCGTGCTCGACGCGCTTCTCGAGCGTGATATTGTGAACGAGGAGGACGACCGCGTTCTTATGGCCTCGTTCGTCGCGCCACGGCGTGGCAGTTATCTGCAGCCAGATTCTGGCTCCATCGCGGGTCTTGATCGGCGCTTGAAGCGTTCTCGCCTCTCGCCGCTGATCACGGATGAACTCACCAATTTCGGCGGCTCCCGCGCTGCGCACCACGTGGTCCAACTCCGCTTCCTGGAACTCGGATTCCGAGTAGCCGAACATTTCAGCGATTCGCTTATTCGCGTAGAGAGTTCCGTTGGATGCGCTCACGATCCAGACACCCTGCTCCCAGGTAGCGAACAGCCGGTCGAAGCGTGCCGCCGTGCTTCCGCGCGCAACCTCGATCTTTAGAAATTTCGCAAACACCTGGGTGCGAGTAGAAGCATCGAACTTCTGGCGCATCCGGTCCCAGTAGGTATGAACGGTTTTTAGCGAGAGGCCCAGGTTACTGGCGATTTCTTTCCAGCACATTGGGATCCTAAGCTTAGAATTCCACGTGGACAAGTTGTCGCG
>JADMIO011270866.1_pt1 | contig 73518 bp, 52 predicted proteins | sample 8958161 | NCBI WGS metagenome assembly JADMIO01 (sample SAMN16585339, study PRJNA669376) | soil metagenome | isolation source: Crop rotation soil | place: USA: Cullars Rotation, Alabama | collected 2011
GCCGCGACTTCAAGTCACGTGAATTCCAAGCTTCGGATCCCACTGTGCTGGAAAGGAGGCTGTCGATCCCCGATTTGCACGATTTGTCCCCTGGATCGCGATCGCCCTGCTCGCCGGCCTCTTCCGCTTTCAATACAAGGGGACCCGGAGCATCAGCACGGTGTTCGGGCCAATCATGGTCATGTGGTTCGCCGCCCTGGCCGTGGCCGGCGCATGGCAGGTGGCACGCAGCCCGCTCGTCCTTCGCGCGTTCAACCCCGCCTACGGCTACGCCATTCTCCGGCACCGGCCGGCCGAGGTGGCCGCGCTCCTCGGGGCGGTGGTGCTGGTGGTGACGGGGGCGGAAGCGCTTTACGCAGACCTGGGCCATTTCGGGCGAAGGGCGATCGCGCTAGCCTGGTACGGCGGAGCGTTTCCCGCGCTGATCCTGAACTATCTCGGGCAGGGAGCCTGGATGCTCGGGCATCCGGACCCAGGGGCCAATCCGTTCTTCGCGATCGCCCCGCCCGGCCTGTTCCGCGTCCTCCTCACGGCCCTTTCCGTCCTGGCAGCGATCATCGCCAGCCAGGCGCTGATCTCGGGCTCCTATTCCCTGGCGCGGCAGGCCATCCAGCTCGGCTTTTTTCCGCGCCTCAAGGTGAACTACACCAACGCCGACCAGTCCGGGCAGATCTATGTGCCGTTCGTCAATGCGCTCCTCGCCTTCGGGAGCATGTTCACGGTGTTCCTGTTCCGTTCCACGGATCACCTTGCCGCAGCCTACGGCATCGCCGTCACCGGCACGATGGCGATCACCTCCGTGGGACTGTTTCTCGTCATGCGAAGGCGCTGGGGCCTCCCCCTGTACGTCGCCCTGCCCGTCTCCGCCATTTTCTTGCTGGTCGACGTGGCCTTCCTCGGCGCCAACGCCCAAAAAATCGTCCAGGGAGGCTGGTTTCCGCTCGCCATCGCCGGGGCGGTTTTTGCCGTCATGTACACCTGGAAAGTGGGGCGCGACGGCATCTTCGATCTCGTCTACCGCCATCGGGTGACCGACACCGAGCTGGTGGCCATCGCGCACAGCCCCCACCTGGAGCGCGTGCCGGGCGGGGCGGTCTTCATGGTAGGGTCGCCCAAAGGTGCGCCGATCGCGCTCCTGCACCACGTCAAGGCCAACCGCTGCCTCCAGCAAACCGTGGTCCTGCTCAGCATCCTGACCGAGGAGGTCCCGACCGTGCCTCCGCCGGAGCGGCTGCTGACCTTCCGCCTCGATGGGGGGATCTGGCGCGCGATCGGGCGCTACGGCTACATGGAGTCTCCCGATGTCGGGGCGCTCCTGGTGGAGACCCGCGCGCGCGGCGTGCCCCTCGACCCGGCGAATGTGGTCTATTTTTTCAACCGGGAGATGATCATGACGGGCGGCTCCGCCCGGATGTGGGAGTGGCAAAAGCAGTTCTATGCGTTTCTCAGCCGGAATGCCCGGCCGGCCCGGGATTACTACCAGATCACGCCTTCGCAGATAATAGAGATCGGCCTGCCGATCCAACTGTGACATTCCCGGGCTCCGCCGGCGCCCGCCCGAGGGGAGCGGGCCAGTCGTGGGCCAGGGATTCGGCGGCGGTCCGGCACGACTGGAGGAACGACTCCTCGCCCAGCGCCAGCGTCCGGCTCTTCAGGTGAGCCACGCCCCATTGGCGGAAAAGCCGTCCGTGGCCCAACGGCAGGGAAAGCAGCGACCCCTCCTCGATCTCCGCGCGCACCACCCACGGGGCGAGGATCGCGACCCCGAGCCCGGTCCTCACCAGGGCCTTGATCGCCTCAATGGAGCCGAGCTCGATCACGTTGCTGGAAAGGAGGCGCTCCCCGCGACAATACTCCATGATCAGGGCGGACGTGCAGCTCGACCGCTTGTATAGAATCAGCGTTTCGTCGTCAGTCATCCGGCGCGGGGCGCGGGGCGAATGGCCCCAGGGATGCGACGGCGCGACCACGAAGCGGAGCTCGTCCCGGAAAAGCGGCAGGAACGCCAGGTCCGGCTGCATGCTCGGCTCGAGCACGATGGCCAGGTCGACCCGCTGTTCGCGGAGCAAAGGCAGCTGTTCCGCATAGTCACCCGGCTCGACGCAAATCGCGCAGCGCGGGAAGCTGGTGCGGAAGGCCTGCAGGACTCCAGGGAGCAGATACTGGCAAACCGACGCACTCGCCCCCACCCGGATCCGCCCGTCGCCCCAGTGCGAGAGACGACCCAGCCCCTCGCGCGCCGCCTGCATCTCCCGGAAAATCCGGTCGACGTGCGGCAGCAACTGCTCGCCCGCCTGGGTCAGGACGATCCGCTTGGAGGAGCGATCGACCAGCCGGCACTTGACCGCCTCCTCGAGGACGCGAATGGCATGGCTGACCGCGGACTGGGTCAGGAGCAGCTCCTGCGCCGCCATCGTGAAGCTCCCGCAGCGCGCGAGGGCGGCAAAGGCGGCAAGATGGCGGATATCGAAGAATTCCTGGGGCTTGGGGTGGTTCATCCTCAGGCGAATCGACCAGCAGCAACTGCGCCATAATCCGGACACGAACGACCGTATATATATAGTCATGCCCGCCAATTCGTATCGCAGCGAATTCATTTCCCGCACCAAGGGCGGCGTCGCCGGCGGTATACGCGCATAATATAATCCCACGTCCCTTGTATATGTTTTGTACATTATCGTTGGTACGCAGGCTGCACTATGGGGCGCGTCGCCACTTTCCAGATCGACCAACGCTTCCGCCCTCCCTCACCGGATCGGAGCATGAACCCGAAATCGCCCACGCACTCATGAGCAGAACAACCACATCGGACATCAGCTGGCCGCGCGCCTTCCTTGCCAGCCTCGCGCTAATCGCCGCCCTCGCCACGCCATCGTTGCGGGCGGACGATCCCAAACCCGATCCGGCCGGCACTGCCACCGGCGTCGCGGCGGACGTCCCCGGATTCGTCGTTTCCGCGCCGGCCGAGCTGAGCGCCGCCGACAAGGGCGACAAGGACAAGGCCAAGGCCTACGACGACGCGAAGAAGGCGGCTGACGATTACGCCGCCCAGGCGAAGCTCGAGCCGCTGGCGGTCAAGCTCGCCGACAACGTCGGCCACAACCGCGTCGCGATCAATTTCATGTGGACGCTGGTCACCGGGTTTCTGGTCATGTTCATGCAGGCGGGATTCGCCCTCGTGGAGACCGGCCTTTGCCGCGCCAAGAACTCGAGCCACACCATGGCGATGAACTTCATGATCTATCCGCTGGGCATGCTAGGCTTCTATCTCTGCGGCTTCGCCTTCATGTTCGGCGGCCTGGGTGCCATCGGCACCATGGGAGGATACGCCGGCCTGAACAACGAGCTGACCGTGACGCTATTCGGCAAGCCTTTCGGCTTGCTGGGCCTGAAGGGTTTCCTGCTGCAGGGCGCCGGCTATGACTCGGCAGCCTTCGCCCTGTTCCTCTTCCAGATGGTCTTCATGGACACCACGGCGACGATTCCCACCGGAGCGGCCGCCGAGCGCTGGAAATTCTCCGCCTTCATGATCTACGGCTGCTGCATCGGCACGATCATGTATCCGCTGTTCGGAAACTGGGTCTGGGGCGGCGGCTGGCTGGCGATGCTCGGGATGAACTTCGGGCTGGGCCACGGCCACGTCGACTTCGCCGGCTCGTCGGTCGTGCACATGCAGGGGGGCGTCATCGCCCTGATCTTCGCGTGGCTCATCGGGCCGCGCTACGGAAAATACAACAAGGAGGGCAAGCTGGTCCACCCGGTGATGCCCCATAGCATCCCGATGGTCATGCTCGGCACCTTCATCCTCGCGTTCGGCTGGTTCGGATTCAACCCGGGGTCGACCCTTGCCGGCACCGACCTCCGCATCGCGGTGGTCGCAGTCAACACCATGCTGGCCTCCGCCACGGCCGCGCTGGCGACCACGTGCTACATGTGGTGGTTCAAGACCAAGAAGCCCGACCCGTCCATGATGTGCAACGGTATGCTCGCCGGCCTCGTGGCGATCACGGCGCCTTGCGCCTTCGTCAGCGCCGGCGGCGCGGCGGTCATCGGCATCATCTCCGGCATCCTGGTGGTCGAGGCCGTGTACTTTTTCGACAAGCACCGGATCGACGATGCCGTGGGCGCCATCTCGGTCCACGGCGTCAATGGCGCCTGGGGCTGCCTCTCGATCGGCCTCTTCGCGGACGGCACCTATGGCGACGGCTGGAACATGGTCCCCGGCACGGTCAAGGGCCTCTTTTATGGCGGCGGGATGGGCCAGTTCTGGGCCGAACTCATCGGCGTGGCCACCTGCTTTGTGACCCTGTCGGTCCTTTCGTTCATCGTGTACTACCTGGCCGAAACGCTGGTCGGCAACCGGGTCTCCCAGGAGGTGGAGATCGAGGGACTCGACGTGCCGGAAATGGGTGTCGCGGGATATGGCGGCATGGTGATGGACAAGCAGTCTGAAACGCCGATGGCGCGCTAGCCCTCAACCTCAACCCTCCCATGCAAGACATCCTGATCCAAATCCTTCGCGACGGGGCCGCCGCCGGGGGCGGCACCGTCCTCGGGCTGGGCTTCGGCGCCCTCCAGCAGGCGGCCCTGCGCCGCCACGAAATCCGCGCGCAGACCGGGCAGCTCGGCAGCGGCTGGTCGCTGATGCCGGGGGCGGGAGTCCGGGTCGCTTACCTGCTGGTCGCGCTCGCCCTCGTCCAGGTCATCGCCCCCCTCCTTTTCGTCGACGGGACGCAATGGATCGTCTCGGCCGGGCTGGTGGTCGGCTATGGCTGGACCCTTCTCCGGCAGCTTCGCCGCCGCCTGAAAGCCGCGGCCCAATGAAACAGAACAATCCCCGCATTCCATCCCGCACCGGACACTCCGTCACATGAAACTCATCATCGCCATCATCAAGCCGTTCAAACTCGAGGAAGTGAAGGACGCCCTCGCCCAATCCGGGGTCGCCGGCATGACCGTCTCCGAAGTCAAGGGCTTCGGGCGGCAGAAAGGCCACACCGAGGTGTACCGGGGCAGCGAATACACGGTCGATTTCCTGCCGAAGGTCAGGATCGAGGTCGCCGTCACCGACAGCGGGGCGGCCCAGGCGATAAAAGCCATCATCGATTCCGCGAAAACGGGGAAGATCGGCGATGGCAAGGTCTTCGTGCAACCTCTCGACCAGGTCTTCCGCATCCGCACCGGGGAAGAGGGCGACGGCGCCATCTGACGCGGGGTCCGGGAAGGCCCGGGGTGGCGGTGCCGGCTTGGGCTGGCAGTGAGCCAACCCCGCGTCCGCCGTGACTCCCGCCGCGCCCGTTCTCTTCGCTGCAGTGCCCGCCCTGCTCGTTCTCCCGTTCGCGCTCCTATTGGCGCTCATCGCGGCGGCCCCGCTGTCTCCGCCCAGGTTGAAGCACTGGTGGGATCGGTCCTACCCGATCGTGGCGCTGGGAGCCGGCGCCATCGTCGTCCTCTACTATCTGCTGGAGGTCCCGGCCGGGGGCTGGTCCGTCCTCGCCACGCTGAAGGACTATCTTGGATTCATCTGCCTGATCGGGTCCCTTTTCGTCGTCGCGGGCGGCATCCACATCAAGGTGCGGGGCGAAGCCACGCCGGTGGCCAATGTGGTCTTCCTCGTCGCCGGGGCGTTCGCGGCGAATGTGATCGGGACGACCGGCGCTTCCATGGTCCTCATCCGCCCATGGGTGCGGATGAACAAGATCCGGATCAGCGCGCACCACGTGGTCTTCTTTATTTTCATCGTCTCGAATGTCGGCGGCGCCCTGACTCCCATCGGCGATCCGCCGCTTTTTCTCGGCTATCTCCGCGGCGTTCCCTTCTTCTGGCTGGCCGGCCGGGTTTTCCTGCAGTGGATGGCCACCGTGGCGGCCGTGCTCGCCGCCTTCTACGTCATCGATCGGCGCAGCTTTCGCCGGATGCCCCGGAAGCTCCAGGGCGACATCGCCAGCCACGCCGAGAGCTGGCGTTTCGACGGCGCAGTGAACGTGCTTCTGCTCCTGGCCATCATCGGGTCGGTGTTTCTCCCGGCCCGGTTCTTCCTGCGCGAGGCGGTGATGATGGGAGCGGCCGTGGCGAGCTGGTATTTGACCCCCGCGGTGGTGCACACCGAAAACCAGTTCAGCTTCGCGCCGCTCCGGGAGGTCGCGTTCCTCTTCGCCGGGATCTTCCTCACCATGCTGCCGGCCCTGGATTATCTCGGGGCGCACGCGCAGGCGCTTGGCTTCACCGAGCCCCTGCAGTACTACTTCGCCAGCGGCGCGCTTTCCTCCGTCCTCGATAATGCGCCGACCTACGCCAACTTCTTCCAATTGGCCCAGGCGACGGTGGCGCCGTCGTCCGGTCCCGCCCTTGCGGAAATCGCCGCGCAGCCCAGCCCGGCCCTCGCGGTTCTCCTCGGCGATCATCCCCTGCTGGTGGTCGCGGTCAGCCTCGGTTCCGTCTTCTTCGGCGCGATGACCTACATCGGCAACGGGCCGAATTTCATGGTGAAGTCGATTGCCCACGACGCCGGGGTGCATTGCCCGTCGTTCTTCGGCTACATCCTCAAGTACAGCCTGCCCATCCTGCTGCCGATCCTTGCCCTTACGGGCTGGCTCTGGCTATGACCGGCCGGCGTCAGGCGGGGCGTTCGGTCGGCGGTTCGCTGACAAATCGATAGCCGACGCCGGATTCGGTGCGGAAATACTTGGGCGAGTCGAGGTCATCCTCGAGTTTCCGCCGCACGCGCAGCATGAAGGTGCGAAGATAGTGCGTCTGCATCTCGGACTTCGGCCCCCAGAGTTCCCGCAGAATCTGGCGGTGGGTCAGCACCTTGTCGCGATGCCGGACGAACAGTTCCAGGAGGGCATACTCCATCGAGGTGAGCTTCACCAGCCGGCCCCGTTTCGTGATCGTCCGGCGCGCGAAATCGATTTCAACCCGGTCAAACCGAAAGGTGTTCGAAGGCAGCGAGAACCTGATTCGCCGTTGGACCGCGCGCAGCCTGGCCAGCAGCTCCCCGTCGGCGAAAGGCTTCGTGAGATAATCGTCCGCGCCGGCGTCGAGACCGGCGATCTTGCTGCCCTCGTGGGTGAAGACCGAGAGGATCAGGACGGGGATGGCTCCCTTTTCGCGCAGGCGCTGGAGGACGACCAACCCCGGAATGTCCGGAAGACCCAGGTCGAGAATGATGGCGGCGGGCGCGAGCCGGGCGACCTCATTGAGCCCTGCCTGCCCGTTCTCCGCCTCGCGCACCGTGTACCCGGCCTCGACGAGTATTCTCCGCACAAGACGACGAATCTGAATCTCGTCGTCGATCACCAGGACATCGGAGGCGGGATCAGGAGTCATCGCCGGGGACGCCGCCGTTTTCCGCGCGCGGAAGGTAGACCGTGAAACACGCGCCCCCTCCGGGCATGTTGCCCGCCGCGACGGCGCCCCCTTGGGCATGCATGAATCCGCTCACGATCGACAGCCCCAGCCCAAGGCCTCCCGTGCCCGCCCGGCCGCCGGTTTGAAATTTCTCGAAAAGGGTTGCCGCCACGTCCGGGGATATCCCCGGGCCGTTGTCCGAGATCGCGATGAAGATCCGGGACCCCTCGATCCCCGCCGCGACCCGGACCGCAGTGCCGGCCGGCGTGTGCCGCGCCGCGTTGAGCAGGAGATTGGCCAGCACCTGCTCCATGAGGGCGGTGTCCGCGCGAAAGAGCGGGAAGTCAGCCGGGATCTCGATGGTAATCGTGCGACCCGCCAGCGCATCCCCGATCGAGTCGCGCGCCAGGGCGATCAAATCGTGGGCATCGCACCAGTCGGATTCCGGCCGAAGGGCGCCCGACTCGATCCGGGTCTGTCCCAGGAGATTGGAAATCACCCGCTCCAGCCGGCGGCACGCGATCCGCACCTCCCCGATCAAGACCCGGCCGGTCGCCGGATCCGAGGAAACCAATCTCTCGCTGGCGCTGAGCAAAACCGCCAGCGGTGTCTTGAGTTCGTGCGCCACGCCGTCGAGCAGCGCGCGATGGAGACGATCCGAGGCTGCGAGCAGCTCATGATGGTGCTGCTCGCGCTCGTGCGCGCGAATGCGCGAGGTCAGCTGCCCGGCCGCCAGGGCCACGACGAAATACGTGCCGAGCAGCAGTCCATCGTCCAGATCGAGGACCGAGAAAGAGAGGCGCGGCGGCAGAAAAACAAAATCCCAGGCCACGGCGCTGCCGAGGGCCGCGAAGAGCGCCGGCCACCGGCCGACGCGCAGGCTCAGCGCAATGACGGCAAAAAGGTAGATGTGTCCGAGCGCCTCATAACCCAGGGGAACGAAACAGCCCGCGATGGACACCGCCGCGATGGCGAGCGCGACCTCCAGGTATTCGCGGGCATTGCGGCCGAGATTCCGGTCCGTCCTGGCCACGGCTCCAGCTACCCAGGGGAGACCGAGATTCGGCATCGCGTGGGAGAAAGCGGCTCCGTAGCTGGCGGCGACGGACATAACGAGTCCTTCCCACGCATCAACCGTACCAAACCCGCGTTTCCTGAGGGCTGCATCCCGCGAGTCGCAAGGCGCTTAAGAAATCCATCTGCTCTCTGCCCCATCCCAGCGCATCGCCTGCGCACAGCGGTGGCTTGCCGGAGAACGGTCCCTACAGTTCAAGCCCGGGCTCTATTGGCAGCTCGAGGCCGCGGGAATCGCTGCATTGGCGGTCGAGCCAGGCGGCAAAAGCAATCATGCCGGCGTTGTCGCCGGTGTGGCGGGGTTCGGCGGGGAGGAAGGTCATTCCGGATTCGAGTGCCAGGCGGGTCATCGCGGCGCGCAGGACGGTGTTATTGGCCACCCCGCCGGAGAGGCCGAGACTGCGACAGGCGCCGTCGGCCTGCTCCAGCGCGTGCATCGTTTTCCGCACGAGGGCATCGATCACTGCCTGCTGGTAACTCGCGCACAGGTCGGGACGCCGCGCCTCGATTTCGGCCGGCGACATCTTTTCCAGCAGGTAGCGCAAGCTGGTCTTCACGCCGGAAAAACTGAACGCGAGCTCGCGGCGCGGTCCCACGCCCCGTGGAAAATCGTAGGCGTCGCGGCGACCTTCCGCGGCGAGACGTTCGACCGCGGGTCCTCCGGGATAACCGAGCCCGAGGAGTTTTGCCCCCTTGTCCAGCGCCTCGCCGGCGGCGTCGTCCCGCGTCGTGGCAATGACGGTCACCTTGCGGTCGGCGCCAATCCGGAGCAGGAGCGTGTTTCCGCCGGAGACGACCAGGCCGAGATGCGGCAGGAGTCCCTCCATGGCATCGGCGAAGGACGAGGGACTGGCGGCATGAATGGGGATGAAGGGCGACCAGGCGTGTCCGCGGAGATGGTTGACCCCGACCAGCGGCAGCTCCAGCGCGAGGGCGAGCGACTTCGCCGCCGCAAGTCCCATGGCGAGGCAGGCGGCCAGGCCAGGGCCGTAGGTTACCGCCACGGCGGTCAGGCGGTCGGGCGGTGGGACGCTGGCGGTGGGCGGTGGACGGTGGGCGGAAGACGGGGGACGGGGGACGGGGGATGGTGGACAAAGGGCGGTTTCGGCGAGGGCTCGACCGATGAGCGGGGCAAAGTTGCGCAGGTGCTCGCGGGTGGCGAGGTCGGGAACGACCCCGCCGTGGCGACCATGGAGGGCGATCTGGCTGTGGATCCATTCGCCGACGATTCCCCGCTCCGAGTCGAAGACGGCGAGCGCGGTCTCGTCGCACGAGCTTTCAAGCGCGAGGATTCGAGCCGGCCCGGCCGGGATCATCGCGCGGTGAGCCGCTGGGAGTAGGCGTCGATGCCGCCCAGGATATCGAGCGCGGCGTCGAGCTGGCGGTCCGCGATCGGGGCGAAGCCGAAACGTTTCTCAAAGTCGGCGGTCTTCACGTCGTCGCGGATCCGCTGGATCTGCAGCTTGGTATCCTCGTCGGGGGTCATGATCACCTCGACGTTCGGATCGATGCCCTTCTGGTGGATGCTCTTCCCGCTCGGGGTGAAATAGAGCGCCGTGGTCAGGCGAAGCCCCTCCCCGTCCTTCAGCTTGAAGACAGACTGGACGGAGCCCTTGCCGAACGAGCGTTCGCCGACGATCACGGCGCGGCCCGTGTCCTTCAGCGCCCCGGCAACGATCTCGGCCGCGCTGGCGCTGCCGGCGTTGATCAGGACGACCATCGGGATCGAGATCGGGTCGCTCTTGCGGGTGGCCCGATACTCCTCGCGGTCCTCCTTCTTGCGGCCCTGGGTGTAGACGATGAGTTCGCCGTTGCGGAAAAACGGCTCGGCCACCTTTACCGCCGCGTCGAGCAATCCACCCGGGTTGTTGCGGAGGTCGAGGATGAGGCTGGTCATGCCCTTGTCACGGAGCGCGGCCAGCTGGCGGGAGAACTCCTCGCCCGTGTTCCCGGTGAACTCGGTGATCTGCAGGTAGCCCGTGGCTTTCCCGAGGAGCTGCTCGCCGCGACGCACGCTCTCCACCTTGATGATCTCGCGGGTGAGGGTGGCGTTGATGGTCGCGCCGGTGCTGGGCCGGAAAAGGGTGAGCGTAACCTGTGACTTCGGGGCGCCGCGCAACTCCTCGATGACCGTGTCGAGCTCGGTGACCGGCTTGTCGTCGATGCGCTGGATTTCGTCGCCGCGCTGGATGCCGGCGCGTTCGCCCGGGGTGCCGGCAATGGGGGCGATGACGACGATGCGCTTGTCCTTCACCTCGACCCGGATTCCGATCCCGCCAAACTTGCCGCTCATCTCCTCCTCCACCTCGCGGTAGTTCCCGGCCTCGAGAAACTCGGAGTGCGGATCGAGCGAATCGATCATTCCCTTCAGGGCGGACCTGGTCAGCTTGGTGTAGTCGGCGGCGCCGGGGTCAACGTAGTTCTCGTTGACGAGCTGGAGGATGTCCCGGACGTAGTCCGACGACTTGTCGAGTTCCTTGTTGCCAAAGAACGGCCAGGAGGCCGCGCGCTGCGAAGGGCTGATCGCGGTCGAGACCAGCCCGACGAGCACACCGATGGCCACCATCAGGATACGTCTCCGCATTTCCCGAGGAATCTGTCCGGGCAAAGGGCGAGTGACAAGTTACGAGTCGAGGGCAAAATCGGTCGAACATGAACCCAACCAGACCCTCTCCAGCGTTCGCGGCGGCCTTTCGCGCCGCCGCGGATCGCGCTGGTCGGATGGGATTTGCGCAATTCATGGAACTCGCCCTCTACCATCCGGAACTCGGGTATTATCGGCGCCCTCGACCGCGGGTCGGATATGGCGAGGACTCCGATTTTTTCACCGCGAGCACGAGCGGTCCGGTCTTCGGGGAATTGGTGGCCGCGGCTTGTGGCGAGCTGCTGGCCGGCCGCGACCCGGGCTCGTTTGAATTCGTCGAGCTTGGCGCGGAACCTGCCGCCGGCGATGGACGGCGCGGCGTCCTCGCGAATGTGCAGCATCCTTTTCGCGCCGCGCGCACCGTTGGAGTCGGCGAGCCTATGCAATTGCAGGGTCGTTGCATTGTGTTCTCCAACGAGCTGCTCGACGCGCAGACCTTCGATCGCTTTCGGTTTCGCGCGGGACAATGGCGAAAGCTGGGAGTGGGGCTGGAGGAAGGCCGGCTGGCCGAGATCGAGATGGGCAGGGCCGACCCGGCGGAATCCCTGCCGCCGGGAGAAGAGGGCCAGTACTTCGATGCCCCGACGGGCTCGGTCGCCCTGGTCAAAAAAATCGCGGCCCAACCCTGGACCGGCCTCTTCGTCGCCTCCGACTACGGCTTGCCGTTCGCCACCCTCGCCTCAGAGCGACCGGCGGGAACGGCGCGCGCCTACCACCGGCACCGGCAGTCCAACGACCTGCTGGCGCAGCCGGGCGAACAGGACCTCACGTGCCATGTTTGCTGGGACTGGATTGCGACGGCCCTGGCGGACGAGGGGTTTGCCCCGGCCGTGGTGGAATCCCAGGAGGCGTTTTTTGTGCATCATGCTGCCGCCACTTTGGCGGCAAGGACCGCATCCGAGGCCGGGCTGACGAGCGCGCAAAAGCGATCCCTGATGCAACTGCTGCACCCCGCGCATCTTGGGCAGAAGTTTCAGGTTCTCCACGCCTGGCGGGGAGGAAACGTCCCATGACCAATGTCCAATGAGTCCAAACCGTGGCCCGCCATTGCACAATGGGCATTGGACATAGGTCATTTCCGCCGGGGGATTTGGTCCTTGCCTCACCCCGGCGGGGCTCTTTATTCAGACCCTTTAATCCAATCGAAAGCATCATGGCTAGAATCTGCGCAATCACCGGTCGCCGGCCCGTCAAGGGCAGCATCATCAACCGCAAGGGTCAGTCCAAGAAGAGCGGCGGCATCGGCACTCACGTAACCAGCATCACCAAGCGCAAGTTCCGGCCGAATCTGCAGCGCATCCGCATCCGGATGCCCAACGGCGGCACAAAGCGCGTCTGGGTGTCGGTGAAGGCGATCAAGGCGGGATTGGTGGAGAAGGCTTAGGCCTGCCCGCGCAGCTGGCAGATATTCAGCGATAAGCGTTGGCCGTTTCCCGGCGGAAGCCCTCGGCCTGCCCAGAACTCCGCGGTGCCGCCGCCGCGGCTCTTAACGTTGAAGTGTAGGCGGGGGAACGGGATTTTGGATTCCAGACCAGAGTTTTCGATAAATGCTGTTCGGCGGAATTGGGATTTGGCGCAGGTCGAAATGGCGGTCTTCGACATAGTCGAGGCCGTAGTGGAATGAGGCCAGCAGGAGCGGATAGGAAAAAACCCTTTTCTGGTGAAGATACGCTCGGCTGTAGGCGAGGTAGTCGATGCCGACCTCCAGGTTTGTCCGCCAATCCCACGCCGCGGTGTCGTACGGCAGGGTCGAGACCGCTTTCCACGCGGCGGGCTTGATCTGCAGCAGCCCGCGGGCCTCGCCATTTTGCGCCCGGGCATTGAAGTTCGATTCCGCGGCCACGAGGGCATAGATGAATTCCGGGGCGATCTGATAGCGCGACGCCGGCGGCTGAATGGCGGTCCAGACCTCGAGCTTGGTGGGACCGGCGGTTTGGCTCGCTTCGGGGCGGCAGGCGGCGACCAGCGCCAGCGCAATGGCCAGCGGAACTGAAGCAGCAAGTCGGCGGATTGAGATGGGACTGGAGGTAGGCGGTTTCACGGAAAGGCGAAAGCCTTGGCGGCTTCCGCTACCCGAGGCGGGGACCGAAAACCTTCCGGCTTTCGCTACTATTGGACCGCCTTGAAGATGATCGATCCGTTTTGACCGCCGAAGCCGAGGTTGTTGCTCAGGACGGCGCGGACCCTGGCGGTGCGGGCGACGTTCGGGACGTAGTCGAGGTCGCAGTCCGGGTCAGGATCGACGAGATTGATGGTCGGCGGGATGCGGCCCGTCTCGATCGTCTTGACGCATACGATCGACTCGATGCCTCCGGCGGCGCCGAGCAGGTGACCGGTCATCGACTTCGTCGAGCTGATCGCGAGCGTGCGGGCGTGCTCGCCAAACACCTTCTTGATGGCGAGCGTCTCGTACTTGTCGTTGTACGGCGTGCTCGTGCCGTGGGCGTTGATGTAGTCGATGGCGGTTGGTTCGAGCCCGCTGGCGGCGAGGGCGCGGCGCATGGCCAGCGAGAGGCCGCGGCCCTCGGGGTCGGGCTGCGTGATATGGAACGCGTCGCAGGTGGCGGCATAGCCCGCGACTTCGCAATAGATCCGGGCGCCGCGGCGCCGCGCGTGCTCGAGTTCCTCGAGGACGAGAATGCCGGCACCCTCCCCCATCACGAACCCGTCGCGCTGGGCGTCGAACGGGCGGCTGGCCTGCGTGGGCTCGGCGTTGCGCGTGCTCATGGCCTTCATGGCGCAGAAGCTGGCGTAGGAAAACGGGGTGATGGCGGCCTCGCTGCCGCCGGAGATCATGACGTCGGCATCGCCCAGGGCGATCGCCTTGGCGGCCTCGCCGATCGCGTGCGTGCCGCTCGAGCAGGCGGAGACGACGCCGAAGTTCGGGCCGCGCGCGCCATACGCAATCGCGACGAGGCCGGGGCACATGTTGACGATCAGGGACGGGATCGTGAACGGGGAGACCTTGCGCGGACCCCGGGCCGCCAGCACGCGCAACTGCATCTCGTAGGTGAGCATCCCGCCGATGCCGGAGCCGATGATCACCCCGACGCGGTCGCCGTCCTCGCGGGCAAAATCAATTCCCGAGTCGCGCACCGCCTGCTGCGCCGCAACAAAACCAAAGTGCGTGTAGCGATCGTTGCGCCGCGCCTCCTTCGGATCCATGTGCTGGGCCGCCTCCCAGTCGTGCACCTCCGCGCCGATCTGGCAGGCGTAATCCGTCGGGTCGAAATGCGTGACGCGGGCAACGCCCGAGCGGCCGGCCAGCAGGCTGGCCCAGAAACTTTCGACTTCGTGACCGAGGCCGTGAACGACACCGAGGCCGGTGACGGCAACCCGCCGGCGCGAAATCAGTCCTTCCACCGTCGCCTACTTCGAGCCGGCCTTGCCCTTGATGTAATCGATGACCTGGCCAACCGTCTGCAGCTTCTCGGCATCGGACTCGGGAATCTCTCCCTTGATCTCATCCTTGAACTCTTCCTCGAACGCCATGATCAGCTCGACGGTGTCGAGCGAATCGGCGCCGAGATCATCGAGGAACGACGCAGTGGGCGTGATCTGCTCTTCGTTAACATTCAATTGGTTAACGATGATCTCCTTGACGCGCTGTTCGATGGTTTTTTGGTCAGCCATGGATGAGAATTCCCGGGGGTGTTTGGAGGGTTCACATCGTCATCCCGCCGTCAACGGTAAAAACTTGACCGGTGATGTAACCCGCCTCCTCCGAACATAAGTACGCCGTGAGGTTTGCGATATCGGCGGGCTCGCCAAAGCGCTTGAGCGGGACTTCGTCGAGAATCCGCTCGGCCGCGGCCGGGTCATTTACAAACTCGTTGGTCATGTCCGTCTTGATGAATCCCGGGGCGACGGCATTGGCGGTGACGCTGCGCGAGGCAAACTCGCGGGCAAGGGTCTTGGTGAAGCCGATCATCCCCGCCTTGGCCGCCGCGTAGTTGGCCTGCCCCGCATTTCCCCGGATGCCGCTGACCGAGGCGATGTTGACGATCCGGCCCCAGCGAGCGCGCGTCATCGGGCGGCCCACCTGCTTGGTCCAGTGAAAGCAGCTCGTCAGGTTCGTGCGCAACACGCTCTCCCAATCGTCGTCGCTCATCCGGAAAAGGAGCCCGTCGCGCGTGATCCCGGCATTGTTGACGAGGATGTCGATGGTGGCGTGGCGCGAGAGCAGCTCGGCGGCGGCCTTGGCAATGGCCGCCCCGTCGGCGACGTCGACCGCCGCGGCCTCGGCCTTGCCGCCAGCGGCGGTGATGGCGGCCGCGACGGCCCCGCAGCTCTCGGCCGATTTCGAAACGCAGATCACCGTCACGCCGTGGCGCCCGAGCGTCTCGGCGATGGCACGGCCAATGCCGCGGCCGGCTCCGGTGACGAGGGCAGTGCGATTCTTGAAGGTCATCACTGGGCTAAGTATGGGATGGTGAGGGGAAAGTCGAAATTGAACCTAAGAGGCTCAAAGTCACAGAGTGCCACACAAAGGAATTCTGCGCTTACCCTGTGGCCTTGTGCCTCTGTGGTTCAAACTCAGTAAACATCGCGTTGATACCGCTTCTCCTTTTTCAGCGCCTTTACGTAGTCCTGCGACTGCGCGGCGGACATGCCGCCCTGCTGCGCGATGACCTCGTGGAGGGCGGTGTCGACATCCTTCGCCATGCGCTTGGCGTCGCCGCACACGTAAAAATGCGCCCCGCCCCTGATCCAGGACCAGAGCTCGGCGGCATTTTCCCGCATCCGATCCTGCACGTAAACCTTCAGGAGCTGGTCGCGCGAAAAGGCGGTGTCGAGACGCTGGAGGAGGCCGTCGCGCTGGTATTGGGCCCACTCCTCCTCGTAAAGGAAATCGGTCGCCTTGTGCTGGTCGCCGAAGAAGAGCCAGTTCCGGCCGCGGGCGCCGATGGCCGCGCGGTCCTGGAGGAAGGCGCGGAACGGCGCGATCCCGGTGCCGGGCCCGACCATGATGCAGTCGGCGGCCGGATCCTCAGGCGGCGCAAAATGCGAATGGGAAATGAAGACGGGGGTGGGCGTCACCCCGACGGAAACGCGGTCGGCCAGAAAGGACGAGCAGACGCCGACCCGGTCGCGCTCGTTCGTGCGGTAACGGACGATGGCCACGGTCAAATGAACATCGGTCGGGTGCGGTCGCGGCGACGAGGCGATCGAGTAAAGGCGGGGCATCAGTTTCCGCAAATGCTCGACCAGTTGCTGCGGCGTCAGGCGCGCGCTCGGATATTCTGCCAGGAGATCGGCGAACTCGCGTTCCCGCAGATAACTGGTGAGGACGTCCTTGGATTCGGGGGCGAGCAGGCCCTGGAGCTTAGCTTTTTCCGCGGCGTCGGTGGCCGCGGCCGCGAGCGTCTCGACGATCTTTCGCGTTGGCGCGGCGAGGGCGAGATCGCTTGTCAGCGCCTTCCGCAGGACCGTCGGCGCCGGGGCACGGACCAGGGTGACCTGTTCCTCGCCGGAAGCGCCGAGCTGGTTGAGCACTGCCTCGACGTCGGACGGCCGGTTCGAGGCGAAGATCCCGAGCGAGTCACCCGCCTTGTAGGTCATCCCGCTCCCGGCGATGTCGACGACAAAGTGCCGGGTCTCCTTGGAGGAGCCCGGCTTGTTGATCAGACGATTCTCCGTGACCCGGGCCGGGAAGGGCCGGTCCTTGGAGTAGGCGTCCGCGGGATTCGACATGGCGGGCGATGAAGCTGGCGCGATTTGCCGCTGGCAAGCCTGATTGGTGCACCCGGGTCGAGGGGTCGAGGAGCCGAAAGGTCGACGGACGGGCGCAAACATAACCGACCGACCGACCCTTCGACTCCTCGACTTCTTGACCCTTCGACCTAACGTCAGGGAATGACCGACGATGGTGCCATTCGACTGCAGAAGCATATTGCAGATGCGGGGTTATGCTCGCGCCGCGCGGCCGAGGCGCTGATTGCCCAGGGTGAGGTCTGGGTGAATGGAAAATGCGCGGTTCTCGGGCAGAAAATCCACCCCGGCGTGGACAAGATCACGGTCAGTGGAAAATCGGTGCGTCCGTCGGCGCAGCCCAAGGTCACGCTGGCGATGCACAAGCCGCGCGGGCTCGTCTGTTCGAATGACGACCCGCATAACGGCGAGACGGTCTTCAGCGTCCTGCCCCGCGAGTTTTCCCGGCTGCGATTCTTCTGCGCCGGCCGCCTGGACAAGGACAGTGAGGGCCTGCTGATCCTGACCACCGATGGCGACCTGGCGCACCGGCTGATGCATCCGTCGAACCTGGTCTCGAAAAAATATTACGTGGCGCTCGAGCAGCCGTTCCCGGCCAGCCGGATTCCGCTGCTGACGCGCGGCGTGACGATCGAGGGCGAGCGACTCAAGGTCGAGCACGCCGCCCTGGTGAACCCGCGCGTCGACCGGAGTTCGGAGCAGCTCGACGTGCACATGCACCACGGCAAAAAGCGGGAGATCCGGCAGCTCTTCACCGCGCTGGGTTACGACGTAAAACGGCTGCGCCGGTACCAGATCGGGGCTTTCCCATTGCGGGGAATCCCGTTGCGCGCGATGAAACAACTTTCTACCAAGGAGATCGAATTACTTTTCCGCCATGACAAATCCAAGAAGGCAGCACCTGCCAAAGCCCAGAGCTCAGAGTCCAGAGTCTAGAGCCCGAAACCAGGGCCTGGCTGCCGTTTTGCGCGGCGGGTTCGCGGCCGCGTTGCTCGCGGGGAGCGTGGCGGTCGCGATGGGGGCCCCGCTCAATGAATCGGCGGCACTGCATTTTCGGCCGGACGACAGGTCGCCCGTCATCGCGGTTGTGCCCGCGGGGACGGATCCCGTCCTCACGGCCGATCCGCTGGGGGCCACTCCCACGGGCTGGATGGCGGTCAAATACAACGGGCCGTTCGATGGTTTCGTGCTGAATGGAGACCTGACCAAGACGCTCGACGTCAAGCCGGGTTCATCGATCCGCGTGGCGCCGGACCCGAGCGCCGCCGTCCTGACCACGATGCAGGCGGGCGACAAGACGGACCTGACCGGCTTGCGCGGCAAGTTTACCCAGATCCATGTGGAAAAGGCCCTGGTGGGTTACATCAGGAACCCGGGGGCCGCCGGGGCGACCGCAGCTGCATCTTCCGAGGGATTGAGCGCGGCAGAGTTCGCGCGACGGAGTGAACTGGTGGGCGCCAGCCCGCCCGCCGCGTCAACTGCGCCTGCTGTCTCGACTGCGCCGATGGCGCCCTCCCCTGCTGCTCCGCCGGTCCTGGGGCCGCAGGCGGACATGCCGCGGGTTTTCCAGGGCAAGATTGTGTCGACGCGCCGGCCGCTCGCGCCCCGCCGCCCGTACGATTACCAGCTCAATGACGAAGGCGGATCGCGCCTGGCTTATCTCGATCTCAGCCACCTGATGCAGACCGCGAACCTGGAGAGTTATCTCGACCAGATCGTGGTGGTGCAGGGAACGGCGAAAAACAATCCCGACCTGAAGGCGATCGTGATCGCGGTGGAAAGTTTGCAGTTGAAGTAAAGGTCAGGAGTCAGGAGTCAGGAGTCAGGAGGCGAGACCGAAACAGGAACTGACCTTCATGGAGTCGTGGCTTCCGCCTCCAAGGTCGCACATCCTGACTCCTGACTCCTGAATCCTGACTCCTGACTCCTGAATCCTGACTCCTCACAAAATGCCATTAATCGACGGGAATGCCATTGCGGCGAAGGTGATCGAGGAGTTGCGCCTGGAGATCGCGGCGCTGGGGGGAAGGCGGCCCTGCCTGGCCCTGGTGCGCGTCGGGGAGGATCCTGCGTCGGTCTCGTATGTGCGGAAGAAGGAAAAGACCGCGGCAGAGATCGGGGTCGAGAGCCGCGTCATCCTGCCCCCCGTGACGATCACGCAGGCGGAGCTGCTGGACCTGGTCGACCAGCTTAACGCCGACCCGGCCGTCGATGGCATCCTGGTGCAGTCCCCCCTGCCCAAGGGGATTGACGAGCTGGCGGTCTTCCGGAGGGTTTCGCCGGACAAGGACGTCGACGGCTTTCATACGATAAACCTCGGCAAGGTGGCCCAGGAGGACCCCAGCGGTTTTGTCGCCTGCACGCCGGCCGGGATCATGGAGCTCCTGGCCCGGTCCGGCGTGGACCTCAATGGCAGGCATGTCGTGGTCGTGGGCCGCAGTCTTATCGTGGGAAAACCCGTCGCCCTGCTCGCGCTGCAGAAAAAAGCGGGGGCCAACGGCACCGTCACGATCTGCCACTCGGGCACGCGGGAGCTGGCCTCGATCACGCGCCAGGCCGATGTCCTGGTCGCGGCGATCGGGCGGGCGGAATTCGTCACCGGGGCGATGGTCAAGCCCGGCGCCACCGTCATCGACGTCGGCATCAACCGGGTGAACGACTCGTCCAAAAAGTCTGGATACCGCCTGGTCGGCGACGTCAATTTCAGCGAGGTCGCACCCATTGCCGGCCTCATCACCCCCGTGCCCGGCGGCGTCGGACCGATGACGGTCGCGATGCTGATGAAGAATACCGTCAAGGCGTTCAGGCAACGCACAAGGCTCGACGCTCAACGCTGAACGCCTCCCTTGAAAGCTGAGAGTTGAGCGTTGAACGTTGAGCATTGCCCGGGCTAACTTCCGCGCGCGATGTCCCGTCCCAAGATCCTGGTCGTCGATGACCAGCCCATCAACGTCCAGCTGCTCAAGCGCAAGCTCGAGAAGGAGGGCATTGCCGTGGCCGCGGCCCACAGCGGCCTCGAGGCGCTGGAGTCGGTGAACAAGGACAAGCCGGACCTGATCCTGCTCGACGTGATGATGCCGGACATGGACGGGCTCGAGGTCTGCCAGCGGCTGCAGGGCGCGGAGGACACCAGGTCGATCCCGATCATCTTCATCACGGCGCGGGCGTCGAAAGACAGCAAGATAGAGGGCCTGGGCGTCGGCGCGGTGGACTATATCACCAAGCCCATCGACCTCGACGAGACGCTGGCGCGGGTGCAGACGCAGCTGCGGTTCGTGGCGGTGAACAAGGAGCTGATCATGCTCCAGCGGCGGCTGGCGGAGTCGCGGAAGGCCGCGACCATCGGCGCCGTCACCCAGGGCATCGCGCACAACCTGAACAACCTCCTGGGCGTCGTCATCGGATACCTCGACCTGGTCAAGGCTTATCACGACAAGCCCGAGGCGGTGAAGAAGAACGCGGCCCACGTGGAGGAGGCCGTGCAGCGCATCGTCTCCATCATCAAGCAGCTGAGCTCCCTGGTCGTGAAGACCCGCCTTCCCCTGGCGAAGGCCAGCCTGCAAAAGCTCATCGAGGGCGGGGTGCAGCGATTCCAGACCGAGTACAAGGTGCCCGCCACCGTCGCGATCGAGAATCCTCTCGGCGACATGCAGTTCGACACCAACTACGAGGTTTTTGAGGAAGTCCTCTCGAAGCTCCTGATCAATGCCTGGGAGTCATACGGCGATCACCAGCCGGTCGCCCAGCGGCCGATCTGGATCCGCACGCAGCTGGTCGAGAAGCCGGACATGGGAAAGCAGATCCAGATCGACATCGAGGATCGCGGACAGGGCATCGATCCCAACATGCGGGATCATGTCTTCGAACCCTTCATCAGCTCCAAGCAGACCGTGGGCGTGGGGATGGGCCTGACGGTGGCACGGCACGCTCTCCGCAACCTGGCCGGCGAAGTGACCCTGGCCGACCGACCCGGCGGCGGCGCGATCGCGACAATGATGCATCCGGTGGAGCGCAAACCGCGGAAGAACGAGATGGAATAATTGGTCACAGGGGACACTGAGGGGCACAGAGGTCTTGGAGCGGCAAAGCCGCAACCAAAGGTGCGCGGCGCGTCCCGGGACGCCTCCCGCCTTCGAATTCGGATTGCCGTCTCCTGACTCCTGACTCCTGACTCCTTTCATGCGCATTGCCTTCATTGGGGCGGGGAAAATGGCTTCGGCCATGGCGGGGGGACTCATCTCGCGGGGCGCGGCGAAAGCGCCCGATATCTCGTGCATCGGGGGCGATGACAATACGGCGGCAGAGCTCGCGAAGAAACTGGGCGTCGCGGCGGCCCCGGACCTTGGCTCCCTTTTGCGGGGGGCGGACGTGGTGATCCTCGCCTGCAAGCCGCAGCAGCTTGCCGACCTCGATCCCAAGCTCGCCGACCTGGCCGCCGGCAAGCTCATCATTTCCATCCTGGCGGGAAAGCGAGTCGGGCGGATCGCGCAAACCTTCCCAAGGGCACGCAACGTGATCCGAGCCATGCCGAACACGCCGGGGCAGATCGGCGCAGGCGTCACCGCGTGGTGCTCGCTCCAGCCGCCCTCCCCCGCCGACGCGACCGCGGTCGACACGATCCTGGGCGCGCTCGGCCGCGTGGTTCGCCAGGAGGAATCCCGGATCGACGCGGTCACCGCCGTCAGCGGGAGCGGTCCCGCGTACGTGTTTGAGTTTGTCGCGGCCCTGCGCGAGGCGGGTGTCGCCGCCGGGTTGCCGCGGGACATCGCCAGCACCCTGGCCCAGGAAACAGTCCTTGGCTCGGCCCGGCTGCTGGCGGAGACGGGCACGGAGCCGGAAAGCCTGCGCGACCAGGTGACTTCGCCGAATGGGACCACTTATGCGGCGTTGCAGCAGATGAAGGCGGATGGATTCCGGGATTTGATCCGCAAGGCGGTAATGGCGGCAAAAGTGAGATCGGAGGAGTTGTCGCGAGACTGAAGACAGGCGGGAGTTAACCGCGAATGCACACGAATGAACGCGAATGTCGTTTCCGGGAATTTGGATTTATTCATGTTCATTCGTGTTCATTCGTGGTTGAAGCGCGTACGCCATGAATGCTGAGAAACGACTGACTGAGTTGGGATTGACGTTGCCGAGTCCGCCCGCGGCGGCGGGGAGTTATGTGCCGACGGTGCGCACCGGCAATTTACTCTATTGTGCCGGCACCATCTGCATGACCTCCGGCACGATGACGCACGTGGGGAAGGTCGGGGCCGGGCAGACGGTTGAATCCGGGGCCAAGTCGGCGGAGATTTGTGCGCTCAATACCCTGGCGAATATCAAGGCGGCGGTGGGTTCCCTGGATCGCGTGGCCCGGGTCGTCTTTGTCTCCGGGTTCGTGAATGCAGTCGACGGGTTCAGCGAGAGCCCGGCCGTGATCAACGGGGCCAGCGACCTTTTCGTGAGAATCTTCGGCGAGGCCGGGAAGCACGCCCGCGCCGCCGTGGCGGTCAACGGGTTGCCGCGAAATTCCACGACCGAGATCCAGGTGGTCGTGGAACTGAAGGAGTAGGATCTGCGGGATGCCATTTGCCGACCTGTTGACATTGCCGGCGGCGAGGGAGGTCCGGCTCGGGACCGCGGCGAAAGCTGGCATCGTCCTCGCCTCGGTCGCGGCGGGGGCGGCGATCTTCGCCCTGAAATTCACCGCTTATCGGCGGCTCGGCACGACCGATGACCTCTTCCAGTTCGCCCAGCTGGCGGTGAGCTGGCTCCACGGGAGTTTCCTCCACGACAATCACTACGGGAACCACCTCTCGATCCATACCTACTTCCTCGCCCCGGCCCTGGCGATTCTCGTCCTGCCGCTTGGGGTGCCCGGGCTCCTGCTGGCGGCGAGCCTCGCCGCGGGCCTGGGAACCGCGGCAATGGCCCGCATCGCGATCCGCTACGGCGTCCCGGCCTGGCTGGGGATCGCGGTCGCGGTGGTCGCGACCCTGATGCCGTTCTCGCTCAATACCTATTACGACGTCACCTACGGATTTCATATCGAGCTGCTCGAGCCCGGACTGGTCCTCTGGCTCGCCTATTTCGTCCTGGAACGCCGATGGGTGAGGTCGGTGACGATGTGCCTGGTTATCCTGGCCATAAAGGAAGACGCCCCGCTGGTGATCATTCCGATCGCCACCGCGATATTCCTGGAGAGCCTGCTGGGCGCCTGGCTTCGCCGCGACCAAAGAGGAACCAAGGCCTCGTTGAATTGGGTGGCGGTGGGCGTGGCCGCCATGGCGCTGGCCGCCGTCCCGGCGCTGCTGCTGATTCTCCACGGACAAACGCCGGGACCTTATTCGCCCGGAAGCTTCAGCCGGTTGAGGGTGGCCCCGGCCGGCCAGGTGACGGGGCCGTTGTCTGTCGTTGCGTTCGGTTGGACCAATTCCTCGACCTGGCTGCATTCGAAGGCGGTCGGGCAATGGTTTTCGCTGTGGCCGAGCGCCACGCTCGGCCTCGCGATCCTGCGTCCCCAACTGCTCATCGTGGGACTTCCGACCACGCTGATCAGCTGGCTGATGGCGACGGACCTCCAGTGGGCACCCTATTTCACGCATCCGTTGGCCGTCTACCAGTTGATGATGTGTTTTGGCCTGATCTCGGTGGTCCATTTCCTTGCGGGAGCATCGATCCCCCGCGCCCTCCCCTGGGTCGCGGGCCTGGCGGCGATCGCAGTCGGGTACCATTATATCCACGAACAACTGAAGGTTAACCCCGAAGTGCCGCGACTCTACGCGCTCGATCCGAAATTGCCGCTGGCCGCCGGCGAGCGGCGGGAAGCTGACCTGCTGTTCAGCCGCTATGAAACGGAGCACCGGGCGGGAGAGCCCGTTATCGCCTCGCTGCGGCTATTCAAATACGCGGACTACCGGGATCTCTACTGGTACGGATACCTGGAGAAACGGCCCCATCCCGAATGGATCCTGTGGGATCTCGACGAGAGCCCGCTCGCGAACCTGCGCGGATTCCTGAGCGCCGGTGGGGCCGATTTTCGGGACTATAAACTCCTTGAGAGCCGAAGCCACTTCGCGTTGTTCCGGCAGATGACGCCGGAGGAAAAGCGGGAGGCGAAGGCAACGGCGAAGGAGGTCACCGATCGCGGCGCGATCAAGCTCCGCGTCCAGCTTCCGCAGGGGCCGAGCCCTTCGCCGGAGCCCCTGGTCGCAGCCGGCGAGGCGGGAGCCGCCACCATGGCCTTTCTGCGGGTCCTGCCCGATGGCAGGATTTCCCTGGGGGTCGAATTCTGGGGCGCGGGAGTGGTCGAGAGCGATCCCTTCAGTCCGGAGGTTCCGCCCGGGGGCACGGCGGAAATCGTCGTGGCCGCTCCCATCTTTTTTCCGCCGGCCGGCGATGCCCTTTGGCAGGGCGTTCCGCCAGCAGAACAGGAGGCGCGGGGCAGCCGGGTTCGCATCCTTTTCGATGGGAAAATGGTCCTGGACCGGCCGATCGTCCACGCCCCACAGCGGCAAACCCAGGTCGACATCGGCGCGAACAACATCGGCGGTTCGTTTGTCGCTCCAACTTTTCGGGGCAAGGTCCTGGAGTCCTCGCGGGTGCCGCTGCCGGGGCCCTGACATTTTCGATTTTCGATTCTCGATTGGCGATTTCAGATTCCGGATTCCGGATTCCGGATTCAAAGAATCGCGGTTCTACGGTTTGCAGAGTTGGGGTTCCGGTTAACATTGGGCGGTAAATGAGGGCTCATCCGAGACGGTTTTCTGAATGGGAGAGCTTTTCCGAGGCCGATCCGAATGAGGCGGCTCGCGAGGTGATCAACCGGATTGCAAACCTGCCCGCCGCCATGCGGCGGGCCATCATGGCCTGGCAGCCCTCAGCGGAAGCGCTCGCTGCGGCATTAGGCGTCCGAACGGGGCCGTTTCACGGGATTCCTTTCATGGTGAAGGACCTTTTCGACGTCGCGGGCGCGCCGACCTATGCGGGGTCGACCTTCCTCCCCGAGGTGCGGCCGGCGTCGGGACGCGACGCCGCCATCGTGAAGGCTCTCCGGGAGACAGGCATGGGCTGCGCCGGCAAGACGCACATGAACGAGTTCGCCTTCGGGAATACCGGCGAGAATCCCCACTACGGGGACTGTCCCCATCCCCTCTTTCCCGATCGGCTTGCGGGCGGCTCGAGCAGCGGCAGCGCCGCGGCGGTGGCGGCGGGGCTGGTGCCGTTTGCCGTGGGCTCCGACACCGCGGGGTCGATTCGCGGACCCGCCGCCTTCTGCGGACTTTACGGTTTTCGGCTGATTCCCGGGCACGCCTGGATCCGCGATGGCATGCCACTGGCGCCGTCATTCGACACGCCGGGCTGGTTCACGAACAACGCGAAGGACATGCTGACGGCCAATTCCGCGCTGGTGCAGCCGCGGGAATCAACCCGTGAACCACGGGGCTGTTACCTTGAGTTCGGAGCGCTTGAGCCGGACGTGGCCGCGGCGTGCCGTTCCGGGGCGGATCGGTACTGTGCGCCGGCAGACCCGGCCGCGGCGTCGGAGCTCAGGCTGGCGTTTGCGGGATCGGGTGAGGCCTATTCGGTGCTGTCGAGCGTGGAGGCTGCGACCGTGCATGCGGACTGGATCGACTCCCACCGGGCGCGCTTCAGCCAGCCGGTGTGGGACCGCGTGGACCAGGGCCGCCGGCGGACCCGGGAGGAAATCGAAACCGCCCAGACGACCCGGATCAGCGTCCGCTCGACCTTCGCCAGTTATTTCCTGACGTACGAATTCCTCGTGATGCCCGCTGTGCCGCTCCCGGCGCTGACCAAGGCCCAATGCACGCTTGAGAACCGCGCCCGCATGCTCGAGCTCTGCGCCCCTGCCAGCCTGGCCGGCCTCCCGGCGCTGACCGTCCCAGTCCCGCTGCCGAACGGCCTGACGGCCGGCCTGCAGATCATCGCCCCGGGCGTCGACAGCCCTGTATTTACATGGGCGCTGCGGAACGCGGAATAGGAGATTTCTTTTCCCACGGAGGCACAGGACATAGGGACGCACGACCCACATCCGGCGGACTACCCGCCAGATGAGGCTCGCGCGGGCCTTCGGCGGAGCCGAGCCGGATCCCCGCACGCCACTTTGTGCGGGCTCCGGTCGGGCGCACACCTTGGCTCAGTGCCCCTGTGTGAGCATCCTTAACCGCCGGATTGGGAATAGATCGCTCCAGCTAGAGGGCGAAGATGCGGCGGGCGTTTTGCTCGAGGATGGCCTCCAGCTCGGATTTGCTCAGTCCGGACGAGTTGGCCTCGGCGACGAAGCGGACGAGCTCGGCCTCCAGGGCCACTTTGGGGTAAAGGTTAAGCGGAAAATCGGAGCCGAAAAGAACCCGGTGCGCACCGACGGCGATGACGAAGCGCGACCAGATGTCGGGGCCATAGACGAGCGGCGAAGCGGCGGTGTCGTAGTAGACGTTGGCAAAGGGTTTCACCGGCATGTCCTCCAACGGCAGCAGGCCTCCCCAATGGGCGAGGATGAAGGTGGTGCGGGGAAACTGCCGCGCGAGGTCGGTGAAATCCGAGAGCGGGGTCTCGACGCGACCGGGGAAGGCGGCACTGCGCGGGTCGGTGACGTGGAGGTTCACCGGCATCTTGAGTTCCGCGGCGAGGGCCAGGGTGTCGCAGAAAACCGGGTCGTCGATGCCGTGCCCCTGCGCGTGCGGGGATAGCTCGCCGAGCCCGATGAAGCCCGCTTCACGGGCCCGCCGGATCTCGGCCAGGACGGCCTCGCGACCGCCGCCGGGATGAACGGAGGCGCACGCATACAGCCGGTCGGGATGAGCGGCCACGCATTCGCGATAGAAGGCGTTCTGCAGGACGCAGGTCTCATGGCATTCCCAATACCAGCCCAGAAGAACGCCACGGCCGATGCCCGCGTCATCCATCGCCCGCAGCAATCCGTCCATGTTCGCGAAGCCCTGGACGAAACGACCGTCCTTTCGCCGCCGGGTGCACAACCGGGCCCAGCGCTCCTCGCCGTGAGCCTCGGACCAACCCACCGGGTCCGCATTCAACCCTGGAGGATACAGGTGCATATGGCTGTCGATGATCATCGGATTGGGGAGAAGGGGTCAGGCTGCTATATGTAAATAGCAGCCTGACCCCTTAGGAAGACGACGCTGGTTCAATTGTCGCGAAAGCTATTGGTAAGCAGCCGCTTACCAGGAGGAGCGGAGGCGGAGGACGGGGTTCCAGTCGGAGGCGGCGGAGGACAGGCCGCGGTAGATGGCGGCGTCGGCTTGCAGAAGCGGGCAGAGCTGGAAGGTGAGACCGGCGCCGATGTTCAGGGCGGAGCGGTCGAGGCCGGCGGAATTCAAGGCGAGGGAGGATTCGAAGTAGATATTGCCGTGGGGGCCGAGGTCGTGCTGGACGTTGGCTGCGGCGCCCCATTTCGAGTCGTAGCCGGTATCGTCGTCGTTGCGGATGACATCCCACTCGGCCATCGCGTCGGCGCGCCAGCCACTGTGGAGAAACATTTCCCAGGGAAGGATCACCCCGCCCTCCACGTGTCGGCGCGAAATAGCGGCGGCGCCGGTCGGCAGCTTGATCCAGGGCATGATGGCCGCGAGCACCTGGGTCGAGGGGTCGATCCAGAAAGTCCATTTTGGACGGACATAAAAACTGCCCGCGCCGGAATGGGTTTCGAAATCCGGACCGGCCTTGATCTTCTCCCGGATGAATAGCTCGGCTCCCAGCTGGATATCGGAGCGCGTGGTGAGCCCCGCCGTCAGGTAGGTGGTCCCAAGGGCCACCGCATCAAACCGCGTGCCGGGAGCGAGCGAGGTGCTATCCTCCGACTTGAAGGACACCGCGTCGATTCTCAGGAGGAAGTGCCCGGGCGCGACGGTCGTCGGGCTCTCGGTCACCTGGGCGCGAAGCGACGGCCCACCCAGAAGCAACAGACCCATCGCCGCCAAAAGTTGCCACAGCGAGAGTCGTCGAAAGGTGGAGAATTCGGGAAGGCGAATGATCGGCAAAATGAAATGTCGTCCCGGTCGTTAGTCGAGGTTCAACCGGGGCGTCGAGCTTGATTGCAGGGAAGTTCGCAGGCGAAACCCTGGCGTGTTCCGCTACAAGGGGCAGCTCGCAAGAAGGAGCGGAAAGCCGCCAAGGCTTCCGGCCTAGGAACCGTTGTACAGGCGGGCGAGTTCCAGGAGCATCACCTCGAGGCGCTGGTAATACTCGTCCTCCGACATTTCCGCCTTCCGGTCGCGGAACTTCGCGATCGAAAGCTCGATCTGGTCGCGCTTGGCCCGGATTTCGGGGGGCAGCTTCTGCTCGTTCGAGCTGTGGATGAGCGCGAACTGGAGGGCGCGCGGGCCATCCGCGCTCGCATTGTTGGCGGCCTTCTTGACCGCGGTCACGCCGCGAAACCAATCCGGCGCGGTGCCGAGCCCGTCGCCGTTGTCGTCGATGAGAGGGTGTTCCGTGGCGAGGCGCCCCTCGGTCTTGTAGAACTCGGACAGCTTGGCCGAGGCGCTGAGGAAGGCCTCGAGGAGCGAAGTTTCGCCGTCCTTGTCCAGGTCGCTGGCCGGGTCGGTGATGGTCTCGGACATATAGCGGCCGAAACGCGTATAATTCTGCTCGTACCCGCTCCGGGTCGCGGTGATCACCACCCGGTTCGACGCGGACAGCTTGTTCATGAAGGGCGAACTGGCGGAGGAGGCGTCGATGATCGCGGTCGGGCGCAGGATCGGGTTGAGCCACTCGGCGAGCTCGGAGGAGGAAAAGTCGGGGCCGCGGAGATTGAATTTCGCCTCCTTGGCGCCATCGAAGGTGCCGTGGCCCAGCAAAACGAGCCAGAGTTCGCCCGACCCGGCCCTGGGTTCTCCGGTGATGGCGGCCTTCACCTGGTCGTAATCGGTCGGGGTGCCCGCGGGTTCGCGCCCGATGACGGTCAGGCGAGCCCCGGCCTGCTGGGCGGCTTTCTCCCAACGCGCAGCGGATTCGAGGAAGGCATTGCCAAATTCATCCTCTCCGGGGGCGCCGACGACGACGATGATGGAGGTCTTGTCCGTGGACGTGGCGCCGGGCAAACCGACCTCGACAGGTGCGTCGGCGCCGAACGATTCGCCCACGCTCATCGCCACCGTGACCAAGGCAATTAATCCGCTCGTGCGCGCAAATGCGGCAGCCAAGGCGAACGATCCGCTCACGCTCATCGCTACCTTAACCGCGGTCCCCCTGAGAACGCGGACGACGAGGCCGTCGTCGCCAACTCGTTGCGCGTTGGCGATCATGGCATGCCTTTCCAGCGGCGGATGCCCCACTCGCCAAGGAGGCAGGCCAACGCGAAGGCGAACATCGTGGTCGTGTGCCAGAGGGGATAGGACCAGGACTCCATCACGGGAGCCTTGAGGTTGGGCAGCTTCTTGACGAAGTCCTCGAGCTTGTCGGCCATGATGACTTCGCCCCCGGTCTTGCGGGCGAGGCTTTCCATCAGCGCGACATTGGGCACGAGGGAGCGGAATTCATCGGCGGCGAGGTCGACGCTCCAGCCGGCCTCGGCCCGTCCGATCTCGGCCCCGACGTTGTTCGTGACGGTGGCGGTCGCCTTGTAGCCGCCGGTGCTCCGCGAAATATAGGACACTTGGTAAAGGCCGGGCTCGGTCAGGGCCGGCTCGGCGCGGAGGGTGAGCGGCTTGGCGGCCTCGGGGTTCGCCGTGCCGCTGAAAACGACCGGCTGGACCTCGACCTGCACGTTGGCCTCGTCGAGCGGCTGGTACTTGGCATCGCGGACCCGGACCTGGAGAACGACCGAATTGGCCGCCTCTTCCGCCTGCGGCTCCACCGTCAGCTCCACGCGCTTCGGGACATCGGAGACGAGCCAGCGGGCGAACTGGCGCCAGGTCTTGTCCATGTCCTCGTGCGCATCCGCACTGGACATGCCCCAGGACCACAGGTCGCCGACGGTGAGGACGGCAGTGCGGCCGCGGCCGAAACGCTGGGTGACGAGGGCGGGGATGTCGCCGCCGCCGCCCGGAGTCTGGAGGGAGGCGATGACGCTGGCGCCCGGCTTGACGCCACGGACGCGGTTGACGACATCGAAGGCGGGGGCGGCTTCGCGCCGGCTTTTTTCCTCGCCCTCGTTGTCACGGATGCGCGCCCAGGGCTGGAGCCAGCCTTCGCGGGTCAGGTCGAAGCGCATGCCGGCTACGGGCCCGCGCGTCATCTCCTGGGTGCGATCGAGGTAAACCGGGAGCATGTCGCCGATGGGTGTGCGGGCATAGGCGCCTTCCTGCAGCGACTCCATGCCGCCGAGCATCAGGAGCCCGCCGCCGCGCTCGGAGACGAACTTCTGGAGCAGGTTGGCCTGGTCGATGTTGAAGAATTCGTATTCGAGGTCGTCGAGGATGATGGCGTGGTAGTCGTAGAGATCCTCCGCGACGCGGGGAAAGCCGGCCTGGAGCAGGATGCCTTCCTTTTCGTCGCGCGGATTGATCGGGATCAGCACCGGCTGGTCATATTGCTGCACTTCCTCGGGATTCTGGTTGCCGAAGCCGCGGTAGAGCGGATTGCTCGTCTCGCCGTCGCGGCCGAGGAACGTGAACTTTGGCTCCCGCTTGGCCGCGCGGATGATGCCCGAAAGCTCGATCTCCTTGTCCTCCTGCACGGCGCGGTTGAGAAACTTGAACTCCCAGTTGGGCCGGCCGGAGACGTAGAGGATGCGGTAGGGGCCGGCGTCGCGGTTGACGACGAAGACGCGGTCGTTGTTGGCCAGCGTGGCCTCGTCGGACTTGACGGAGCCGTCCTTGGCATCGGCGACGGACTGGAGCGCGGTCTTCACCTTGTAGAACGACAGGCCGGACTGGTCGGGCTTGAGCTCGAAATGGAAGGGCACGACCTCGCCATTGGCGCGGCCGGGATGGACGTCCTCCTTGACCACCTTGCCGTCGCGGTCGATGACCTTGGCCGAGATGGGCTGGCCGGCGAAACCGGCGACGCTGACATCGGCCTGGATGGTGACGGGGGCGTCCTCGAAGGCCGTCTGGCTGACGGCGACCTGCTGGAGCGAGATGTCGCGCACGGCCCCGGGCTTGCCGATGACGACCGGGTAGATCGGGGGCAGCTTCGACAGGTCGGGCAGCGGGTCGCGGAGATCGGTGGCGTTGCCGTCGGTCAGGAGCACCACGCCGGCGAGATTCCGGCCCTGGAAGCGCTCGCCGATCGTCTTCAGCGCGGCCCCGATGCCGCTGGCGCCGCCGTCGAAGACCAGCTCATGAAAATCGTTCGTCGCCTGTAACCGTGCATCGAATACGTAGCGGCGCAGCTCAAAGGTGTCGCTCATTTCCGCCAGCCACCTGGCCTGGGCGGGGTCGACCAGCTTCTGCAGCTGCTCACCGCGCGTCTGGTTCTCGCCCTGGTCCTTGATCTGCATGCCCTCGCTGTTGTCGGCGACAACGGCAAAGAGGTTCGAGCCCGGCTTGGCCCGTTGGCCAAACCAAAGGGGCTCGAGCAGACAGACGGCCAGGGCAAGAAGCCCAAGGACCTTGAGGGCGAGGCAGACCCAGCGGAGCGGTCCGCCGGGCGACACTCGGTAGCTCCAGGCCAGGAGGACAAGGCAGACCAGGAGGAAGGCGGCCGATGGCCAGAGCCAGTTCCACCCTGAAAAAGTCAGTGCGGCGAACGGCATCGGCTACTTCGACGCCTTTCCGGAGGACATGTCCTTGCCGACTTCGATGTAATAGCGATTGACCGAATCGGCAAAGCGGACGGGAGCGGGATCCTTGTCGATCGGGCGAAGGGAGTCCTTGTTGCCGCGCCGGGCCAGTTCGTCGGCAATGCGGTCGCGCACCTGGGTCAGCGGACGGATGATGGACAGCTCGACCTTGTCCCAATCGGGCCTTTCGCCGGTCTTGGTGAAGAGCGTGCGCATCTGCTGGGCCTGCTGGCGGGCGGCGGTGATGGCGTTGCGAAGGTCGGGATCGTCGACCATCTGCTCGACATCGCGAAGGTTGTCCGCCCAGTTGACGAACTGGTCGCCCGTGATGGGACCGGCGATGTCGTTGCCGAGGCGATTCCCGTTGTTGATGTTGTTGCCGAGAACGCCGTTCAGGTCGAGCGGATCGTTGGCGTTGCGGGGGCCGCCGGGGTTCTGGGCGAGCTGGCGCGGGTTATTGTTGAGTCCACCCGCCTGTTGCCGGCCGTTGTTGTTGGCCTGCTGTCCGGGCCGGCCTTGTCCGGGCTGCTGGCCCTGCTGGCCCTGGCGGCCCTGCTGACCTTGCTGGCCCTGTTGGCCTTGTTGGCCCTGCTGACCTTGGCCCTGCTGACCATTTTGAGCGGTCTGCTGCCCTTGCTGGCCTTGCCGCCCCTGGCCCTGTTGACCCTGCTGTCCTTGCTGACCCTGTTGGCCCTGTTGTCCTTGCTGGCCCTGTTGGCCCTGCTGGCCCTGCTGACCGTTTTGTGCGGTCTGCTGGCCCTGCTGACCCTGTTGGCCCTGCTGGCCTTGTTGCCCCTGCTGGCCCTGCCGGCCTTGCTGGCCTTGTTGGCCTTGTTGCCCCTGCTGGCCGTTTTGGGCAGTTTGTTGACCCTGCTGACCCTGCTGTCCCTGCTGGCCTTGTTGGCCCTGCTGGCCTTGTTGGCCCTGCTGCCCTTGCTGGCCCTGCTGACCGTTCTGCGCAGTCTGCTGACCCTGTTGCCCTTGCTGACCTTGCTGGCCTTGCTGGCCTCGCTGATCTTGCTGACCGGCTTGGGGATTGTCCTTCTGCAAATCGTCCGTGGCGCGCTGGATGCCCTGCATGGCCTGGGTGAGGGCTTGAAAATCGTCCCCGATGACGCTTTGGGCGGCGCGTTCGACGCCGTCGCGGAATTGGTTGATCTGCTGGCGGGCGCGTTGCTCCGCCTGGGTGGCCTGGGCGATGGCACCGGTCCGCGTCAGGTCTTCCGTGGCCTGGAGGGGCCGGACGCCTTCACCGGCCGCGGCGTTGTCGAGTTTGCGCTGCAAGCTGCCGGAAAGCAGACCGCTGTCGGCGAGGTCGTTCTTGAGCTGCTTGACGGTGTTGGCGTCCTGGGTCGCGAGGGTGCGGACGCTGTCATATAGATTGTCGGCCAGCAACTGCTCCACGTTCTCGGCCGCGGTCGAGAGCTGCTTCGCCTGCTCGACGACGTCCTTCATCTTCTCCTCCTGCTTGGCGAGATCGTCGACGGCCTGCTGGCGCGGATCGGCGTCGCTGAGGGCGCGCCGGGTGGTGCGGTCGGCAAGCGAATTCAGACGCTCGGAGATCTGCTCCTCCTGGTCGGCGAGCTCGCGGGCCTGGCTCCGCAGGTTGCGGATGTCCTGGTCGAACTGGCTGGAGGTCTGGCGGCGGAGGTCCTGGGCGGAATTCTGGAGCTGTTCCTGCGCGCGCGTCCCGGCGGAAAGCGCCTGGGCGAGCTGCTGCTGTTGCTGCTGGCCGGGCTGCTGTTGCTGGGCGTTCTGGGTCGCCTGGGCGGCCTGCTGCGCGTTCTGGCGGGTCTGGTCGAGCTGCTTGGCCTGGTCGGCCAGCCGGGACTGGTTCTGCTGGTTGTCGAGGCGCTGCTGCAGGTCGTCGATGTCGGACACGACCTGCTTCTGCTCCTCCTCGAGGCGCTTCAGCTGGCGCTGCAGTTCCTCGCGTTCCTGCGGGGTGCGCGCGGCCTGGAGCTGGGTCTGGAGGTCGCTCAGCCGGCTATTGACCTCCTGCTGGCGCCGGGCGAGTTCCTCGAGCCGGCTCAGCACCTGGGCGTCCTCACGCCGCTCGGGCGATTGCTGCGCCTGGGTGTTGGTCTGGTAGCGGTCCTGCTGCGTGGCGAGGTCGAGCTGGTCGAGCTGGCGCTGGCGCTGCTGATTCTGCTGGCCCTGTTGGCCCTGCCCCTGCTGGCCCTTCTGGCGGGCGACGTTGTTGTTCTTGGGCTGGAGCTTGAGGAGCGCCTGGTACGCGGCCTGTTCCGAGCCGAGGGCCGGGGCCAGGGCGGTCGACGCTTTCGGGGCCTCCTTGAGCTTGTCGAGGGCCTTCTCCATCGAGTCGGTGACCACCTTCCACTCCGGATTGTCGGAGTCGGCGGCGGTGGTGTTGGCCTGGTCGAGGGCATCGGACTGCGAATCGCGCACGACACCGGCGTCGTCGGCGTACTTGACGCTCTTCGGGTCGCGCTGAAGTTTCCAAGTGGCGTTGATGATCTGCTTCTGCAGGTCGATCAGCTTCTGCTGTTGCTGCTGCTGTCCCCCGCCCTGCTGGCCGCCCTGCTTCTGGTCCTGCTGGCCGCCCTGCTGGGCCTCGCGGTAGATCTCGTCGAAGGCCCGGATCTCGGCGAAGTAGAGGTCGGTGTTCGTGCGGCGGGGCTGGCCATCGGGCCCGATGTCGTCGGCCCAGAGATAGAACGAGAGCAGGTCGTCGGTCTTCAGCCCGAGATCCTCAAGGCGCAGGGTGTAGTTGAAGGCCTTCTTCTCCTTGGCGGCGGAATTCTGGCCGAGCTCGATGAACTTGTCCTCTCCGCCGCCGGCGGAATAACCGATGCCGTACTTTAGCGCGCCAAAGTCGTCGAGCACCGTGGCCTCGAAGGCAATTTCCTCGAGGGCCGACGGACGGAGGTCGCCGCGCGGGGCGGTGACGACCAGCTCGGGCCGGCGGTTGGGTAGAACGTCGATGACGAAGGGCTGGGTCGGCCGGTTCTCGCGCTTGTCGGCGTCGACCAGCTTGAGGTCGTAGGTCTGCGAGGCGGCGGGCGTGAAGCCGGTGAGGTGGGCGACGGCCTTGCCATTCTCGACGGTGAGAGGAATCTCGGTCTTCTTGTCGTCGTGCGCGACAAGCCGGGCGGACGCGACCGGCTTGTTGAGCTGGAGGGTGATGTCCATCTTCGTCCCCTCGACCGCGCTGATGCGGCGGGTGTCCTCCTTGCGGACATTCTGTAGCTTCGTGTAGGCGGGAAACGCGAGCTCGAAGTCGGCCCGCTCGAGCCGCGGATGCTCGTAGACCGAGACCTTGTAGTCGCGGGTGCTCTTGCCGCCGTAAACGAGGTGGTACGTGAGGTCGGAGGGAACCTCGCGGACGCTGCCGCCGAAGGTCGGGTCAGCGAGGGCCTTGACGAGGGGCTGGGTCTGGGTGGGCTGGCCCGAAACGTCGTACACGAGGTCCACGGAGGTGGGCAGCGCGCCGCCAAACTGGGCGAGGACGACGAGCGATTCGCCTTTCTCCAGCTCGACGTCACCCGGCTTGACCACGACGCCCCAGAGCGGCGCGCGGCCAATGGCGGACTCCTGCCAGCCGACATGCAGGTCGGCGAGGAAGGCGACGGTGAGGATGAGCATGGCGCCGCACAGGAACTGGGTGGCGATGAGCCTCGAGCGCGGGACGACGCTGCGCCAGTCCGAGGTATTGCTGCGCTCGGTCGCTTCCTGCAGGACGCGGTATTGGAGATAGTTGGGAGACTTGCCCTCGGGGATGTCCTGCTGGACGGCGGTAATGAGCAGGCCATCGAGCTTGGTGTCGTGCTTCTCGATGCGGCCGGCGATGTCGCGGTAGTCTGGCAGGCGCTGCGTGTTCCGGACGATGAGCCAGGCGGAAACGGCGGCGGTCAGCGAACCGAGCAGCGGAAGGGTCAGGGGCGAGGCCCAGCCGAACTGGCGCTGAGCCACCTCAAACCCGAGGGCGATGACGATGGCGCCGGCCCACGCCGCGATCAGGTACCAGAAAAGCATGTAGGACCACCGGCGGCGGATGATCGGCAAAAGGCGGGACTGCAGGAATTTTTGCATCATAACTAGGACCCTCCAGACTCGACCGTAACGGTGTTGCGACGGACAGTCCAGCCTGCCATCGCGGTTTCCAGGAAGAGGACGGCTAATGTTCCGATAATGAACCAGCGCCAGAGCTTTTGATGACCCTCGGTTTCCGCCCCCTGCTGAAGGGCGACGCGGCGCGCCTCGCGGACGGGATCGGGAGTGGTGGCCGCGCCTGGCGCGCCATAGCGCTCGAGCTCGTCGCCGAGGAGCGGCGCCGTGCGACTCTCGGCGGCGTCGAGGTTTACGCCAAGGCGCACGGTCTTGGCGCCGGAAGTGACCGTGTAGATTCCCGGCCGGTCGGTCCGAGGGAAAGTGGCTGTGCCGGCCGGCAGGGAAACGCTCGCACCGTCCGGGGTCTTGATGGTGATGGGCTGGCCCGCCTCGGAATAGCCGGAAAGCGGGAGCGGATCGCCGACCGTGAACTGGTTGGAATTCTCCGAGGCGGCGCCGATCTCGAGGATCGACTGCAGCAACGGGACGAACTTCGTCGCGACCTGCCCGAGCTGGCCATCAGCGAGGTTCCAGGTGGTGGCGAGCGCCACCAGCCGGCCGTGGCCGACGGGAAACTCAACGAGGAGGGGGTCGCCGTTGTCGAAGCTGGCGACGGTGCGGCCCCCGGTCGCGGCGTCGAACTTCATCCGGCGATACTGCCAGAACTTGATCGCGGTGAAGTTGCTGTAACGCGGATCGTTGAAGGCGGAAAAGATCGGGTGCTGGAAATCGATGTTGCCGAACATCGCGTACGTTGACGGCTTCACATCCTCGAGGTTTGCCGTCGGCGACTCGAGGAGGCCGGCGAGGGTCGAGGCGGCTGCGGCGGATTTCGGGGCGAAGAGCACGGTCTTGCCGGCCGTCATTTCCTGGCGCAGCTGCGCGGCGGCGGACGGCGAGATCGCCTCGGTCACGAAGAAGAAGGAGGCATCCTTGAACTCCGCCGGATTCATCGGCGCCGTCGGGCCGCGCTTGGTCAGCTCGACGCCCAGGCGGGCGGTATCGGGCAGGGCCGGGCCGAGGAAATAAAAGGGCGCCCTGACGTCGTCGTCCGCCTCCGAGCCAAAATACAGCGCGCGCAGCTTCTGCTTTTCCGGCGGGATCAGGTAGAGGGAGTTGTCAAACGGCTCGTCGTCGTTGCGAAGCCCGATCTGCTGGAGCCCGGTGACGCCGGCCGGGGCCGGGACCGCGACCACGCGGCTCTGGCCGGCGGGAACGTACAGGGTGATGGGCGGGCCCACGAGATCGCTGCCATCGGCCCGGACCCAGCCGAGGATGAAATTGTCGCGCTTGGAATCACTGGAGTTGGTGACCCGGACGCGGGCGGCGTTGTCGGTCGAGCCGTCGGGGGCTGCGTTGACGAGGGCGAGGCCGGCGTTGGTCGTGCTGGAGGGTTTCACCTGCTCGACCTTGAGCTGGATGCCCTTCGGCCACTCGAAGGCCTGGAGGGTGTCGAGGTGCGCGCCGGACTGGAGATCCGTCACGAGGATGATCTCGTGGGTGCCACCGGTCTTCTTCTCGCCGCTGTTCTCGTCGAGGGACTCCGCGGCGGCGATGACGGCGTTGCCCAGGTGGGTGCTCCCCCAGCCCGGCTTGATGGCGGAAATCCGGCCGGTCACGAGCTGGGCGCGGCTGTTGACGTCGGCGGCTTTCCACTCCTCGAAGCTGAGGAGGGTGTTGGGCTGGCGGTCGAAGGTGATGACGGAAAGCTCGTCGCCGGGACCGATGCCGCGGACGATCTCGGCCACCTTGGCGGTCGCGGCGGGCCAGAGGCCGGCGCGCTGCATGCTGGCGCTCTGGTCGAGGACGATGGCGACGTGCCGGATCTGGCCATTGGGATCCACCGTCGGCGCCGCCTGGCGGAAGAACGGCCGGCCAAACCCGATGGCCAGGAGGACGAGGGCGAGGCAGCGCAGGATCAGGAGCAGGATATCCTCGAGCCGGCTCCGGCGCGTGAGCCGCGGCGGCGACGGGGTGAGGAACATCAGGGAGCTGAAGATCGTGCGCTCCTTGGTCGTCCGCTTGATGAGGTGGAAGATGACGGGCGCCGCGACGGCGAGGGCCCCGATCAGGAAAAGTGGCGCGAGGAAACTCATCCGTGGCGGGCCGCGCTGCGGCCGGTGACGGTGCTGCGGCGCATGCGCATCTGGAGGAACTTGAAAAGGACCAGCTCGAGGGGCTGGTCGGTCGTCACGCGGTGGGCATTGATGCCCAGCTTCCGGCAGATCGCGGCCACCTTGGCACAATGCTCCTCGATGCGGGAAATGTACTTCTTCCGCGCCATGGCCGGGTCGATATACACGGTGCGGCCGGACTCGATGTCCTCAAAGACGGTCGCCTGGTCGAAACCGAGGGTCAGCTCGGTGGGGTCGAGGATCTGGAAGACCGCGACCTCATGGCGGCACGACGTGAGGGCGATCAGGCTTTTTTCCAGCCGGTCGATCGGCGCAAGGAAATCCGAGATGTAGACGACGAGGCCGCGGCGCCGGAAGAGCGCGGTCGTGCGCTCGATGGCGGCCGCGAGGTCGGTCGACTTCCCGGTGGTTTCGCGCTCGAGCATGATGAACAGCTGGCGCAACTGGGTGCGGCGGCTGCGCGGCGGAAGGTAGTCGCGGATGCCCTCGTCGAAACTGAGGAGCCCGACGGCGTCGCCCTGGAGATGGAGGAAATAGGCCAGGGTGGCGGCGAGCGTGGCGGCGTACTGCGCCTTGGTGTAGCCGGTCGAGCCGTAGCCCATCGAGCGGCTCTGGTCGACGAGGAGCTGGCAGCGCAGGTTGGTCTCGTCCTCGAATTTCTTGATGTAATACCGGTCGGACCGGGCAAAGACGCGCCAGTCGAGGAAGCGAAGATCGTCGCCCGCCACGTACTGGCGGTACTCGGTAAACTCGACCGAGAATCCGTGATACGGGCTGCGGTGCATGCCGCTCCAGAAACCCTCGACGACGGTGCGCGCGCGCAGCTCGAGCCCGCGCATGCTCATGAGCGCGCGCGGGTCGATGAGGCTCGACGAGGCGAGGTGGTTGACTGGGGCGATCATCGCACTAATTCGCGGCGTGGGCGGACATTTTTATTTGGATTTTGCCCTTCGGATTTATTGGGTGGCCGCGGCTGCGGCCACGGCTGGCGCCTTGGTGGCGGTCGGGGAGTTGGCGGCGGCGACGAGGCGGCGGATGACCTCCTCGACGCGGATGCCCTCGGCCTCGGCGCGGTAGTTGAGGAGAATGCGGTGGCGGAGGACGGGGGCGGCGAGCGCCTGGATATCCTCGACCGAGACGTGGGCGCGGCCGTTGAGCAGGGCCCGGGCCTTGGCGCCGAGGAGCAGGTACTGGCCGGCGCGCGTGCCGGCGCCCCAGCTCACCCATTCGTTGACGAAATCGGGGGTGCCGGGCTGGTTCGGGCGGGAGGAGGCGGCGATGCGGACGGCATAGCGGGCGATCTCCTCCGCGACCGGGACCGAGCGGACGAGGTGATGGAAATTCAGGACGTCCTCGCCGGTGAAGAGCGCGTCGATGTTCTGCGGCTTGTCGGTCGTCGTCTGCATGATGACCTTCACCTCGTCGGCTTCCGGGAGGTAGCCGATGACGACGTTGAACATGAAGCGGTCGAGCTGGGCCTCGGGCAGCGGGTAGGTGCCCTCCATCTCGATCGGGTTCTGGGTGGCGAGGACGAAGAACGGCTCCTCGAGGACGTGCCGGACGCCGGCGGCGGTGACCTGATGCTCCTGCATGGCCTCGAGCAGGGCGGCCTGGGTCTTCGGGGGAGTGCGGTTGATTTCGTCCGCCAGGAGCATGTTGGCGAACACCGGCCCGCGGACGAAGCTCATCTTGCGGGTGCCACCGTCGTCCTGGAGGATCTCGGTCCCCGTGATGTCGGCGGGCATCAGGTCGGGCGTGAACTGGATGCGCTGGTACTTGAGGTGGAAGACCTGGGCGATCGACTTGACGAGCAGCGTCTTGGCCAGGCCGGGGGCGCCGGTGATCAGGACGTGGCCGCCGGCGATGAGGGCGAGCATGATCTGCTCGATGACCTCGAGCTGGCCGACGATGACCTTGCCCAGCTCGGCCTCGATCTTGGCGCGGCCGGCGATAAGGCGCTGGGCGGTATCGCGATCGATGGCAAAGGAATCGCGGGGCGGGGTGGAAGGGGCGGCGTCACTCATGATAATTGCGGATTGCGGAATGTGGATTGGGTTTCGAAAAATGAGGTTAGTGGGTCATGGCGTAATACACGACGTTGATCCCGAGGGGATACGAAATCTTCTCGGAAAAGTGCTCGAAGAAGTACTCCGACTCCCCTTCCCGCTCCCAGCCGTCGCCGTTGTCGGTGTTGTGGGTGGCAAAGACCATGAGACGGCCCTTCGCGTCGAATATTCCGCGGTGGTGCACGGTCCAGGTGTCCCCGTAGTGGTTCTGCTCGTAGGTGATTCCAGTATACTCCGAGCGGGCGCCGACACCGATATTGGGGACCTGGCCCTTGCTCGTGATGTTATAAACCGAGCTGTAGAGGGGGTGCGTGAGCGGGAGTTCCTGGAAGCTCTTGTCCGGAAAGACGCGGCGAAAGATGTTTTCCACGTTGGCCCATTCGGTGTCGCCCCAGAAGTCGTCGAGCCAGAGGAAGCCGCCGTTGTTCAGGTAATCCCGCAGCGCCCGGATCTCGGGATCGGAGAGCCGGAGGCTGCCGGGCTCCACCATATATATAAAGGGATAGCGGAAGAGTTCGGGGTCGGTCAGCCGGATGTACCGGCCGTTTGGGTTGGTCCGGATCGTGGTCAGCTGCTGGAGGCGGCTGGACAGGCCGAGGTCGGCATCGGGGGTGTCGGTGGTCCAGGTGCCGTTGCCACCGCCGTTGCTGTCGCGCCGGATGCGGGCAAACGTGAAAACATCTCCTTCGAAGCCGACGGCGTTGCTCCACATCGGGATGTCGGTGCTGTGCGTCGGGATCTGGCGGGCGTTGGTTATTTCCTCGGACAGATATCGGATCTCACCGCCGCCATATCCGCGATATCCGCCGAATTGCCCGAGGGCGACGCTGCCCGCGGCGACGAAGACGAAGAGGGCGGCGCCGCGCTTGGTCATCGGCTATTGAAGGGTGAGGCGGCGGGAGCGGGAGCCGGGGATGGGGCCGGGGAAGATGCCGCGATCTCGCGCAGGAGGTTAAGCGCGTCCTGGTACCGCGGCGCATACTCGAGCGCCATCACGACCTGGCGGCGGGCCTCGGGATCGCCGGAGGCGTGGAGCAGTTTTGCCAGCTGGTAGTGGACATCCGTCGGGTCGGGCGGATCGAGCTTCAGCATGTTGCGGTTCTCGGCGATCGCGAGCGGGGCCTGGCCGAGCGCGGCGGAGGACTGGGCGAGGAAGCGATGCGGCGCGATGACGAGCGGGTTGACCGCGAGATACTTGTCGGCGTAGCGGCTGACGGCAGCCCAGTCGGAAGCCTTTTGTCCGATTTCCATCAGCCGGGTGTAGGCATCGATCGCGTCATCGCTCGTGTCGGCCAGCCTGACCAGGGCGGCGCGCTCGGCCTCGGTGTCGCCCAGGCCCCGATTGGCGGCGGCGAGCCCGCGGTAGGCGTTCTCGGGTCCGCCTTGCGCCGGGTAAAGCTCGACGATGTGGGTGTAAATGGCCTTGGCCTCGGCCCAGTTCTTGTCGGCCAGGGCCTTCTGGCCGCGCATCCCCAGGGCATAGTAATTGTTCTCGTGCGAGGCCGCCCACTGGACGAGCGCGGCTTCCTGGCCGCGGCCGAGCAGTTTTTCGTCCGGCCGCTCGAACTCGAGTTTCGGCGCGAGCGCCTCGGCCTTGGCCTTGGCGTAATCGGCGAAGGCGTGGTCGAGGGTCTCGATGGGCGCGGTGTGGGCGGCGATGGCGCGGTTGATCTCCTCGCCGCTGCCGAGATCGTTCAGGATCTGCTTGAGCGACTCGATCCCGTACTTGCCGACGATGAACTCGACGACCATGGCCGACTCGAAATAGGCGAACTGGAGTTTCTCGGCGCTGGGGGGCGCGAGGAAGGCGCTGCTGAGCGCCGAGACGGGGGTGATCTCGCCCTTGACGATGAAGTCGCGATAACGCGGCGTCAGGGACATCCCCCAGGTCGGGTCGCGCTGCTGCTCCTCGTAGACGGAAATGCCCTCGCTGAGCCAGCGGGGCATCTTGTTCTGCGTCTTCTGGAGCGTGATGACGTGGGTGAACTCGTGCCAGAGGACGGACTCCCAGTTGGCGGGATGCGCGACATTGGCGGCGGCGCCATTGGCGGTCACGACGCGGCCGAAGCAGACGCCGAGGAAGCCGGCGACGTCGGGCATGCCGAAGGTGCGGACGGCGAAATCCTTCTGGTCGCCGAAGACCTCGACGTAGGTCGGCCGGGCGATCTCGATGCCGTACTTGGCGACCAGGACCTTGCGCGCCTCGGTCAGGAGCGCGAGGGCCCGGGAACCATAGATGTCGGCCTCGGCCGGGGTCATGCGGAGGACGAAGTCGTCGTTCTTCAACGTGGCGTACTTCGCCATCGTGTCGCGCAGATTCATCAGGTTGAAGGTCTCGACATCGTAGGGGTCCTTGGTCGAGACCTCCTCGACGAGGTCCCAGCCCTCCTTCTCCTCGCCGAGGCGCAGGAGATCGGTGGCCAGCTCGGTCTTGGCCGGCAGATAATTCTCGTCGAACTTCAGCGCCTGCCGCTCGTAGCCGGCCGACTCCGCGAAGCGGTATTTCTCGGAAAGCTTCTTGCCGATCAGCCAGTCGACCAACGGATTCGTCGGCCAGTACTTGAGGGCGGTGTCGCGGGCGGTCTTCTCGGTGGCCGGCTGGTTGTTGATGTGCGCGATGATCGCGGTGTAAGCCCAGGCCTCGGGGCGCCACGGGTCGACGGCGCGGACCTCGTCGAGAATCTTGGTGGCGTCGCCGTATTCCTCAGAATCGATCTTGTGGTCCGCGAGCAGGAGGAGGCTCGGGACGTGCTTCGGGTTGATTTTCAGCGCGGCCTGGAGCTCGGCCAGGACCTGCTTGCGGTCGCCGGTCTCGAAGGAACGGGCCAGGCCATAGTGGAATTCCGTCTCGTCGGGGAAGAGTTTCAGGCCTTCCTGGAAAGTCTTGGCGGCGAGGGCGTAGTCGTGCTTGGCCAGCGCGAGCTCGCCCTTGAGCTGATAGATATCGCGGACTTTCGGGTCCGTCTTCTGCGCGGTGGCGAGGACCTGGTCGAGGACCTGCTTGGCGTCGGCTCCGATGTCGAGCGCCATGCGGGCGAAGACGACGAGGTCGGCCGGGTCGCGGTAATCGGCGGGGCGGCCGGTCACGATCTGGCGGATTTCGTTCACGTAGCGGCGGGCCTGCTCAACCTTGCCGACGGCGAGCGCGGCATCGTGCGCGGCCCAGCGGACGCGAATGCTCTGGGATACAAGACGGAGCGCGGAGGTCGCGGCGGCGTCAGCCTCGCCATAGCGGCCGAGGGCGAGCAGCGCGCGGATGCGCTCGACGTGCAGGTCCTGGTTGTCCGGCGTGTCGCGCGTGGCCTTGTCGGTCTGGCCCGAGGCGCGCAGATATTCCCCGGTGTTGAGCAGGTCGCGGATATCGTCGACCGGGTCGGCGGCCAGGCGGGCGCCGGCCAAAAACGCGACAATCAGGAGGGGGAGAGCCCGGGTCATGAATAAGGAAGACGCTCTGGAGGTAACAGTGTTACCGCGGCCGGTTAACAGGGTGGGAAAGGTCGGAATACTATCCGGTTCCGCCGTCCCAAGCGTCAAGGTAATCGTTCTCCCGGCTGCTCCGTGCAGGATCGCTAGGATCGCGCTGGCGCGCGAAAAATTCGCGCGCCAGCGCGTTCCTGCGGTCAGGCCCCGGCCCGCACGACGAGAATCGGGATGTTGGTATTGTGCCGGACCCGCTCGATCGTGCTGCCCAAGAAGAAGTCCCCCAGCAGCTTGTGGCCGTGGGAGGTCATGGCGATGAGATCGCAGCCCTCGGCGCTCGCGGTCCGCAGGATCTCTGTCGGCGGATTCCCGAGGGCGAGCAGGCACGTGACATTTATACCCTGGGCCCGCAGGCCGGCGGCGGCGCCCTCGAGATAATCGCGGTCCGCCTTCATTTCGGCCGACTCCGTCAGTTTCAATTGCTCGAAATTGCGTGCCGCCCAGCCGTCGGCCACATGGAGCAGGAGGAGATCCGCCGTCACCGTCTTCGCCAGGGCCGAGATGTGCGGCAACAGCGTCTCGTCGGAGCGGCCATTTTCCAGGGCGACCAGGATGCGCCGGTACATCTAAGGCGGGGTTGAAGATTGAAGGTTGAGGATTGAGAGGAAACAGGCGCTAGCGCTGGGAGGAGTTTTCAACTCCGACGTTCAACTTTCAACTCCTGTTGGCGGTGATTCCGACCACATCGAGAAGGAGCTTCAGGTTCAGGACGATAATCACGGCGGCGGTGACCCAGGCGAGGATCTTGATCCAGGCCGGGCTGGCGAAGTTCCCCATCTTCTTCCGGTCGCTGGTGAAGGCAATGAGCGGAATCACGGCGAAAGGCAGCTGAAGGCTCAGCATGACCTGGCTGAAAACGAGAAGCTTGGCCGTGCCCGACTCGCCGTAAATCCCGGCGACCAGGGCGGCGGGAAGGATCGCAATCGCCCGCGTGATCAGCCGCCGGAGCCAGGGGCGGAGACGGATGTTGAGAAAGCCCTCCATCACGATCTGGCCGGCCAGCGTGCCGGTCAGCGTGGAATTCTGTCCGGAAGCGAGGAGCGCGACCGCGAACAGCACGCCCGCGCCGGCCACGCCGAGCATGGGCGAGAGCAGCTTGTAGGCGTCCTGGATCTCCGCGACGTTTCCGTGTCCGCGGGCATGAAACGTGGCGGCGGAGACGATGAGGATCGCGGCGTTGATGAAGAGCGCGAACATCAGGGCCACGGTGGAATCGATCGTGGCAAACTTGATCGCCTCGACCTTGCCGGCGGCGGTCTGCTCGTATTTTCGAGTCTGCACGATGGAGGAGTGCAGGTACAGGTTGTGCGGCATCACGGTGGCCCCCAGGATCCCGATCGCGACGTAGAGCATCTCGGGCCGGCGCACGATCTCGACGCTGGGAAGGAAGCCGGCCACGAGTTCGCCGATGGCGGGATGCGAGAAGACGATCTCCAGGCCAAAGCACGCGCCGATGATCAGGATCAGCGCGACCACCAGGATCTCGAGCCAGCGGAAACCGCGGTGCGCCAGCCAGAGCACGACGAGGACGTCGAGCGAGGTCAGGCATACGCCCCAGACCAGCGGGATTCGGAAGAGTAGATTCAGGGCGATGGCGGTGCCGATCACCTCCGCCAGGTCGCAGGCGCAGATCGCAATCTCGCAAAGGAGCCAGAGTCCCACCGCGACTGGCCGCGAATAATGGTCGCGGCAGGCCTGGGCCAGGTCGCGACCGGTGACAATCCCAAGGCGGGCGCAAAGCGATTGCAGCAGGATCGCCATCAGGTTGGAAAGCAGGATGACGCTCAACAGCGTGTACCCAAAGCTGGAGCCGCCCGCGAGATCCGTGGCCCAGTTGCCCGGATCCATGTAGCCGACGGCGACGAGATAACCGGGACCGGAAAACGCCAGGAGCTTCCGCCAAAAACCCGCCCCCGTCGGCACCAGGATCGACCGATTGGACTCCGGCAGACTCGGCCCGGACTCGCGGCGCCACGCCGGTCGCCGAGATTCAGGCCTTGCGGAATCCATCCCTCCAACATGCTCAAGACAAACTTCCAGTCAACAAATTAACTTAGGTTACTCTAACTCTTGTAAACGGCGATCGCACCCGGCGGCCTCTTGTAGTTGCCGCTAGTCGGCAACCTCGCGTCACAACCCGGGATGGGACGAGGCTCCCGCAAGCGGCAACCCCATAGCGAACTGACATTTGCTCCCTTCAAATTCTAACTTGCCGCGGCGATCGGACGGGCCGCATGGTTTCAGCCGATGTCGCAGTCGCTGGCGCGCGTGGTGTTTGCGGTTACGGCGGTGTTTTTTGCCGCGTTTTTTCTGTGGCCGATCCTGCAGATCGTGAAGGGAGGGTTCGTGGATGCCGATGGGCACGTGACATTCGCCTATCTGACCGCGCTGCTTTCGGATCCCACCTACCTGGGCGGATTGCGGAATTCCTTCCTGATCGCTTGCGCGACGACGACACTGGCGCTGCTGATTGGGTTGCCGCTCGCGTTCGTGAATGACCGGTTCAATTACCCGGGGAAGCTGCTCCTGGGGTCGCTGGTGCTGGTCCCCATGATCCTGCCGCCGTTTGTGGGGGCGATCGGGATCAAGCAGATCTTCGGGCAGTATGGGGCGCTCAATGCGCTTATCATCGACCTGGGAATGCGGCCGCGCGGATGGACTTTTGACTGGTTGGCGGCCAGCCAGTTCTGGGGGATCGCGGCGGTCCAGGCCCTCTCGCTCTACCCTATTATCTACCTGAACGCGCTCGCGGCGCTCGCAAATGTCGACCCGGCGATGGAGGAGGCCGCACAGAACCTGGGTAGCACGGGATTTCGGCGGATCTGGCGGATCACGCTGCCGTTGATCAGCCCGGGGCTGTTTGCCGGCGGCACGATTGTCTTCATCTGGTCGTTCACCGAGCTGGGCACGCCCCTGGTGTTTGACTACGCGCGCGTCACGAGCGTCCAGATTTATTACGGGCTGAAAGACATCGGCGGCAGTCCGTTCCCCTACGCGCTGGTCGGGATCATGCTGGCCAGCTCGGTGGCGCTCTACGCCGTGGGCAAGGGCCTGTTTGGCCGGGCCGGCCACGCGATGATGGCAAAGGCGACTAGCTTTGGCGGGGCGCGGGATGTGGGACGCGCGCGGGCCTGGCTGTGCACGCTTTTTTTCGGCGGGGTCACTTTCCTGGCGATCCTCCCCCACCTCGGGGTCGTGCTCGTGGCCTTCTCGCGCGACTGGTATGCGTCCGTTTTCCCCGGGCATCTCACCCTGGAGAATTTCCAGATCGCGCTCGGACATGACCTGACGGTCCCGGCGATCGGCAACAGCCTCAAATTTGCCAGCATCTCGACGGTCGTGGATCTCTTCCTCGGGCTGGCCATCGCCTACGTGGTGGTACGGACAAAAATCCGGGGGCGACAGGTACTCGACGCGCTGGCCATGCTGCCGCTCGCCGTGCCGGGCCTGGTCCTGGCCTTCGGCTATTTGGCGATGTCCCAGGAAGGGCGGCTCTTTTCCTTCATCAACCCGGTGCAGAATCCGACGATCCTGCTGATCATCGCCTACTCCGTGCGACGACTACCTTACGTCGTCCGCTCGGCCGCGGCCGGATTCCAGCAAACGAGCGAAACGCTCGAGGAGGCGGCGCAGAATCTCGGGAGTCCGCCGCTGAAGGCGATGATCAAGATCACCCTTCCGCTGATCGCCGCGAATCTCATCGCCGGCGGTTTGCTGGCCTTCGCGTTCGCGATGCTCGAGGTGAGCGACTCGCTCATCCTCGCCCAAAAGCAGGTATATTATCCGATCACGAAGGCTATCCTGGAGCTGTTCCAGCTTCTCGGGGATGGCAAGTTCATCGCCAGCGCGCTGGGAGTGTGGGCCATGTGTTTCCTGGGGATCACGATTGGCGGGTTGAGTCTCATCCTGGGAAAGAAGCTGGGGGCGATTTTCAGGGTGTGAAACCGTGTGGGCGAACCACTGCAGCGTTCGCTAAAGGACCGATTCCATATCTGTTGTTTTGTTGCTTGGTGGTTCAAACGTATTCTGCCCTGTTAACTTTAGCTGGCCAGTGGTGAGAATTTTCGCGCGGAGGCCACCGTGGCCTTTCAGGAGACTTTCGGCTTGGGGGTGGAAAGCCATATTCATCCAGTAGCAGGGCTTGCACTCGCCGGTGCCGAGGAAGCGGAGGCCCTGGATTTCGAATTCGCGGCCGATCAGGGCGTTCAGGTCGACGCCGCGCGTGATGACGTTTCGTCGGAAGGCCGCGGGAGACTTGTCATGCACGTCCAGTTCGCCGCATAGGCGGTCGTAGGTTTCGGCGGCAAAGAAGCTGATCTGCCCCTTGTAGTCCGGTTTGTAGGCGAAAAAGCGGTCGCCGTGGACACCGCGACCGGCCACGCAGGAGATAGAATCGAGCTCCTCCGCCGGCGCGTCGATCGCCGACCGGCCGTGGCGGCCGAAATAGGAATGCCGGCGGGAAATGTAGAGGCCGACGATGCGCACGGCCCCATCATAGCAAGGGACGCGCCAAAGGGGATTCGCACTTCGGGCCATCGCCTTACTTTTCAGCCTTCGCCGAGCCTGGGGCTGGCAGGCGTTTGACGGCAACTTTCGATTGCTGGATCATCCTGCAGCGTGACCGCTTGTCGAAAGACGCCAGCTTTACGGCCCCTACCCTATTTTGATTTTAACCCGACGGTTTCCAGGAACTGCTTAAGCTTGCTGACCTTGGGTTTGATGATGAGGGCGCAGTAGGCCTGGTTCGGGTTCTTCGCGAAGTAGTCCTGATGGTATTCCTCGGCAGGCCAGAAATCGGTGAGCGCCACGATCTCAGTGGTGATCTTATCCTTGAGTCCTTTTTGGGCCTCGATGAGCGAAGCCGTGGCTCCGGCTTTCTGCGCCGGGTTCGAGTAGAGAATTATCGAGCGATATTGCGGCCCGATGTCGTTGCCCTGCCCGCCGACCTGCGTGGGGTCATGGACGTGCCAGAAGAATTCCAGGAGTTGCGCGAATGATACCTTGTCGGTGTCAAATTCCACTTTCACGACCTCGGCATGGCCGGTGTTATGGGCGGAGACTTGTTCGTACGTCGGATTCTTCACCGTGCCGCCAGCGTAACCGCAGGTGACGTGTGTCACCCCAGGCAGCAGCTTGTAGCTGGCATCGAGGCACCAGAAGCAGCCACCGCCCAGGACGATGGAATCCGTCTTCGCCTGCGCGAGCCCGGAAAGGGTCACTGCCGTGACCAGCACTAGAGAGAATCGGATGAATTTCACCTTAGCTGGGAATGGCTTTTGTCGCAGCCACAACGCTATGAGCCGCGACCCGGACATCGTATTCCTTGGCGGCATGATGCGAAGGAAAGCCGAATGCCCGTGGGCGCTTCACGCAACCGGTTACCAAGGGGTCAGGCTGCTATATGTATATAGCAGCCTGACCCCTTTAACATGCCCCCGGGCGGCAGATACGCTACTAGTGACTAAATACCAGATGGATAGGTTTCTGCGACCTCTGGTTCGGGGGGGGACCGCTGGGGCCGGCAGGGGGCGGACGGCGGTCGTCCGGTCGAAGTGGAGGACGGCGTCGAATTGGCTGGCCAGAGTTGTGTAGAAGTAATGGCTCTGGCGCTCGGTTTCGGGGCGGTAGATGACGCCGATGGCGCGGTTCAGGCGACGGTCGGTCTTGCCGATTTCCGGTTGGCGATTCGCGATTGCCGGTTGGAGCGGCAGGAAGAAGAAGTCCTGGCCGCGGTCGTGAAAATGTTTTTCCCAGGAGCCCTCGAGGGCGGGGCGAACCGTCTTTACCTCGGCTTGCCCGCCCCAGTCCGTGGCGGCCATGACGGCGCCTGCATAGGTCGTGAAGCCGACCAGCTTCACCTCAGAGCCAAAGCGCTCACGAAGGAGCTGGCCGAGGGTGTGTTCGCCGCGGTCGCCCATCTCGGTGGCGCGCGCATCGCCGACGTGGGAATTGTGGGCCCACACGACGAGTTTCGCTCGTCGTGCCGGTGCCCGGTGGACGGTGGGGGGTTCATCGGTCCAGGCCTGGCGGGCGAGGTGGTCGAGGAGGGCGGCGGTGGTGTCGGCCATGTGCTGGTCGCGGAGATTCCACGAGGAGATCCGGCCCTCGAACATGGTCCGGTAATAGCGCTCCGCGTTCACCACGAGCTGCGCATTCTGCTCGGCGTCGAAATAGGCCTCCGCCGGTGCGATCCGCAGAAACTCGCTGCGCTTGAGATGGAGTGCCGTGAGCTGACCGACCACGGCATCCTCGCAGCTGGCGCCGCCCTGGCGATGGGTCGCCCAGGCGTAAGTTTCCGTGTCGGCCCCGTAATGGTCGAAGCAGCCATAGCTCTTTCGCGCCGCGGCGGCGGCTGCGGGGTCGACCTTGTCGAGATAGGCCAGGACCGTGCGCATTGATGAATGGAGAGAATAGAGGTCGAGGCCGTAGAAACCGACGCCGGCGGACAGTGGACGGAAGCCGGTGGACGGTGGACGGTGGGCAGCAGACGGCTCGGGCCGGCCAGGTGCCAGGCCTGACGTTTCATTGTGCCGGCGAAGCCATTCGATGAAGTCCCTTACGTCGGTGTTGCGCCACATCCATTCGGGGAATCGGGCAAAGCCAGAAAGCACTTCCGCCGCAGTTTGCGCGCAGCCAACTGTCCTCTGTCCTCCGTCCCCCGTCATCAGTCCGCGGATGTACTGGTTCACGCGGAAGGCGTCGGGCCAGTCGCCCTCGATGGCGACGGCTTGGAAGCCCTTTCTCTCGATCAGTTCGCGCGTGAGGGCGGCGCGGGCGGAGTAGAACTCGTGGGTGCCGTGGCTGGCTTCGCCCAGGAGGACGATTGACGCATCGCCGATCCAATTGACGATGGTTGAAAGTTGAAGGTGGAAGGTGGAAAGCCCGGGATCGCGCCCGGATTTTCTTTCAACTTTCATCTTTCAACTTTCAACCCGCGCTTAAGCGGACCAGCGGTTGAGATCGGAGTCGGAGCTGTCGAAATGGGCTTCGTTGTCGGAGAGGGCCCTGGTGACCGCCTCGTCATCGACCTCGGCGAAATGGTCGTACCACAGCCCGACGGCGCCGAATGGCTCCGGTCGAAGGGGGCAGATGAGAAGATCAACCGACCGGGCGAGCTCGTTGCAGGTGGAGGAGGCGCCGACGGGGACGGCGGCAACGATGTGGGCCGGGCGGAGTTTGCGGAGGGCGGTGACCGCCGCCTTCATGGTGAAGCCGGTCGCGAGGCCGTCGTCGACGAGAACGACCGTGCGGCTGGCAATGGCGAGCGGTGGGCGGCCTTCGCGATAAATCCGCTCCCGCCGGGCCAGCTCGAGCGATTCGCGGCCGACGATTTCCTCGAGCATTTCGGCCGTGACATTGTTTTCGTCGATCAACGACTCGTTCAGGAGCCGGACCCCGCCCGAGGCGATGGCGCCCATGGCCATTTCCGGGTTGACCGGCAACCCGAGCTTGCGGACCACGAAGACGTCGAGGTGAGAGGAAAGCGAATTGGCGACCTCCGTCCCGACGACGACGCCGCCGCGCGGCAAGCCCAGCACCAGCGGCCGGATCCGGCCGACGTTCGTCAGAATCTGCGCCAACACCTGTCCAGCGTGGGTGCGATCGCGGTAGCGAGTCGCCGTCGTCATCTACCGCTAGTCTACACCCGATCCGGCCATCCACCATCGGGCGGATTGCGGTCAGTTCGGGGTAGTTTCCCCCGCGGCACGGGTGGCGGTTGTAAGGGCGTTTTCGAGGGCCTGGACGCTGATGGGCTTGGTTAGGTGGGCCACGAACCCAGCTGCCTGGCTCCGGCCCACGTCCTCCTCCATGCCATAGCCGGTGAGGGCGATGCCGATGAGTTTATGCCGCCCCCGCAGCTCGGACATCAGCTCGTAGCCATTGCCGTCGGGCAGCCCGATGTCGGAAATGAGCAGGTCGAAGTTTTCCCGGCTGGCGGCCGCGCGGGCGTCGGCGAGGCACGACGCGCTGACGACCTCGTACTGCCGGCGGGTGAGCAACCGGGTCAGGGTGTTGGACGTGGGCGCATGGTCCTCCACCAGGAGGATGCGCCGGGGCTTGAGCGTGCCGTGGGGCCGCGCGGCGCCCGCGTCGGAACCATTAGCCGGCGTCGGGGCGGCCGAGTTTCCGCTGCGCCCGGTGGCGGAGATGAGGGGCAACTCGACCAGGAAGGTCGTGCCCGCGTCCCTGCCGGCGCTCGACACGCTGATCGTGCCCGTGTGCAGCTCGACGAGCATCCGGGAAATGGCGAGCCCGAGGCCCAGGCCGCCAAACTTGTGGGATTGTCCGCTCGGCCCGGCGTGGTCCCCCTGGGTGAAGGCGTCGAAGACCCGGGCGATTTCCGCCGGGGTCATCCCAATGCCGGTATCGGTGATGCGGACCTCGATCGTCGACGACGAGGCGGGCGAAGCCGTCTCCACGGTGATGCGGCCGTCCTTCGGGGTGAATTTCACCGCGTTCTTGAGGACGTTCCAGAAAATCTGCTGAAGGCGGACGTCGTCGCCGTGGATTTTGTGCTGATCGGCGTCGAGCTTGAGCTCGACGGTCAGCCGCTTCTGCTCCACGTCGCCGCGAACCATCTCGAGCGCCTCCTTGACGACGACGTGGACGTCGGTCGGCCGCAGGTCGAGGGAGAGCTTGCCCCGGGCGATCCGAGTCAGGTCGAGGAGGTCGTCGATCAATCGTGCCTCGAGCGAGATGTTGGTCGCGATCATGTCGAAATGAGCGCGGACGTCGGCCGGCAGGTCGGGATTGCCGGCGGCATCGCTGGCGAGGAGGAGGACAGGGTTCAGGGGGGTGCGGAGTTCGTGCGAGAGGCGGGCGAGGAAATCGTCCTTCGCGCGCGAGGCGGCAAGGGCCCGGGTCTCGCTGGCCTTGAGGGCCCGCTCGCGCTCGAGCAGTTCCTCGTTCACCCGGCTCAGGTCGGCGGTGCGGGCCTCGACCCGCGCCTCAAGGTCGTTGTTGGCGCGGCGCAGGGCTTCCTCGGCCCGCTGGCGCTGGACCACCTCGAGCTCGAGCGCGCGATTGGTCAGCTCGAGCGCGCGAGTCTTGCGGTAGAGGTCGGCGAAGACCGAGATCTTCGAGCGCAGGATCTGCGGGTTGATCGGCTTGGTCAGGTAGTCGACGGCGCCGCGGCTGTAGCCCTCGAGCACATCCTTGTCCTCCTGGAAATAAGCCGTGAGGAAGAGGATCGGGATGTTCTGCGTCTTCCGCCGCTGCTTGATCAGGTTGGCGAGCTCGATGCCGCTCATCTCGGGCATCTGGATGTCGAGCACGATGGCGGCAAAGTCGCCATCCAGCAGGAGCATCAGGGCCCGCTCCGCCGTCAGCGCCCGCACCAGGTGGTAGTCGGGCGACTGCAGGACCGACTCCAGGACGTCGAGATTCCGGATCTCATCGTCGACGAGGAGGATGTTGACCGTGCCCTCGACGGACGCCGGCGATGGCGCGGGATTCATGCGTTCGGCGGACTCTGTCACCGGTGGAGCCATACGCGCAAGAGGGAGAGCAGTTCGCTCGTGTTGATCGGCTTGGCGATGTAATCCGAGGCGCCGGCGGCGAGACACTTGTCGCGGTCGCCCTTCATGGCCTTGGCCGTGAGGGCGAGGATCGGGAGGGTGCTGAAGCGCGGGTCCTTGCGGATCCGGCGCATCGTCTCGTAGCCGTCCATCTCGGGCATCATGATGTCCATCAGGGTGGCGGTGATATCGTCCTGCGTGTCGAGCATCTCGATGGCCTGCTTGCCGTTCATCGCGCTGACCACGTTCATGCCCTGTTGCTCGAGCATGGTCGTGAGGGCGAAGATATTCCGGGCGTCATCGTCGACGACCAGGACCTTCTGGTTGCGGAGCATCTCGTTCGACGCGTGGAGATGCTCGAGCATCTTGCGCTTCGTCGCCGGGAGGTCGGCCACCACGCGGTGGAGGAACAGGGCGGTTTCGTCCAGCAGCCGCTCGGGCGACTGGACGCCCTTGACGAGGATGCTCTTGGCCACGGAGCGGAGGCGGAGCTCCTCCTCCGAGGTGAGGTCCTTGCCGGTGAACACGACCACCGGGATGTCGCGCAGGGACGGCTCGGCCTGGAGCTTGTCGAGCAGCTCGAAGCCGCTCATGTCGGGCAGCCGCAGGTCGAGGACGCAGCAGTCGAACGGCCGGTCGAGGAGCTTCTCCAGCGCCTCGGCGCCGGTCCCGGCGGTGGCGATCTCGATGTCGTCGTGCTTGAGGAGCTCGACCACGCTGCCGCGCTCGATCTCGTTGTCCTCGACGACCAGGAGCCGCTTGGTGCGCGGCTCGACGAACCGCTTGATGCGGTCGAAGCACTGGTCGAGGCCCTCGGTCGTGGCCGGCTTCACGGTGTAGGAGAATGCGCCGTGGGCGAGCGCGTGCGAACGCTCCTCCTCGATCGAGATGATCTGGACCGGGATGTGCCGGGTCTCGGGATTCTGCTTCAGGTTGTTGAGCACGGTCCAGCCGAGCATGTCGGGCAGGAAGACATCGAGGGTGATGGCCGTCGGCAGGTACTGCCGGGCGAGGGCGAGGGCGGTGCCGCCGCGGGTCGCGACGATGCCCTTGAAGTTCTTCTCGCGGGCCAGGCCGAGGAGGACGCGGGCGTAGTGAGGATCGTCCTCGACGATGAGGATGCACTGGTCGCCGGGCTGGACCTCGTCGCGATCGTCCGGGATGAGCTCCTCGCGCGGGGCGGGCAGCGTGGTCGGCACGCTGCGGCCGGCCTGCTTCCGCTCGGGCGAGGGATCGAGATAGACCAGCGGCAGGAACAGGGTGAAGGTGCTCCCCTGCCCCGGGACGCTGTTCAGGCGGATTTCGCCGCCGAGCAGCGTGGCCAGTTCGCGGGAGATCGAGAGGCCCAGGCCGGTGCCGCCGTACTTGCGGCTCGTGCCGGCGTCGGCCTGCTGGAAGGCCTCGAAGATGAGCTTCTGCTTTTCCTGGGCGATGCCGATGCCGGTGTCGCTGATGGAGAAGGCGACGACCTGGCTGGCGCGATTGAGCGAGGTGTTGCCGACGCCCCAGCCCTCCGTGACGGGCTTGACCCGGACGGCGACCTCGCCGTGGGAGGTGAACTTGAAGGCGTTCGACAGGAGATTCTTGAGAATCTGCTGCAGGCGCTTGGGGTCGGTGGTGATCATCCGCGGCAGCTCGGGGCTGAACTCGAGCTGGAACGGCAGGCTCTTCGAGTCGGCAATGTGCCGGAAGTTGCGCTCCACGGAATCCCTCAGCGAGGAGAAGCTGATCTCCTCGGCGTCGACCGTGACCGTGCCGGACTCGATCTTGGACAGGTCGAGGATGTCGGTGATCAGGTTGAGCAGGTCGGAGCCCGACGAGTGGATGTTGCGGGCGAACTCGACCTGTTTCGGCGAGAGGTTGCCGCTGGCATTCTCGGAGAGCTGCTGGCCGAGGATCAGGATCGAGTTCAGCGGCGTGCGCAGCTCGTGCGACATGTTCGCGAGGAACTCGGACTTGTACTTCGAGGTGAGGGCGAGCTCGGCCGCCTTTTCCTCGAGGGCGCGGCGGGCCTGCTCGACCTCGGAGTTCTTGCGCTCGACCTCGGCGTTCTGCTCGGCGAGCTGGCGCGCCTTCTGGGCGAGCTCCTCGTTGGTCTGCTGGAGCTCCTTCTGCTGCGACTGCAGCTCGACGGTCAGCTGCTGCGACTGCTGGAGGAGGCCCTCGGTGCGCATCGTCGCCTCGATCGTGTTGAGCACGACGCCGATCGACTGGGTGAGCTGCTCGAGGAAGGAGACGTGGGTGACGCTGAACGGATGCAGCGAGGCGAGCTCGATGACGGCCTTGGTCTGGCCCTCGAAGAGGACGGGGAGGACGACGATGCTGACCGGCGGGGCCGAGCCCAGGCTGGAGTGGACGCGGGTGTAGCCCTGCGGGACGTCGTTGAGGAGGATGCGCTGCTTTTCCACGGCGCACTGCCCGACGAGACCCTCGCCGACCGGGATCTGCTGGGGCTGGCCCTCGCGGGCGGCGTAGCCGGCGAGGAGGCGGAGGATGAGTTTGCCGTCCTCGTTGGCCTCCATCTGGTAGATCGTGCCCTGCTGGGCGCCGATGAGCGGGGCGAGCTCGGAGAGGAGCATCTTGCCGACGGTGAAGAGGTCGCGCTGGCCCTGGAGCATGCGGGTGAACTTGGCCAGGTTGGTCTTGAGCCAGTCCTGCTCCTGGTTGGTCTCCGTCGTGACGCGGAGATTGTAGATCATCGTGTTGATGTTGTCCTTGAGCTCCGCGACCTCGCCGCGGGCCTCGACCTGGATCGAGCGGGTCAGGTCGCCCTTCGTCACGGCGGTCGCGACCTCGGCGATGGCGCGCACCTGGGTGGTCAGGTTGGCGGCGAGGAGATTCACGTTGCCGGTGAGGTCCTTCCAGGTGCCGGACGCGCCGGGCACGTGGGCCTGGCCGCCGAGGCGGCCGTCGACGCCGACCTCGCGGGCGACATTGGTCACCTGCTCGGCGAACGTCGCCAGCGTGTCGGTCATGTTGTTGATCGTCTCGGCCAGCGCCGCGACCTCGCCCTTGGCCTCGACCGTGAGCTTCTGGCGGAGGTTGCCGTTGGCGACGGCGGTCACGACCTTGACGATGCCGGACACCTGGTCGGTGAGGTTGGCGGCCATGACATTGACCGAGTCGGTGAGGTCCTTCCACGTGCCGGCCACGCCGGGGACGACGGCCTGGCCGCCGAGCTTGCCCTCGGTGCCGACCTCGCGGGCGACGCGCGTCACCTCGGCGGCGAACGCGTTCAGCTGGTCGACCATCGTGTTGATCGTGTTCTTGAGGGCGAGGATCTCGCCCTTGACGTCGACGGTGATCTTGCGGGAAAGGTCGCCGCGGGCGACGGCGGTGGTCACCTCAGCGATGTTGCGCACCTGGGCGGTCAGGTTGGCGCCCATGGCGTTGACCGAGTCGGTGAGGTCCTTCCAGGTGCCGGCCACGCCGGGCACGACGGCCTGCACGCCGAGGCGGCCCTCGGTGCCGACCTCGCGGGCCACGCGCGTGACCTCGGAGGCGAACGAGCGGAGCTGCTCGACCATCGTGTTGATGGTTTCCTTGAGCTGCAGGATCTCGCCGCGGACGTCGACCGTGATCTTGCGCGAGAGGTCGCCGCTGGCCACCGCGATGGTGACCTCGGCGATGTTGCGCACCTGGGTCGTCAGGTTGTTCGCCATGAAATTGACGTTGTCGGTGAGATCCTTCCACGTGCCACCGACGCCCGGCACCTCGGCCTGCCCGCCGAGCTTGCCCTCGGTGCCGACCTCGCGGGCCACGCGGGTGACCTCGGAGGCGAAGGCGTTGAGCTGATCGACCATCGTGTTGATGGTGTTCTTCAGCTCGAGGATCTCGCCCTTGACGTCGACGGTGATCTTGCGGGAAAGGTCGCCCTTGGCGACGGCGATGGTGACGTCGGCGATGTTGCGGACCTGGTTGGTCAGGTTGTTCGCCATCGAGTTGACGTTGTCGGTGAGGTCCTTCCATGTGCCGGCCACGCCGGGGACCTGGGCCTGGCCGCCGAGCTTGCCCTCGGTGCCGACCTCGCGGGCCACGCGGCTCACTTCGGAGGCGAAGCCGTTGAGCTGGTCGACCATGGTGTTGATGGTGTTCTTCAGCGCCAGGATCTCGCCGCGCACGTCGACGGTGATCTTGCGCGAGAGGTCGCCGCGGGCCACGGCGGTCGTGACCTCGGCGATGTTGCGCACCTGGCCGGTGAGGTTGGTGGCCATGGCGTTGACCGAGTCGGTCAAGTCCTTCCAGGTGCCGGCGACGCCGGGCACCTGGGCCTGGCCGCCGAGCGCGCCCTCGGTGCCGACCTCGCGGGCGACGCGCGTGACCTCGGCCGCGAAGCCGTTGAGCTGGTCGACCATCGTGTTGATGGTGTTCTTCAGCCCGAGGATCTCGCCCTTCACGTCGACGGTGATCTTGCGCGAGAGGTCGCCGTTGGCCACCGCGGTGGCGACCTCGGCGATGTTGCGGACCTGGCCGGTGAGATTCGCGGCCATGAGATTCACGTTGTCGGTGAGATCCTTCCAGGTGCCGCCGACGCCGGGGACCTCGGCCTGGCCGCCGAGCTTGCCCTCGGTCCCGACCTCGCGGGCCACGCGGGTGACCTCGGAGGCGAACGAGCGCAGCTGCTCGACCATCGTGTTGATCGTGTCCTTCAGCTCGAGAATCTCGCCGCGGACGTCGACCGTGATCTTGCGCGACAGGTCGCCGCGGGCGACCGCGGTCGTGACGTCGGCGATGTTGCGCACCTGGTTGGTCAGGTTGTTCGCCATGAAATTCACATTGTCGGTGAGGTCCTTCCAGGTGCCGGCCACGCCAGGCACCTGGGCCTGGCCGCCGAGCTTGCCCTCGGTGCCGACCTCGCGGGCCACGCGGCTCACCTCGGAGGCGAAACCGTTGAGCTGGTCGACCATCGTGTTGATCGTGTTCTTCAGCTCGAGGATCTCGCCGCGGACGTCGACCGTGATCTTGCGCGACAGGTCGCCCTTGGCCACCGCGGTCGTGACGTCGGCGATGTTGCGCACCTGGCTGGTCAGGTTGTTCGCCATCGAGTTGACGTTGTCGGTGAGGTCCTTCCACGTGCCGCCGATGCCGGGCACCTGGGCCTGGCCGCCGAGCTTGCCCTCGGTGCCGACCTCGCGGGCCACGCGGCTCACCTCGGAGGCGAAACCGTTGAGCTGGTCGACCATCGTGTTGATCGTGTTCTTCAGCTCGAGGATCTCGCCGCGGACGTCGACCGTGATCTTGCGCGACAGGTCGCCCTTGGCCACCGCGGTGGTGACGTCGGCGATGTTGCGGACCTGGTTGGTCAGGTTGTTCGCCATCGAGTTGACGTTGTCGGTGAGATCCTTCCAGGTGCCGGCCACGCCGGGGACCTGGGCCTGGCCGCCGAGCTTGCCGTCGGTGCCGACCTCGCGCGCCACGCGGCTCACCTCGGAGGCGAAGGCGTTGAGCCGGTCGACCATGGTGTTGATGGTTTCCTTCAGCTCGAGTATCTCGCCCTTGACGTCGACCGTGATCTTGCGCGACAGGTCGCCGCGGGCGACCGCCGTGGTCACGCCGGCGATGTTGCGCACCTGCGCCGTCAGGTTGCCGGCCATGGCGTTGACGGAATCGGTCAAGTCCTTCCACGTGCCGGCCACGCCGGGGACGACGGCCTGCCCGCCGAGCTTGCCCTCGGTGCCGACCTCGCGGGCCACGCGGGTGACCTCGGCCGCGAACGAGCGGAGCTGGTCGACCATGACGTTGATGGCCTCCTTCAGCTGCAGGATCTCGCCGCGCACGTCGACGGTGATCTTCTTGGACAAATCGCCGTTGGCCACCGCGATGGTCACATCGGCGATGTTGCGGACCTGCGCGGTCAGATTGCCCGCCATCTGGTTGACGTTGTCGGTGAGTTCCTTCCAGACACCGGACACGCCCTTGATCTGGGCCTGGCCGCCGAGCTTGCCCTCGGTGCCGACCTCGCGGGCCACGCGGCTGACCTCGACGGAGAAAGCGCCGAGCTGGCCGACCATGCCGTTCACCAGCTTGGCCGTCCGCAGGTACTCGCCGCGCAGATTGCGGCCGCCGAGCTCGAGCGGCATGGCCTGCGAAAGGTCGCCCTTGGCCACCGCGCCGATGACGCGGCCCATCTCCACCGTCGGCTGCGAAAGCTCGTCGACCAGCGCGTTGATGGCCTCGATGCGTTCCGCCCAGCCGCCGACGGCGTCGCCCATGGCGAGGCGCTCGTTGATGCGGCCCTCCTGGCCGACCTGCCGGCGAAGCCGGAGCAAATTGGTATTGAATCTCTGGAGACGCGCGGCGAGGGCGTTGAGGCCGTCGGCCGCCTTGCCCTCCATGCCGATGAAGTCCGGGGCGACCCGGGCGCTGAAATCGCCGCTGCCCAGGTTGTCGAGGACGGCGGTGAACTGGGCGAGGAAGGCCGAGGACGCGCTGGGCGCGGGGTGGGCGCCGTTGCCGTTGGTGCTGATGAAAGCCGGCTGCAGCTTGGGCTGGAGCTTGGGATCGAGGGGTTTCTTGGACGGAGTGGACGAGGAGGCACGTTTGCCGCTGGCAGTTTTCATGTTTTAAATGGGGGCGTCCGCCGAAACCGGACATGGAACGGGCATCGCGGGCCGGGACGGCGAACTCCTCATGATAATAGACTCGCGGCGGATTGGGTATCGGTAATTTCCCGATGGACGCGGTGGGGCCAAAGCCGATGCGTGGGGACGGATAAAATAGTAAGGCCGCCGGCTGCATAAGCAACCGGCGGCCAAAGGGAAGCAGAGCGGTTCCTAGGTTTGGGGCCGCTCCGTTTTTCGATTAGGGAACGTCGTAGATTTCCAGCATGCCGACGCCGGTCTGGCCGTTCAGGCCCTCGAGCTGCACCGTGTAGGCGGCGTTGCCGTTGAGGGAGAGCAGCACGGCGCTGTCGGCGGAGCCAGGGTCGAAGGCAAAGGCTCCCACCGCGGTGAAGGTCGAGGAGAGGCCGGCGTTCCAGGAAGTCGCACTGGCCACCACCTTGTTCGTGGCCACCTCGACCACCGTGATCTTCGTCGTGCCGAGCGCGCCGGGGACCCCGAGCTTGTTGAGGCCCGGGCCGACGCCGCGAATCAGGATGTTGCGCGTCCCGCTGCCACCGAGGACGAGGCCGCAGATCATGACCTGGTCTCCCGTGCCGACATAGCCGCGGGCGGCGAGATTCGCGAGGCGCGTGGCGGGATCGCCTCCATCGGCGTCATAGATTTCGGCCAGAGCGACGCCGGTGCCGCCGCCGACGCCTTCCACCCGCGTCGTGTACAGGCCGGGTGCCATCGTCCGGGAGAAGGCCGCGTCGGCCGAGGTCGCGGGGAGGGCAAAGGCGCCGAGGGTCTTGAAGAGCGACGCCAGGGTGGCGCTGCCGCCCCACGCTGTCGCCGTCGTGAGGACCTTGTTGTTGGCGTCAAAGACGGTCATCATGGGGGCCCCGAGCGTCCCGCCGACCCCGAGGGTGCCGAGCGTGGGCCCGATTCCGCGCAGGAGGATATTCTTGTTGGCGCCGCCCTTCATCACGTAGCCGAGGAAGAGCGTGTTGTCGCCCGTGCCGACGAAGGCGCGCGCCGAGAGATTGACCAGCCGGGCCGAGCCGGTGTTGGGACCAACCGGCGGAGGGGTGACGTTGTTGGAATTGACCGTGAGGGACCCGGCGGCCGAGGTGCTGCCGCCCGCCTCATTGTTCATGTTCACGCGGTAGCGATAACCGTTCATCGCCGTGGTGGCCGCGATCGTGAGGGTCGCCGTGGTCGCGCCGCTGTACGCACCGCCATTGGTGACATTCGCCCAGCTGACGCCACCATCCGTCGACACCTGCCACTGGTAACTGGTGAACGCCTGGGTCGCGACGCTGAAGGTGGCGGTGCCGCCGTCCTGCACCGTCTTGCTGTCAACCTGTCCGCCGGAGACCGGCGGCGAGATGGCCGAGCCCTTCAGGATGACCTGGTTGTCGCCATCGGCGACGTAAAGGTTGCCGCTGCCGTCGATCGCGATGCCCTGCGCGTAGTAGAAGTGCGCCGTCGTGCCGGAAATATTCGAAGTCGCACCCGTGGCCGTGACCTTGCGGATGACGCGGTTGTAGGTGTCCGCGACGTACACGGTGCCGCCCGAATCGACCGCCAGGCTGTAGGGCTGGTTGAAGCGCACCTGCGAGCCCGAGCCGCCGGCATTGCCGAACTGCCCGGAGAAACCGGCGATGGTCGTGACGATTCCGTTGCCGGTCACCTTGCGGATCGTGGCATTGTCGAAATCGGAGACATAGATGTTGCCCGCGCCATCGAGGCCGAGCGCGACCGGCGAGCTGAAGCGGGCCGAGCCGCCGTTGCCGTCGGCGCTGCCGAACTGGCCGGCCGCCCCCGCGAGGGTGACGACGGATCCGGCCGGTGAAATCTTCCGGATGGTGGAATTGTTCGTGTCGGCGACGTAGACATTGCCGCCGGCGTCAACCTCGACGCCCTGGGGCTGCCGAAACCGGGCCGAGGCTCCGACGCCGTCGCCGCTGCCCGCCGCACCGGCGGCACCCGCGAAGGTCGTGACCACGCCCGAGGGAGAAATTTTCCGGATGGTCGAATTGCCCGCGTCGGCCACGTAGACGTTGCCGCTGCCATCGACGGCCACGTCGGCCGGGCCGTTGAAGCGGGCCGCGCCGCCGGCGCCGTCGGCGCTGCCGGCGATGCCCGCCGCGCCCGCGAGGGTCGAGACCGTGCCGTCAGGCGTGATCTTGCGGATGATGTTGTTGTTGTGGTCGGCGACGTAGACATTGCCGTTCCCGTCGACCGCGACGCCCTGCGGGTAGCTGAAGCGGGCGGAGGTGCCGTTGCCGTCGGCCGAGCCCTGCGCGCCCACCGCGCCCCAGGCCGTGAAGACCGAGCCGTCGGGGCTGACCGTGCGGAGGGTGTGATTGCCGGTGTCGGCGACGACCAGGTTGCCGGCGCCGTCCGAGGCAATGCCGAATGGATAGAAGAACGACGCGGAGGCGCCGCCGGCGTCCGCGGTGCCGCCGAACCCGGGATTGCCCGCGAGCGTGCTTACCACGCCCGTCGTGGTGATCTTGCGGATCGTCTGGCTCGAGGTGTCGGCCACATAGATATTTCCCGCGTTGTCGACCGAGACGGCGGCGGGATGGTCGAAGCGGGCCGAGCCTCCCGGGCCATTCGTTGTGCCCGACTGGCCCGCCGCGCCAGCCACCGTGCTCACTGCGCCCGAGGGCGTGATCCTGCGAATCGTGCTGTTGCCAAAATCCGCAACGTAGATGTTGCCCGTCGCATCGATGGCCAGGCCGGAAGGGGCATTGAAGCGGGCGTTGCCGCCGGAGCCGTCCGCGGAGCCGAACTGGCCCGAGGCACCGACAAAGGTGGAGACCGCGGTGTTCGGCGTGATCTTGCGGATCACGTGGTTGTCCGTGTCGGCCACGTAGACATTGCCCGCGGCATCGACCGTGATGCCCTGCGGATAGCGGAAGAGCGCGCTGGTCCCGATGCCGTCGGCACTCCCGGCCAGCCCGGAACTGCCCGCGAGGACGGTCGAGCCGCCGCCGGCGAAAATTTTGCGGATGGTGTTGTCGCCGATGTCGGTGAAATAGACATTGCCGTCATTGTCGACGGCGACGGCGAACGGATAGGTGAAGCCGCTGGCGAGGGTCGTGACGTTGCCCCCGCTGATCTTGCGGATCGAGCCGGCCCCGCCGTCCGCGACGTAGATGTTGCCGCTCTTGTCATAGGCCACGCCCGTGGGATTCAGGAACCGGGCATTCGTCCCACTTCCGTCGAGGTGGTCGATGACGGCTCCGCCGCCGGCTAGCACGGAAAATCCGTAGTTTTGCGCCTGGACCGATTGCACGCCGACAGCGCCGAGCAACGCCGCCAATAAATAGTATTTTTTCATGATTTTCCTATGATCGCTTTGATGCTCCCCCGGGGGCTTTGTGTCTGGGGTCCCCACCCAAATACCCCTCCCCTTTTCGCCCACCAACCGGTGGGCGAACGCTCAACATTTACCGCTTAACGCTGAATATTTAATAGTCACCGCGCCGCCCTTCACTTGAGAGTTAAGCGTTAAACGTTGAGCTTTAAGCGTTGCGCCCCGGAAGCAGCTCCGGCGACTGGTCCGCTCACTGCATCTCGTACACCTCGATCAACCCCACCCCGGTCGCCCCCGAATCGCCGCTGAGCTGAACGGTGTACGCGCCGGCGGGCACGGTCACGATCAGCGCGCTGTCCGCCGAATTCGCATCGAGCGCAAACGCGCCGACCCGGGCAAAGGCCGCCGCGTAAATGGGGCTGCTGCCCCAGCCTGAGTTCGAGGCCACGAGCCGGCCGGTGGAATCATAAACCCCGAGGGTTGTCCGCGAGAGCGGTCCCGGCACGCCGAGTTTCGCCAGGGCCGGACCCAGGCCGCGGATCAGCAGGGTTTTTTGCCCGGAACCGCCCACCACCAGGCCCGCGATCAGGATGTTGCCCCCGGTGCCGACATAGGCCCGCGCCGACAGGTTGACCAGCCGCGTCGAGGTCCAGGTCTCCGAATCGTAGATTTCCGCCAGGGCGACACCGCTTTCCCCGGAGTTGGAATTGACCTGGATCGTGTAGGGCCCGGCCGCCACGCCCCAGATCAGGCTGGCGTCGGTCGAGGTCATCGGCAGGGCGAAAGCCCCGACCGAGGCCGCCACCTTCTGGACGACGGGAACAGGCAGGTCGGTCCACCGCGCGTTCGAATCCAGGGGCCGCGAGGCCGAATCGTAAAGCGTCAGGCGAGGATTCTGGAGGACGCCATTCACGCCAAACTCGGAGAGCGTGGGGCCGACGCCGCGCAGCAGGAGACCCTTCGCCCCATTGCCCGCCACGACGAAACCCGCGAAAAGGGCGTTGGCGCCGTCTCCCACCCAGGCCCGGGCCGAGAGGTTCACCAGCTGCGATGTCCCGGCGGGGGCCGCCACCGTCAGCCGGCCGGGGTCGCTTTGGAAGATTCCGACGCTGCCGTCCAGGTAAACGCGGAATAGGTATCCATCCATGACCGGCGGCGTGTGCTGGATGTGAAGGGTGGAGCCGTGCGCCAGCGAAAAAAAATAATCGTTCTCCACCCGGATCCAGGTGGTTCCGCCATCCGGCGAATAGTCCCAGTTCGCCCAGACGGAGGGCCAGTCCGGCGCGACCAGGTTGGCATCGTCGCCCGCCGCCACCGTCACGGGGTGCACGGCGCGGTCCGTGGGCGGAGGCGGAGCGATGATCGCCTCTGTGGAATGATCGGCCGCGGGGGCGCCGGTGTCGCCGCGGGCCGGGCCGCCAACGAAGACCGCGCCGAGGAGGAGCGTGAGGAGAAGCCGGGAAAGGGGTCGCATCCCCTCGTTGGATGCACCGCGGCCGCACTTGTTACGGTAGGGTCTACCCGAAGATTCTATCCGGCAAAACCCGCGATCTCCCGGCGGGGCTTCGTCTCGCGCTCGTATCCGCTCATCGGTGACGCCTGCCAGAGCTTGCCGTAGTCCAGCTTGATCAGCCGGTCGGCCAGCGGGAAATACTTGTCGTCGTGCGTGATCACCAGCACCGCCTTGCCGCGGTTGCGCAGCTCGGGCAGGATCTGGGTGTAGAAAAGGTCCTTGAACAGCGGATCCTGGTCCGAGGCCCACTCGTCGAAGAGGTAGAACGGCCGGTCCTCGAGATAGGCACAGAGGAGGGCGAGGCGCTTCCGCTGGCCGGACGAAAGCTGCGTGGTCGAGAATTCGCCGTCCTTCACCGAGACCTTGTGGTCCAGGTGCAGCCGCTCGAGATAGGACTTGGCCCGCGCATCCACCTCGAGCCCCTTGGCCCCGGTGATGCGGTCGAAGAGGTGGAAATCGGCGAAGACGGCCGAGAAATACTGCCGGTAGTCGTCGCGGTTGCCGTCGCCCACCACGCGGCCGTTGAGCCGCACCTCGCCGTTGTCCGGCGGGTAGAGTCCCGCGATGACCTTGGCGAGGGTCGACTTGCCGCTGCCGTTGCCGCCGACGAGGAAGACGAGTTCGCCGGGACGGAGCGTGAGGTCGATCGGCCCGAGGAGGAAATGGTCGTCCTCCTTCTCCCGGTGATAATGGTGGGTGACCTTCACGAGCTCGATCAGCTTGAGCTCCGGCAGTTCGGCCGCCGACTCCGGCTGCTCGTCCCCGGCCTCCGTCTGCAGGGCCAGCCCGAGCTGCTCGACCTTGTTGAGCGAGACATTCGCGCGACTGAACACCGACAGGGTCCCCAGCAAACCGGCCAGCGGTCCCATCATGTAGATCGTCACGAAGATGTAGCCGGCGAGATCGGTGGCGGTGAGCGAGGCATCGAACCGCGGCAGGATGAAGAGAAGAAGGCCGATCATGGTCAGGAACAGCAGCTGGTTCCAGTTCTGGGCCACGATGAAGCGGACTTCCGCCGCCACGTTGTGCTTCTGGCAAACCCGCGCGGCCGACTCGACATCCTCCACGACGAACGTCCTGCGTCGCGCCCGGTGGATCTTGAGTTCCTTGATGCCCTCGGTCAGCGCGCGAAAATGCCGGAAGAGCCGGTCCTGCCCCTCGCGGGCGGCCACGAGGTGCCCGAACCCGGCGCGAATGAACAGCCGATAGGTTCCGGCGCCGATCATCGCGAACACGCCCATCCCGATGAGCACGCCAAAATTGAGGTAGCCCATGTAGGCGGCGCCGCCGAGCAGGATGGCCAGGTTGACCGCAAAGATGGGGACACTGAGGGTCGCCTGCGTTATCTCCATCACGTCCTCCGTCAGCGTGACCATCAGTCGATGCGTCCCGATCGACTCGAGCTTCTTGAGGGGAACGCGGAGGATCTGCTTCACCAGGTCGCGCCGAAGCCGGGCCGTCGTCTCCTGGGAGAAGTGCGAGAGCGTGATCTGGGCCGCCGCCGAGGTCAGGATCCGCCCCAGGCCGAATCCGATGAAGAGCAGGCCCATGATCATCGCGGAACGCCCGAGGTCCGGGATCGCGGCCACCGCCGCCGGCGCCGCCGGCGACACCGAGGAGGTTGCGTGGGCGATGGCGACGGCCGTGTCGCGCGCGGCGACCCGCTGCACCACCTTGTTCATCATCGCTAGGAGGCCCATGTTACAGGCGCCGCTGAGCACCGCGGCCACCGATGTCCAGATGACAAGCTTTGGAGAGTACCGATAGAGGAAGCGGAACAGCATCATGGAGCCAATGACGGTCATTTCCGGCGCCACCGTGTTCAGTAGGTCTGTACCCCAGTTCGCGCGCTTCCGGCGGGGCGGACGTCGATTTTATGGAGAGGAAAGCCCCCCGCCGCCGCGCCGGTCGACTCGGTCGAAAAGACGATGCCTCCAGCTGCCGCCGTTCCCATGGTCAATTTGCCGGATGACGCCCCCGAGGCCTGGCCCGTGGCCATCCTGGGCGTTCCGTTCGATCCCGTGACACTGGCCGCCGCGGTCGACCGCATCGATCGCATGATCGAGGCCGGCGAGCCCCGCTATGTCGTCACCGCCAACGTGGACTTCCTCGTCCAGGCAAGGCGCGATGCCGAGCTCCGCCGGATCCTGGTCGACGCCAGCCTCGTCCTTTGCGACGGCACGCCGCTCGTGTGGGCCTCCCGCTGGCTCGGCAACGCCCTGCCGGGCCGGGCCGCCGGATCCGACCTGATCCCCCTCCTCCTCCGAAAGGCCTCGGAGCGGCAGCGCCGCATCTTCTTTCTCGGTGCCGCCGAGGGCGTCGCAGACGAGGCCGCGCGCAATGTCGCCGCCCGATTTCCCAGTCTGCCCCGGATCGAATGCTACTCGCCGCCCTTTCGCCCGCTGAAGGAAATGAATAACGACGAGATCGCCCGGCGGATCCGGGAGGCCCGTCCCGACATTCTGCTCGTTTCATTTGGCTGCCCGAAGCAGGAGAAATGGATTGCCTCCCACTACCGGGAACTCGGCGTGCCCGTCTGCATCGGCGTGGGCGCAACCATCGACTTCCTCGCCGGACGCGTGAAACGCGCACCCCGCTGGATGCGGGTCAGCGGCACCGAGTGGCTGTTCCGGCTCGCCCAGGAACCGCGGCGCCTGGTGGGTCGCTACGCCGACGATGTCTTCAGTTTCTTTCCCGCCCTGTTCGAGCAGCTGCGCTGCCTGGCCCCCGCCGCGGCGCGACCGGCGGTGGACTCGACGCCCACTTCCGCCTCCACGCCCTATGGCATCCGGGTCGAGGCCGGGGATTTGCTCGACGCCCCGGCGCTGCGCAACGGCTCCGATTTCTGGAAGCGCGCGCTCGAGCAGCGCGGTCACTGCCTGCTCGATCTCACCCAGGTGCGCTCGATCGACAGCACAGGGCTCGCCCTCCTCGCCTGCTGGCAGAAGCGACTGGCGGAGGGGCGCCGCAACCTGATCCTTTTCCAGCCCAGCCCCGGCGTCCGCGCCGCGCTCGACCGCATGCGGCTGACCGAACAGTTCATCCTGAGCCCGATGGCAGGACCGGAGGATCGGAAGCCGCACCGCCCCTCCGCCCTCTGACCACCGCCTTCCGCCTTCCGCCTTCCGACCACCGTCTTCCGCCTTCCGCCTTCCGTCCTCCGCCATCCGACCCATGAAAATCGCCCTCTCCACTTCCGTGATCCAGCGCGGAAAGTCCGGCGTCGGCCAATACGTGCTCTCGTTGGTCCGCGCCTTCCTGCCGTCCGCCTCCGCCCACGAATTCAGCCTCTATACGCTACAGGAAGACGTGCCCCTCTTCGATTTCGCCCGCGACGCGATGCGAATCATTCCCGTGTCGGAGCAGTTCCGGCCGGCGGTGAAGAACATATTCTGGCACCAAAAGATCCTTCCCGGGCTGCTTCGCGCCGATGGGGCCGACCTCGTCCACATTCCCAGTTACCGGCGGATGCTGTGGCAGCGCCCCTGCCCGCTCGTGGCCACGATCCACGATCTCGCTCCCTTTCATCTCGCCGCCAAGTACGATCCCGCCCGCATGTTCTACGGCCGCGTCGTCGCCCGCCACCTCGCCGCGCGCCAGGATCGCATCATCGCCGTCAGCGAAGCCACCGCGAAAGATCTCGCGCATTACTTTCAAGTGCCCGCCAACCGCGTCACCGTCATTCCCAACGGCATCGACCACGATGTCTTCCGCCCCGGCCCGGCCGATGCGGCCCGCCGGCGGGTGTGCGCCGGGCGCGGCATCGACGCGCCCTTTTTCCTCTACGTCGCCCGCATAGAGCATCCCGCGAAAAATCACTCCGGCCTGATCGAGGCCTTCAACCGCTACAAAGCCGCCACCGGCTCCCCGTGGAAGCTGGTCCTCGGGGGCAGCGACTGGCACGGGGCCGAGGTTGTCCATCGCCTGGCGAAGGAGTCACCCTACGCCTCCGACATCCATCTTCTCGGCTTCGTCCCGTCGGCCGATCTCGCCGACTGGTATCGCGCAGCCGACGTCTTTGTCTTTCCCTCGCTCTACGAGGGTTTTGGCCTTCCCCCGATCGAGGCCATGGCCTGCGGCTGCCCCGTCCTCGCCGCGCCCCGCGGCGCCGTTTCCGAGGTGATCGGGTACTCGGCCGGCCTGCTCGAGCCCGAGAGCCCGGCCCAGATGGCCACGCAGATGGAGCGAGCCGCCGGCAATGCCGCCTGGCGCGCCGAGCTCCGCGCCGCCGGCCTGACCCGGGCCCGGCGTTTCGACTGGAATGTCGCGGCCGCCCGCACCTTGGAAGTCTACTCGTCCGCCGCCGCGGCCCCGGCCGATGCCGGCATGCCCGCCCTGACGTGGGGTTGATCCGCGGCGAAATTGGGCCCCCCCGCCCTCCGCCCCGCTGAGTCCATCCGGACCCGCGGCGGTCGGTCGCGTGGTGCCAACCGCGCCATGAAGAGAAAACTTTCCGCCTCCCCCGCCGCCAAGGCCAACCTCAACCGGCAGCTCGAAGCCTGCACCGTCGAGCTCCGCGCCGCCCGCGCCGAGATCGATGCCCTGACCCATTCGGTCTCGCACGATCTGCGCACGCCGCTGGTCCGGATCGGCGGGTTCGCCGATCTCCTCTTCAATCACACTCGCAACCGGCTGGACGACAATGGCCGCCACTACCTGAGGCGCATTGTCGAATCCACCTACCACATGGGCTGCATGATTGACGAGATCCTGAAGCTGTCCCGACTCAACTGCACCGAGCTCAACCCGATGCACCTCGACCTCCGCGCCCTCGTCCGCGACATCGTCCAGGATCTAAGCCGCTCCGACCGCGACCGCCGGGTAAACTGGCAGATCGACCGCCTCCCGCCGGTCGAGGCGGATCCCCGGCTCCTGCGCATCGCGCTCGAGAACCTGCTGGGCAACGCCTTCAAGTTCACACGGAACCGGGAAGTGGCCCAGATAAAGATCGGGTCGCGTCGCGGGGAGGCCGAGACGATCATTTTTGTCCGCGACAACGGCATCGGCTTCAAGCCCGACCAGAAGTCCCGGCTCTTCCGCATCTTCCAGCGTCTGCATGTCGGCGCCGGTTTCGAGGGATCCGGCGTCGGCCTCGCCCAGGTCCGCCGCGTGATCGCCCGGCACGGCGGCCGCACCTGGGCCGAGCCCAACCCCCAGGCCGGGGCCACATTTTATTTTTCGCTTCCGGACAGTCCCGCCTGCCTCCTGCCGGACGACATTGCTCTCGCCTCACTCTCGCGCAGCCCAATGGCGGCCTGAGGCGACGCGAGGGACGGGGGCACTAGGGGCCCCCGTGGTATGGGAGAAACTCCGGTGGCGCCCATCGGAACTCAACGAAGGCCGCGGCGGTCTGCGGTCTGGGTCCAGTTGTTGACTGCCGAATGCATAACGGAAAAAAAATTGAGCGAAAGCCAGCCCATCCGGAATTGCGCATTCTCCTGCTCGAGGACAGCGCGCCTGACGCCGAGCTGATCGAGCACATCCTCCGGCAGTCCGGCCTGCGCTTCGAATTCGCCACCGCCGCGACCCGGGCCCAGTTCGAGACCGAGCTCTCCCGCCACCAGCCCGACGTCATCCTCTCCGATTACTCGCTGCCCGACATCGACGGCATCGCCGCGCTCGAGCTCGCCCGCACCCGGGCGCCGGAGGTCCCGTTCATTTTTGTCACGGGCGTCCTCGGCGAGGAGGTCGCGATCGACATGCTCAAGCGTGGCGCCACCGACTACGTCCTGAAGCTCCATCTCTCCCGCCTCGCCCCCGCGGTCAACCGCGCCCTCCGCGAGGCCGGGGAACGCCGCGACCGGCAGCGCGCCGAGGAGCAGCTCCGCGTTTCCAACGACCAGCTCCGCGCCCTGACCGGCCATCTGCAGCACGTGCGCGAACAGGAGCGCACGCGCATCGCCCGCGAGGTCCACGACGAGCTCGGGCAGTCGCTGACCGCGCTGAAGATCGATCTCTCCTGGCTTTCCGCCCGCCTGCGCGGCAGCTCGCGGCTGCTCCTCCGGAAACTCAATGAAATGTCCAGCCAGGTCGACTCCACGATCCAGACCGTGCGCCGGATCGCCACCGAGCTCAGGCCCGGGATCCTCGACAGCCTCGGCCTCGTCGCCGCCATCGAGTGGCAGGCCGCCGATTTCCAGGAGCGCACCGGCATCCCCTGCGACGTCGGCATCGCGGTCGCCGATGATATCGCCTGGGAAGGCGAGTTCACCACCGCCTGTTTCCGGATTTTCCAGGAGACCCTCACCAACATCATGCGCCACGCCCGCGCCACCCGCGTCGAGGTTCGCCTGGGCGAAATAGACGGCGACTTCGTCCTGAGCGTGCGCGACAACGGCCGCGGCATCGCCGACAAGGACCTCGCCGGCCTCGGCTCGCTCGGCCTCACCGGCATGCGCGAGCGCGCCGCCCAGATCGGCGGCGAAATCATGGTCGAGAGCCTCCGCGGCCACGGCACCACCGTGACCATGCGCGTCCCCCAGCAAGCGCTGGTCGGAACCCGCTAACAACCACGAATGAACACGAATAAATGCGAATTCGGCTCGGAAGCAGGCCTTCGCGGGGATTCACGCGCATTCGCGTTTAAACAAATTCCGTCCGCATGCGCATATTGATCGCCGACGATCACGCCGTGGTCCGCCAGGGTCTGAAGCAGATCCTGCTGGAAGTCTTCACGCGCGCCCATTTCGGCGAGGCCACCAATGCCAACCAGGCCCTCGAGCGCGTCTGGAAGGAGGCGTGGGACGTCGTCATCCTCGACGTCACGATGCCCGGCCGCAACGGGCTCGAGGTCCTGAAGGAAATCAAGCGGGCCAAGCCCACGCTCCCCGTCCTGATGCTGAGCATGCACCCGGAGGATCAATTTGCCGTCCGCCTCCTGAAGGCGGGTGCCGCCGGGTACATGACCAAGGAGAGCGCCCCCGCCGAGCTCGTCGGCGCCGTGCGCAAGGCCCTCGCCGGCGGCCGCTACGTCAGCGCCACCCTCGCGGAAAAGATGGCCTCGCTCATCGCCACCGATGACATCGAGTCGCTGCCGCACGAGAAGCTCTCCGACCGCGAATTCCTCGTCCTCCAGCTCATCGCCTCCGGCAAGCCCGTCGGCGCCATCGCCCGGGAGCTCTCGCTGAGCGTCAAGACCGTCAGCACCTACCGCACGCGCCTGCTGCAGAAGATGCACCTCAGCAACAACGCCGAGCTGGTCCACTACGCCTTCCAGCACCACCTGGTGGAGAGCCGCAGCCACGCCGCCGCCGCCCCCGCCGCGCGGTGATTGTTCAATGGAGGGACGGCCCGTCCTGGCCCCGGTTAAACGTTAAGAGTTAAGCGTTAAGCGTTAAGCGTTGAGCGTTCTCCCGCGGCAGCCGCCTACGGACCTTCCCGCCGGATAAGTAGGCGGTTACCCCCTCCCCCATAGGGGAGCCGAATGCCGCGCGGGCCGTCAAAACCAGCTCCGGAAGCTTCACGCATGGACCCATTTTTTCTTATTTCCAAATGAACGATATTAACGCTCCCCGCCGACCAACGCCCGTTCCAACGGCCTTCGACACCTGGGCAGTCCTCGATTTCTGGCTGCGCCGCTGGGGCTGGCTCGCCATCTGGACCTTCGTCCTCGCCGTCGTCGGCGGCGTCGCGGCCCACTCGGTCTGGAAGCCAACTTACACCGCCTCCGCCCAGTTGATCCGGTATGCGCCCTCGGCGGTGGACGACGTCTATCGCCCACGCGACATCCCGACGCCGAGCCTTGTCCTCATGCTCCAGTCGCCGCGCTTCATGGAGGAAGTCGGGGCCTCGATGAATCCCAAGATGACCGGCAGCCAGCTGGCGTCCAGCATCAGCCTCGCCCTCGATCGCAACGGCGACGTCGTGACCATCAATGGCTCCGGTTCCGACGCCGCCTCGACGGTCGACCTCGTCAACCAATTCACCCAGGCGGCGGTCGCCTACACGCAGAAAATTCAGAAGGACGAGGCCACCGCTTCCCTCGCCGGCATCGATAACCAGCTGGCGAGCCTGGACCGCGACACCCAGCAAACTCTGTCCAAGGCCACCCCAGCCACCGTCAGCGCCGCCGAAATTGCCGTGCAGGCGGACGAGCCGCTCGCCGCCTCGCCAGCCTCCGATCTCCCCCTGCGGCTCCAGACCTCGCTCCAGAACGAGCAACAGAGCCTGCTGGATTTGCAGTCCCGCTTCACCGACGAGTGGCCTGAGATCAAGCAGAAGAAGGAGGTCATTCAATCGCTTCAGGAGCGCATCAAGGCCCTGCCGCCGACCGCCCCCATCCAGCGGGGCAAGGCCCCGCTCGCCGCCACCGTGCCGGCCGGGTTCGGCCGACTCACCCCGGAAGAAACCGTCGTGGGTGAAACGATCCGCGCCAACATGAGCACGCGCGGCAACATGATTGTCCGGCACAACGCCATCGTTCCCTTCATCAATAATCCGCCGGGGTATCTGCAAATCTTCGAGCCCGCCTCGGCCACCCGCGTCACCCTCAATACCCACAAGGTCGAGGTCGTGCTCTGGACCTGTCTCGCCGGTTTCCTCGGCCTCATCGCCTCCGCCGGGCAGATTCTCCTCAGCGAATTCACCGACAACCGGGTAAAGACCCGCGCCGATGTCCGCCGTGTCACCGGTCTCCCGGTCCTCGCCACGCTCGGCGATCTCAACCGTCTCACTCCCGCCGGCCGCGACCAGTGGGCCTTCCGCGCCTGGACCGCCCTCCAGAGCCGCCTGAGCCTCTCGCCCAACCACGGCATGATCTGCGGCATCACCTCCGCCCGCCCCGGCGAGGGCCGCACCACCTGGGTCGAGCTCCTCTCCCGCGCCGCAAGCAACTGTGGCTTCCGGGTCTTGACCGTCACGGCCCAGCCCACCGCCGAGATGGCTGCGGAAATGAAACGCAGCAGGCAGGCCACCCATTACAACGGCTTCAAGCGCGCCAAGGCCGAGAAGGCCGCGGACAAAAACGGCGGGACGACCTCCGTTTCGTCCACCACCGGCCCGAAAGAAGACACCGTCGCCCTGACCACGAGCGTCCTTTCCTCGCCGAACAAGATCGTGGAGCAGCTCGCCGCCGTCGACAGCCCGCCGGTGGTCAACATCCCTCTCCCGGGCTGGGTGTGGAACCTCGACCGCCGCAAGCAGTGGCAGGCCGCCCTCGAGGCCTGGCGCGCCGTCGAGAACGTCGTCATCTTCGTCGAGCTTCCGCCCGCCGCCGTCCCGGAAACCGTGCTCCTCGCGGAGAACATCCCGAATCTCCTCTGGCTCAGCGACAGCCAGAACTCGGATGCCGCCGAGACCCACATCGAGCTGGAGACGCTCCGCGACGCCCGCTGCAACCTCGTCGGCGCCTTTCCAGCACATTGGGATCCTAAGCTTAGAATTCCACGTGGACAAGTTGTCGCG
>JADMIO010789689.1_pt1 | contig 73508 bp, 56 predicted proteins | sample 8958161 | NCBI WGS metagenome assembly JADMIO01 (sample SAMN16585339, study PRJNA669376) | soil metagenome | isolation source: Crop rotation soil | place: USA: Cullars Rotation, Alabama | collected 2011
CTTTCCCGGCCGAGCACTTTTTCCATCGCCTGATACGCGCAGTTCTCGTCGAAGTTGGCGCCGACACCGCCGCCGACGCCGATCGCGCCGATCATCTGACCCTCAACGACGATCGGGAGACCGCCGCTCGCGAAGTAGTAAGCAAGGCCCTGATCCTTCCCGAAGTTCATGCGGATGGCGCGTTGATCAAGCGTGCTGAAGCGCTGACCAACCGCTGCCGACGACGTCCGCGCGTACAGCGCGGTCTTCGCTTTCAGCATGGCCGCTTCGCTGGCGATCGGCTGCAGTCCGTCCATGATGTGCGCGTCGACGATCTCGCCGGTCGGGCCGAGGATGAAGATCGACGTGGCCTGCGGCGGCGTGCTGTTCCTGGCGATTGCCACGCAGGCGTCCGTGATGGCGCGCGCGACGTCCGCGCTGATCTGCACTTTCATGAGCGTCGCCTTGGCCGCTTCCGCCGAGACGGTCGCCTTCGCGAGCGGCAGCGGCGTGGAACCCTGGGCGCGAGCGTTGCCCGCGCCCAGCGCGCACGCGACGACCGACGCCATGATGACCGAGTGCCCGCGCATCCTCATCTCGTTTCTCCTTTTCACGTCGCCTCGCACGGCGCCGGGCTCCACTTCGACCCGTCGGCCTCGCGCTTGAAATCCGTGCTGGTGATGAATTCCTGGTTCAAGTACATCGGGTCGTTGACGATCGTCGTAACGGTGAACCAGATCGATCCATTGCGCTCGGCGTGCTGATCGAAGTACTCCGTGAGCACCGCGCGATCGCTGTATGGGACGCCGTTTTTCCGCAGGTACCCTGGCCGCATCTTCGTCGTCACCACGCGGAGCGAGCCCCAGCGCGATCCCGCCGGTCCTTCGCCGCGACCCTGAACCGCGTCCCAGTCCGCAGCGGAGTAGCCCTGCCACGACGGCTGTGCGTCCTGCGGCGGCGCGCCGCCGAAATGGAGCAGCCGCACCTGACGGCCGGCGTCCGTTTCGATCTGCAGCGTGTTGTCGTCCTGCCAGGTGATATGGAGCCGTCCGGGAATGCGGAGCAGGCCCGCGGCTCCGTATGCCCGGCACTCTTCTCCCGCGGCTGTGTCTTTCACCGCATCCCAGGCATTGGCGACGCGACGTCCTTCTGCGTTGAGCGGCACGCCGCCCGTCTCGCCCTTCGGCGGCGTCAGCATCCGGAAGCGCCAGTCTTCGGACACGACCGAGACCCAGTAGCCCGTCAGGTCGACGGGCGCGGCCTGACGCGCGGATTGAGCCTGACCGCCGCCGCGTCCGCCGCGCTGTGCGTTCATTGGCACAGCGGCTATCGCGAAGAGCAGCAAAGCGGCGAATGACGTTGGATAGACGAACCGCGCGTTCATCACCTTACCGCTTCGCGGCTCGAAGGCCGGTGTAAACGGCTTCAATGAACGCGTCGCTCTTCCCGTACTCGACGTCGTATTCGAACGTGGGCTTCGCCGCCTTCACCTGCTCGAGCGTCATGCCTTTTCGGATCATGCTCTGCACTCGGTCGCGGACGATCGTGAGCATGTCGCGGTACTCGGACACTTCGCTCTCGTCGCACAGGCGTCCATGGCCCGGCACGACCATCGTCCCGCCTTCTTCCTTTTCGCCGGGGACCATGATGTCGAGCAGCCAGTTGATCGCGTCGATCGTGCCGGCGAGGCTTCCGCCGCGTGCCGCGTCTATGGTCGGATACCGCGTCTTGTCGAAGATGTCTCCGGCCGCGACGACGTCCGATCGGCGAAAGACGACGGCGACGTCGCCGTCGGTGTGAGCGCCGGCGCGGTGAAACAACTGGACCGCCTGGCCGTTGAACGTGACGTCCTGCTGATCGCCGAAAAAAGTCGTCGTCGGCCAGGCCGCGATCGGTGTCGGCGCCTTTTCGCCGGTCCGCGCGCTCATGCGCTTGAGGACGTTCTCGTGCGCGATGATGGCGGCGCCGGAATCGAAGGACTCGCGCGTCCGCACGGCGGCGCCCAGTTTGTTCACGGCCGGATTGCCGCCCGTGTGATCGGCGTCGGCGCTCGTGTTGACGAGATACCGGATCGGTTTGTCTGAAATCGATCGGATTGCCGCGACCGTTTTCGCCGCCATCGCTTCCGATCCCGCATCGACGACGAACAACCCTTGCGGGCCGACATTGACGGTCACGTTCGCGCCCGCGCCCGCGACCATGTACACGTCGTCGGTGACTTTCACGATTTCGACGTCGGCCGCCGGTGCCTGCGCGTACGTCGCCGTCGCGAACAGCGCAGCGGCGATCGCCACATTCGAGAGTCTGGGCATGGCCGTTACTTCGGTGCAGGAGGCGGCGTCTTCTTCGGCGCCTCGAGCAGTTTCTTCAGCGTCGCGCGGTATTCCGGATACATGGCCGCGGCACCCGCGCGCGTCGCCTCGATAGGAATGCCGAACCGCTTCGCGAACTCTTCGAGGAACGGGTTCGTGCCGGGCAGGTAGTGCTGCACGTACCCCTTCGAGTGGTTCGCGATCTCGTCCTGCGGCTGGCAGACCGTCCACGCCTGGTAGGTGGCGGGCTGGATGTTCGAGACGAGCACGAAGTTCTGGCTCTGGACGAGCGGCTCGGTCAGATACAACGGATCCTCGGCAATCGTCACGTGCGTGAGGTAGTTGTTGCCGTGACGGACGAAGTGCTCTGTCAAGACCGTTTCATCGCTTTGCGGAAGACCGATCCGGCGATGGTAGAACCGCTTCAGATGCGTCGTCGTCACCGTGAGCTTGCTGCCTTCCCATTTGCCGGTTGAGAAGCCCTGCCACGTGTGCGCGGCGTACTTGCCCGGATGCGGCCGGCCGTCCATCCAGATCGTCCGCGTTTGAGAGAACGTCGCGATGAAGGTCTTGATGGCGACCACGTCCTGCGTGGTCGGATCCTTCTCCTCCCAGATGCGGATCTGCGCCGGTCCACGGAACGCCCACGCGGCCCCGTTCGGCACGCACTGACGTTCGATGGCGGACAGCCGGGATTCGTCCCAGGCGTCGCCGTGCGCGAGCGCCTGCGGCGTGACCGGCAGGCCCGGGTAGTCGCCGATGATCGGCTGGTTGCGCGTGGGGTCCTCGTGGACGAGACCATTCCAGTCGCCCACGAGGCTGACCTGCGCGCGCGCGGGGATCGCCCACGCCGCGGATACGAGGACGAACGCGAGACACGCCGCCTGACGACGCATGGCTAAAAGTCGAACTGGGCGCTGATCTTCAGAAGCCGGGCCTGCATGATTGCCTGCGGCGCCTGCCACGGTGTGGTGCCGCCGAACGAGTTGTTCACCGCGAGCACCGCGTTGCCGTTCAGCGCGTTGAAGATGTCGAGGTTGATCGCCGTCCTCGTGCGCGCGTAGCGGAGCACTTTGCCGACGCGCAAATCGAGCTGCGTGAAGCGCTCGCCGTAGAGCGAGTTCGGGGCGATCAGATTCACCGTCGCGTTGGCCGCGTTGCCGGACAACGGGCGGCCAAGGGACGGCGTCACCTGCGCGGTGGTGACGTTGTAGGTCGCGTTCGCGATCGGACCCGGCACGTTCTGCAGGGTTCCGCTGAGCTGCACGCCCACGCGAGGGACGGTGTACGCCGTCAGCACTTTGATCTGCGTCAGCCACGGCGTCTCGACGTTGCAGAACGGATTGAGCAGCGCCGTTTCCGGCAGCGCTGCGCGGATGTCGCACGAGTCCGTGCTGGTGCGGCCGATGCTGGTGCCGCCCTGGATCAGCAGCCCGTTTCGCGGCCGCGCGTTGACGTTGATGTCCACGCCGTTCCAGCTCTCGCTCTGCTTGCCGTAGTTCGACGCCTTGGTGAGGAGGTTGTTGACCTGGCCGACTTTGTTCGGGTTGATGTCGTAGAACCCGGCGATCGTCTGGCCGCTGCTCGGCAGACGCGAATCGGTGCTCGGCGCCACCACGCTGAATGCCGAGACGTCCCCGGTCGCCACCGACAGGTTATCCGTGACGAAGAAATTGCCGTACCAGCGGCGGAAGTAGCTCACGTCCACCGATACACGCGGCAGGACCTCCTGCTGGACGCCGGCGGAAAATTCCCAGTCGTAGTTGCGGATGCCCCAGCCGCTGCGAATCGACGGATCGGTCTGCTGCGCGCCGGCCGCCTGGCCGAAGTTCAGGTTGGCCATCGCGCCGCAGATGTCGCCGTTCGTGACCGTCTGCGCGGCCGGGTTCGTCAGATCGCAGTCAGGGATGAAATTGTTGTTGCGGTCGGTCCAGTTGCGCGTCGTCACGTTCGCGACGCTGTTCACCGGGCTGAGCGACGCGCCGAAGAACGCGTCGCCGGAGCCCAGCCCCGTGACGTACTTGTTCAAGCTGGCCTTCAGCGCGGTCTTCGCGTTGCCGAACACGTCGTACACCACCCCGAGCTTCGGCGTGATGTCCTTGAAGCTCACGCCGTCTGCAGCCGGAAAGACGTTGTTGCGGTTCGGGAGGAGCTTCGTGGGTCCCGCGACGGCTTCGGGAAACGAGGTCGAGTAGTGATCGAACCGCAGGCCCCAGCTCGCGGTCAGCCGGCTGATCGTCCACCGGTCCTGTACGAACGCGCCCGAATCCGAGTCGAGCGAGAAGAACGTCCGGAGCGGATATCCGTAGAGCGTGATCTGGTTCGGGACGCCGTTGTTGAACCGGTAGCTCACCTGCTGCGCACCCGGCAGCTGATTGCCATTCAAGTTGTTTTCGCTGCCGTTGCCGAACATGAAACCGGCCTTGATGGCGTGGCCGCCGACGAGATACGAGATCGACGAGCGGACGAACATGTTCGCGAACCAGTTGTAGCGAAGGTTCGGGCTGTTGCCGGCGCCCGTGTTGACCGTTCGGTACACCAGGTTGCCGAGCGCCTGCTCGGTCACCGAGATCATGAGCGGATTGGTGTTGTCTGGAGGCACGTCGCGCGTCTGGTTCTGGTGGCGGTTGATGAACGCGCCCTCGACCAGCAGGTGGTTCGTGATCGGCAGCGACCAGTCGCCCATGATGTTCTGCTGTTTGGAGGTCGCGCGGTAGAGCGCGGCTTCCGGCGACGTCGTCACGCTGATGCCGTCGGTGCACGCGCAGTAGCCCGACTCCTGAACGTCGAAGCCCACCTTGAGCTTCGGCAGCGCCTGCCACGTGACGCGCGAATGAAAGTCCGATCCGTCGGTGCCGTTGAATGGCCGGCTGGAGAGGACCGGCACGTACGTCCAGGCGTTGGGATTGTTGGCGTTCGCGTTCTCGTAGATGCCCGCCGGATACGTCTGGTTCAGCTGTTTTTTGTACGCGACGTGGAACCACAGTTTGTCGCGAATGATCGGCCCGCCGAGCCCCGGGTTGTAGTCGTACGACTGCTTCAACGCGGACGGCGTGCCGAGCCCTGCGGCCTTCAACGCGTCGGTCAGGTTGCTGCTCTGCATCGACCCGTTGCCGAACCCGAGGACCAGCGCGCCGGAGAATTTGTTACCGCCGTCTTTCGGGATGTAGTTGACGCGCACGCCGCCGGTCGGCAGTTCGGCCGACACCGCGACCGTGTCGATGGTGACTTCCTGGTACGCGGTCAGGTTTGTCGCCACGATCAGCGTATTGGCGCCGTTCGAGGGGATCGACAGCGCGACGCCGTTCTGCGTGAGGCGTTGATCCACGCCGCGGCTGCCATGAACGACGAGCTGCGCCGACACTTGATCGGTCGTGCCGCCGATGTCCTGGCTGATCGCGCCGGAGATGGTGACGCCCGGCACGAGCACCGCGAGATCCTTGTCGCTGCGTCCGGTCGGAATCGCATCGATCACTTCATGATCGAGGACGCGCTGCCGCGTCGTGTTCTGCACGTCGACGATCGGGGTTTCGGCGGTGACGGTGATCGTCTCTTCGACGGCGCCGACTCGCAGGTCCGCGTTGATCGTGGCGGAGAACGCCCCCTCGAGCTCGACGTTTTCGCGCTTCACGACGGAAAAGCCCGTCAGCGTGAACGTGACGCTGTAGGTGCCGGGCGGGAGGTTTTCGATCCGATACTGGCCGGTGCCGCTGGTCACGCCGGACCGCGCTTTCTCGATCAGCGCGGGGCTTGAAGCTTCCACCGTGACGCCCGGGAGCACCGCTCCCGACGCGTCCCGGACGACGCCGGTGATAGAGGCCTGCGCGAAGACTTTCGTCGACAGGCACAGGCCGAGCAGGACGAAAACCGCCGTCATGGCGAAACGCCGCACGTTCATGACCCCTCCGAAATATCCGAGTTGTGGCGTGAGGCTACGGCTTGATCTGGAAAATGTCAATCGAAAAGACAAATTCCTGTGTTACCGTTGACCGGCACGGAATCTCGCCACTTACCGCAGGAGATCAGCATGAGAGTCAACGTCATCAAAACGAACGATCGGCCGCGCGTGCCGACCGCGGCCGGCACGATGCGCGGCATCATCACCGAATCGGATCGCGGCGCAAACGACGTCCGTGCCGCGCTGCACGATATCGAGCCGAACCGCACGTTCGTATTCGATGCCGCGAATCGATCGCACCTCGTGTACGTCATGGAGGGCGAGGGCGGGCAGTTTTCGTACAAAGGCAGCACGCATCCTGCACGCAAGGGGACCGGCGTCTATCTCGAGCCTGGTGAAACAACGTCGGTCGCGTCGGGCAGCGGCAAACTCCTCCTGATCGATTTGCACGTGCCCAAACAGACGGCCAAGCCGGTCAACGGTCAGGCCTCGGGGTATTTCTTCGACAATGCCAACGTGCAGGCGCTGATCGACGCGCGCAGCATCAGGGTTCGCACCTTCTGGGTGAACAAGGAAACCGGCATGTCGAACTCGTGGGACATGCAGGCCGGCTTGATGACGTACACGCCCGAGGGATACTCGCCGCGACACGTGCATCGCGGGACGGCGACCAATCCGGTTGGCGCGGTGCACTTCTATTTCATCTTCGAAGGCGACGGCGTCGTGCAGGACGACGACGGCACGTTCGCGCTCGTGCCCGGTGATCTCGTGCTGATTCCTGCCAGCGAGTGGCACCAGCTGAAAGCGGATCGCGGCGGCGGCCTGATTTACATGGAATTCCAGGGCCCCTTCGATTTCACCACCACCATGGAAACCGATCCGCTGGGCAAGGACTGGTACATCAAGGGCACCGACGACGGCACGGGACGGCCGGTCAAGTGGGTCCAGAGCTAGGAATGATCTCAACGTTAGACTAATGCGCCGGATCAACTCGGCCCGGTTCACCGTCGCGACCCGCGGCACGTCGCGGGAGATCAACCGCTCGATCCTGCTGAACCTCGTGCGCGCGCGGCAGCCGATTTCGCGCGCCGACCTCGCGCGCGCGATGGGCGTCCGTCGCGGGTCCATCACGCTCATCGTCAACGATCTGCTGCGTGAAGGCCTGATCGTCGAAGGCGCGTCGGGTCAGGCGGCGCGCGGCCGCAAGCCGACCTTTCTCTACATCGACTCGCGCCGCCGCGCGATCGCCGCGGTCGACATCCGCCCGAGCCAGACGTTCGTGATGCTGACCGACAAGCTGGGCAAACCGTTGACGGGCGTCGTTGGCATGCCGACCGAGCGCGATCCGCGGAAGCTCGCGAGAGTGGTGGCCAGGCGAATCACCGCGCTTCTCGCCGAGCATTCGGAGATCGAAGCGTGCGACGGCATCGGCGTCGTCGTCCCCGGGATGGTGGAGCGGTCGAGCATGACCGTGCTGCACGCGCCGACGCTCGGCTGGCGGAACATCAGCCTCGGCGCGCCGATCGCCGCCGCGAGCGGCCTGCCGGTCGTCGTGGAGAGCGCCGGCCGCGCGTGCGCGCTCGCGCAGGCGTGGGCGATGCGCGACGATGCGGCGATTGCGTCGGGAGACATCGTGTACGTCAGCGTGTCGGACGGCGTCGGTGTCGGCGTGACGGTGCACGGGGAACTGCTCCGTGGACGCCACAACATCGCCGGCGAGTTCGGCCACGTGCCGCTGTCGATCGACGGCCCGCGCTGTTCGTGCGGCGCGAACGGCTGCTGGGAAGCGTACATTTCGAATCGCGCGACGCTGGCGCGCTATTTCGGTCAGCCGATGGAGGCGCTCGGCCCCCGTAGAACCGATCAGCGGGAGTTCACGATCAACGATCTGCTCGCACGCGCGCGCGCGGGGGACCAGAAAGCCGCCGCCGCGCTGCAGGCAACCGCGCGCTATCTGGGTCTCGGCCTCGCGTCGGTGGTCAACGCGCTCGATCCCGTGCGCGTGTACATCGGCGGCGAGATCACGGCCGCCTGGGATCTGATCGAGCCGACCGTACGCGCGGCGCTCGCCGAACGCGCGCTGATGCCCGCTGTCGCCGAGACGGACATCCGGCCGGTGCCGACGAGCGAATATCCGCGTCTTCAGGGCGCCGCCGCGCTCGTCGCGGCTCCGCCGTTTGCGGCGCCGGTCGTCGCGTAGCTCGGCGGCGCGCAGCCATTTGTTCGTGATTTGTCTTGTCCTGAGACATAATGTCACCGCCCGGTCGTGCGACGCGCTCCGGGCGTATGCTACGGTTTCCCGGGAGCCCCGCACCTGATGCCTCAACTGAACTTCGTTCTAAACGGCAAGCCGACCACCGTCTCCTATGAGACCGGGATGCACTTCCTCGAAGTGCTCCGCGAAGAGGCCGGCGTCATCTCCGCGAAGGACGGCTGCGCACCGGAGGGCACGTGCGGCTGCTGCACCGTGCTCGTCGACGGCACGCCCGTCCTGGCCTGCCTGCGGAAGCCCGAGCAGATGGAAGGCCACGACGTGCGCACGCTCGAAGGTCTCCCGGCCGCGATGCGCGAAGTGATGTGCGACGCGCTCGTGCACGAAGGCGGCGTCCAGTGCGGCTTCTGCATCCCCGGCATCGTGATGCGCGCGGCGCCGCTCGTGGAGCAGGGCCGCACCGACGATCGAGACGCGATCGCGAAGGCGCTCTCCGCGAATCTGTGCCGGTGCACCGGATGGAAGCGCGTCATCGACGGGATCCAGACCGCCGGCGAGATGTGGGCGAACGGTCACGAGCTGCCGAGCCCCGAGCCGCGGCACGCGTGCTATTTCGGTGAACAGTACGGGCTGACGCGCTCGCCGGAGAACGCGCGAACGCGCGAGCACGGCATCGGCCGCTCGCCGTCGAAGTACCGCGCGTACGAGCTCGCCGCGGGCGAGACTCCGTTCATCGACGACATGCGGCTCCCCGGCATGGTCTACGGCACGCCGGTGATGAGCGCACACCCGCGCGCGAAAATTCGTGGCATCGACACCGCCGCCGCGGCGGCGATGCCCGGCGTGATTCGCGTGTTCACCGCGGCGGACGTGCCCGGCACGCGCGGCACCGGCCTCATGATGCAGGACCTGCCGGTCTTCGTCGCCATCGGCGAGACGACCTGCTTCGTCGGCGACGTCCTCGCGTTCGTCGTCGCCGACACGATGTTTCACGCGCGGCAGGCCGCGAAGAAAGTCGTGGTCGACTACGAGGTGCTGACGCCGGTCACCGATCCGGTCAAAGCGCTCGAACCGGATGCGCCGCAGGTGCACGCGCCAGGCAACTTCCACGTGCATCCGAACTTCGTTGAGCGCACCGCGTTTGCGCGCGGCGACGTCGACGCGGCGCTCGCGCAGGCCAGACACGTCTTCGAGCGGACCTTCCAGACGCAGGCCGTCGAGGTCGCCTTCCTCGAGCCCGAAGCGTGCCTCGCGCTGCCGCAGGACAAGGGCGTGAAGGTCTACTCGCAGAGCCAGGGGCCCGTCTTCGACCAGAAGGACATCGCGCGCATCCTCAATCTGTCTCTTGACGACGTCGAGGTGCAGCTCGCGCAGAGCGGCGGCGCTTTCGGTGCCAAGGAAGATCTGACGATCCAGGGACAGACGGCGCTCGCCGCGTACCTGCTGCAGCGGCCTGTGCGGTGCACGCTGACGCGCGCGGAATCGACGCGCATTCATCCGAAGCGTCACCCGATGACGCTCAAGTACACGGTCGGCGCCGACGCGGACGGTCATCTGCTCGCGGTCCGCGCGAGGATCATCGGCGACACGGGCGCGTACTCGAGCACCGGCGGCAAGTGCCTGCTGCGTGCGGCGTGCCACGCGACGGGCGCGTACCGCGTGCCGAACGTGGATGTTGATTCGGTCGCGGTGTTCACGAACAACCCGGTGAGCGGCGCGATGCGCGGCTTCGGCAGCAACCAGGCGCAGTTCGCAATGGAAAGCTGCATGAACATCCTCGCGGAGCTCGTCGGCGTCGATCTGTACGACATCCGCGAGCGCAACATCCTGAACCCGGGCGACGAATACTGCACCGGCCAGATCATGCGCGAGAGCGTCGGCGGCATCCGCAAGTCGCTCGAAGCGGTGAAGGACGTCTACAAGCGCGCGAAGTTCGCCGGCATCGGCTGCGGCGTCAAGAGCACGGGCCTCGGCAACGGCGTGACCGATTCGGGCCACGTCCTCATCAAAGTGCTCGACGACGGACGGCTCGACGTCCGCACCGGACACACCGAGATGGGCCAGGGCATTCTGAACACCACGCTGCAGTGCGTCTGCGAGGAGACCCGTGTGTCGCCGGACCTCATCATCTCGTCGTGGGACAAGGAGCTCGGCAAGCTGGCGGGCGAAACGTGGGCGTCGCGCGGAACGGTGTTGACCGCCGCGGCCGCGCGTCAGGCGGCGAGCCAGCTTGCTGAAGATCTCAAGCACTCGTCGCTTGCGGACCTTGCGGGAAAGGAATATCGCGGCGACTACGTCTGCAACTTCACGACGCGCCCCGGCACGGAGGCCGCGAAGCTCAACCCGACGACGCACCTGACGTTCAGCTACGCGACCCAGGTCGTGATCCTCGACGACAACGGGCGGCTCGCAAAGGTCGTCGCCGCGCACGACGTGGGTCACGCGATTAACCCGAAGAGCTGCGCGGGCCAGATTGAAGGCGGCGTGCACATGGGCCTCGGCTACGCGCTCACAGAGGAGTTCACGGCGACCGACGGCATTCCGGACACCGTCACCCTGCGGGACATGGGCGTCCTGAACGCGAAAGACACACCGGACATCGAAGTCATCCTCGTGGAAGTGCCGGACGAAGTCGGCGGCTACGGCGCGAAAGGCGCCGGCGAAATCGGGCTCGTGCCGACCGCCGGCGCGGTCGCCGGCGCGCTCTACGCGTACGACGGGATCCGGCGGACGCAGCTGCCCATGGCCGACTCACCGGCCGCGGCGCCGCTCATCCCCAAGGCGCGGCGCGCGACCATCAAAGCGCGGCAGAATGTCCGCTCGTACGGCGGCGAAATTCCGGCACTGGCGTAGCGGCGAGACCATTGACAAGCTTCGGTAGCCTCCTTAGCATTTAACCTCTCAGTTCCAGCGCAATTAGCGCGTTTCGAGCGGAGCGCGCTCGGCGCGCATCAGGGAGGTCCGGTGGCACGCGACTCGTCGACGCATCAACCATCGTCCGGCGCGAGCGCCGCGCGCGCGGCGCTCGCCTGCGGCGCGGCCGCGCTCATCGGTGTGGCCTCAATCGCCGCGCAAGGCGGCGGTCAGGCGCGCGCGCCGCAGAACGCCGCGAGCGGCGACGTGCACGTCGAGCAGATCCGCAACAACGTCTACCTCCTCGCCGGCGGCGGCGGCAACGTCGTCGTGCAGATTGAGCCGCCGAAAACGGACGAGAACCACCTCGCGCCGTATCTCGAACCGCGCGTCGGCGTCCTGCTCGTCGACACCGGCCGCGCGAGCATGGGCGACAAGATCGTCGCGACCGTTCGCCAGCTCTCGAAGGGCCAGATTCGCTACGTGATCAACACGAGCGCCGATCCGCTCCACGTCGGCGGCAACGAGGCGGTAGTCAAAGCGTTTGTGCCGTCCGGTCCGCCGCGGCAGGGCGGCGGGCCCGCCGGCGAAAACGTCGGTGGTGAAGGCAACGCGGCCGCGGGGCCGGCGATCTTCGCGCAGGAAGCCGTGCTCGATCGCATCAGCTCGGCGACCGGCAAGGACGCCGTGCCGATGGCCGCGTGGCCGACGAGCGCGTTCGAGACGGACAAAGCGATCGTCTTCAACGGCGAATCGATTCAGATCATCCATGTGCCCGAGGCGCACACCGACGGCGACAGCATCGTCTTCCTCCGCCGGTCCGACGTCCTCGTCGCGGGCGACATCTTCTCGACGGAAAGCTATCCGCAGATCGACGCGGAGCACGGCGGCAGCGTTCACGGCGTCATCAACGGTTTGAACCAGCTGCTCGACCTCGCGATTCCGGGCGACCGCGTCGAAGACGGCACGGTGATCGTGCCCGGACACGGCCGGCTGTGCGACTACGCCGACATGAACGAGTACCGCAACGCGGTGGTGATCATCCGCGATCGGGTTCAGGATCTGGTGAACAAAGGCCGGACGCTCGAGCAGGTGAAGGCGGCGCGGCCTTCGCAGGAATACGATCGCCGCTATTCGACGCCGGCGTCGACGGCAGACATGTTCGTGACCGCCGTGTACAACGATCTTTCGGACAAGAGCAAGCGAAAGTAGGAGACCACCGATGAAGCGCACGTTTGGGATGCTGTTGTGTGCCGCCACGCTGGCGGCGTCCGTGCCGGCCTCGGCGCATCACTCGTTTGCGGCGGCGTACTTCGAGGACCAGATTCAGCAGATCGAAGGCGACATCGCCGTGATCCAGTACCGCAACCCGCACACCTTCATTCACGTGGACGTGAAGGAAGAAAAAGGGATCGTGACGCGGTATTCGATCGAATGGGGATCGGGCATTCAGCTGACGAACCAGGGCGTCGGCCGGACCACGCTGAAGACCGGGGACCACGTCAAGATTTCCGGCAACCCGGGCCGCGTCTCGTCGGATCACCGGCTCCGCATGCGCACCATCGAGCGGCCCGCGGACGGCTGGAAGTGGGGCGGGACGTTTGATTAGAGGGTCAAGGGGTCAAGGGCTAAGGGCTGAGGGTCAAGGGCTGAGGTATTTATGACACGCGTGAACCAATCGATCACCGGCGCGCTGGTGCTGCTGGCGGCCACGCTGGCTGCGGGGCCGGCGTCCGCGCAGGTGGATATCGCGGGATCGTGGGGCGTGCGCTACCACGAGGACATCTGGCACCGGCAGGCCGGCCCTGAGATCGGCGACTACACGGGCGTGCCGATCAACGATGACGCGCGGCAGATGGCCAACACGTTCGCCGCGTCCATCTGGTCGCAGCGCGGCTTTCAGTGCCGTCCGCACCAGGCGCCGTACGCGATGCGCGGCCCGGCCAATCTCCGCATCACCAAGCACACCGAGACGCCGTCGGAACGGCTCGTCGCGTACGAGATCTACGGCACCTTCGGCGGCGGCCAGCGCATGATCTGGATGGACGGCCGTCCGCATCCCTCCGAGTACGCGCGCCACAGCTGGATGGGATTCTCGACAGGCAAGTGGGACGGCGACATGCTCACCGTCTACACCACGCACCTGAAGAAGGGCTACATCCAGCGCAACGGCATCGACTCGAGCGATCAGACGACGATGACGGAGCACTTCTTCCGCTACGGCGACCACGGCGAGTACCTGACGCTCGTCAGCATCGTCAACGATCCGGTGTACCTCGCGGAACCGTTCGTCCGATCCACCGACTGGGCGCTGTCGACCAACATGAGCACCAACCCCAACGCGCGCGGCGGCAGCGGCGAATGCGGGACGGCCGAGACGGTGGACGAAGTCGCGAATGCAGGCAAGGACTACGTGCCGCACTTCCTGCCCGGCACCAACGACGATCAGCTCCACGAAGTCTCGAAGAAGTACAACATCCCCTTCGAAGCGACGCAGGGCGGACCGGAGACGACGTATCCGGAATATCAGATCAAGCTGAAACAGTTGATGGATGCCGCGCGCGCCAAGGAAGTGGCGAGTGCGCGTACGCCGGCGTCGCGTCCGGGAGAAACCGGATTCTTCGGGACGTGGCGTCTCGATCGCACCAAGTCGACGTTCACCGAAAGCAAGAAGCGGACGGGCCCGCTCGGCGTCGACGCGACCGCGGTCGAATGGCGCGTGATGAAGATCGAATCGGCGGGCGACGGCCTGCGGCATACGACCGACACGCGGGCGATCGCGAACGACACGGGATTCTTCCGCGAGCAGTACACCGCGAAGTTCGACGGCAAGGACTATCCGATCGACCTGAAGTCGACGTTCCTCGACGCCGTGGCGCTGAAGAAGATCGACGCGAACACGATCGAGCGCGCCGGCAAGGTCGGCGGCCAGACGGTCGAGACCGCGACGTGGAAGGTGTCGCCCGACGGCAAGACGCTGATCGTGACGACCAAGGGCAAGGTGCCGGGCGGCATCGATTACAACAGCGTGCAGGTGTTCAACCGTGAATAAATTCCAGGTGCTCGCGAGAACGTCCGCGGTGCTCGGCGTCGCGGCGTCGTTGACCGCATCCGCGGCGGCGCAGTTGGGCAGAGGCGGCTCGTCTTCGACGCCGACCGATGACGCGTCGCGGCCGCGCGTCGAATCGACGGACGCCAGCGTGAAAGCGAAGGCCGACGCCCGCATCGACATGACCGGCTACTGGGTGTCGATCGTCACCGAAGACTGGCGCTGGCGCATGGTCACGCCCGAGAAGGGCGACTACGCCAGCATTCCGATGACCGTCGAGAGCCGCAAAGTCGCAGACCTCTGGGATCCCGCGAAAGACGAGGCGACGGGTAACGCGTGCAAGGCGTACGGCGTCGGCGGGTTGAGCCGCATTCCGGGCCGTCTTCACATCACCTGGCAGGACGACAACACGCTCAAGATCGAAACCGACGCCGGTCAGCAGACGCGCCTGCTGCACTTCGGCGGCACGCCGCCGCCCGGTAAAGATCTCGGCTGGCAGGGCTACTCGGTCGCAACGTGGCAGGGCCCGAAGGAAAACGAACAGGGCCCGCGCGGCGGCGCGCTGAAGGTTGTCACGACCAAGATGAAGGCGGGCTACCTGCGGAAGAACGGCGTACCGTACAGCGACAACGCCGTCATCTCCGAGTACTGGCACCGCACGAAGGAAGCCAACGGCGACGACTGGCTCATCGTCTCGACCATCGTCGAGGACCCGCAGTACCTGCTGCAGCCGTTCATCACGAGCACCCACTTCAAGAAGGAAGCGAACAACGCGAAGTGGAATCCGCAGCCGTGTTCGGCTAAGTGATCACGCGCCGCCGTGGCGCTTGACTAACTCGCCCGTCCCGCAGTTCCACGCGAGGCCGTGTCCCGGACACACGACGACGCCGTCGGTGGTCGGCAGACCTTTGAGACACACGCCGCGGTGCGGGCAGACCATGGACTCCGTGTCCATCCGCACCTGACCGTAGAACCGCTCCAGGCCGCGAAGCGCTCGGGCGAGCGTCTCGTCCGGGCCGTGTTCCCGCTCGACTTCTTCGAGCGTGGGGAAGTCCGGCATCTCGCGTAAGCACGTCATCGGCTCGAAGAACGGCTCACCGTCCACGAGCGACAGCGTGATGATGCACGCGTGGATGTAGCCGCCGGTTCCCTTCATCCGGTGCCACTGATCGTCGGAGATGAAGCGGAAGTCGACGTGGTAATGGATGTGAGGGAACTCGAAGTACTCCGCGTCCTCGTGCGCCGGCAGCATCACCGGGACGTGCTCCCCAACGCGCAGGAACTCGTTGGGGAACACCGTGTCCTCGACGATGTGGATACAGGGGACCTCGTACGTGCGCCCGACGATCGCTTCGAGGAGCGGACGCGGCGCGCCCACCGCTACGCCTTCCTGGCAGCCGCCTTCGACCCGACCCGCGGGAAGAGCGCCTGCGCGTTGCCGTGGCCGATCGCGGCGAGCTGCGTCGCGTTCAGCCCGACCTTGTTCAGGTTCGCGCGCATCTCGACCACGAACTCGCCGTTCATGTTGCGGCCGTCGCCGTACGGATAGTCCGTGCCCATCAGGATGTGCGACGGCGGCGCGAGCGCCTGGACCGCTTTTATAGGCGCCGGCTCGACCGTGTTGGTCATGTCGTAGTAGAAGGTCGCGCAGGCCTTGCGGACCGCTTCGTAGCCCGACGTCTTGAAGCCGTTCGTGCGTGATCCGAGCACGCCGATGCGGCCCAGGAGGAACGGCAGCGTGCCGCCGCCGTGCGAAAGGATCCAGCGGATGTTCGGATACTGATCGGGGATCGCTTCGGCGAGCAGGCTGAGCACGCCGCGCGTCGTGTCGTTCGGCAGTTCCGGAATCCCCGCGCCGGGGAACCGCGGGCCACCCGCGTTCGGGCCTGTACCCGAGTACCACGCGTTGTGCGGGTGGATGAACACGACCGCGTTGCGGCGGTTCAGCTCCTCGTGGATCGGCTTGAACTTCGGATCGCCGATGTAGACGTTGTCGCCGTAGTGCGACATCACGCCGATGCCGTCGGCGTGCAGCGTGTCGAAGGCGCGCTGCAGCTCCTTGAGGCTCGCGTCGACGTCGGGCAGCGGCAGACTCGCCAGCAGGCCGAAACGCTCCGGGTGATCCGCCACGATCTTCGCGCCGTCGTCATTGCACGAGCGGCAGACGTCGGGCGGGAGCGTCGGGATGTTGAATGCCGAAAGCGACAGCATGGAGGTCGCGAACCCCGTCCGCTCCATCAGGTCGAGCGAGCCCTGCAGCGTCCACATCGGCGCGTTGCCGCCGCCTTGATCTTTCGTCGACCTGGCGAACGCTTCGGGGACGTAATGATGATGGACGTCGATCATCGCCGTCGGCAGCCCCCGCGGCGCCGCCTGGGTCGCCTGCGCGGCATCGATCGTCTGCTCGGCTCCGCCGATGGCGGCTCCCGTGATCAGCGCGCCCGAACCGGCCAGGAACCCGCGTCTCGAAACCCCCGATTTGTCCCGCTTTTCCATCTCGCCCTCCGGAGTGGTTGCCACAGAGGCACAGAGGATATCAGCTAAAAGTCGAACTGGGCGCTGAATTTCACGAACCTGGCCGGCAGAATGGCCGTCGGCGCGCGGAACGCGGCGTAGTTCGCATTCTCGCTCAGCACCGGGTTCGCGTTGAGCGCGTTGTAGAGGTCGACGTTCAGCGCCGTCCGCGTTTTCGCGAACTTCAGGATCTTGGCGAAGCGCAGATCGAGCTGATTGTGCCGATCGCCGAACACGGTCCCCGGGTTGACGACGTTCACGGTGGTGTTCGCGGCGCTGCCCGACAGCGGCCGTCCGAGGGTTTGCGCCGCCACCGCGGTCGTGACGACGAAGTTGCCGATGACCTCGGGACCGGGCACGCTCTGGAACGTGCTGCTTACCTGCACGTCCCATTTCGGCACCGTGTAGGTGCCCAGTACTTTGTACTGGACCAGATACGGCGTCTCGTAATGGCAGAAGGCGGCCGGCGTCCACACGGTGGCGGCGTTGCCGAGGATTCCCTGCTGCATCTCGGGAATCTGCGCGATCACCGCGCACGTATCCTGGGTGGTTTTGCCCGTGCTGAATCCACCCTGGATCAACAGCCCGACCAGTCGAGCGTTCGCGTTGAAGTCGATGCCGTCCCAGTGGTCGGTCATCTTGCCGTAGTTGTCGGAGAACGTTCGATACAGGCTCGCCGGCAGGCCGAACTTGTTCGGATTGAGGTCCACGCTCGTCACGGAGTAGCCGCCGCCGCCCGGCAGCCGCGAATCAGTCGGCGCCGTGAAAGTGAACCGGCTGTAGTCGGACGCCGCCACCGTCAGGTTGTCGGTGACGAGCAGGTTGCCGAAGATGCGCCGGAAGTAGCCGACGTCCACCGAGACGCGCGGCAGGATCTGGTGCTGCACGCCCGCGGAGAACTCCCAGTTGTAGGCGCGGCTGCCCCAGCCGCCGAGGACCGCGGGATCGTACGTCGTGCTCGGCGCGATCGTGCCGAAGTTCGAGTTCGACAGCGCGCCGCAGACGTCGCCGCCGACGACGGTCTGGGCGGCCGGGTTCGTGAGGTTGCAGTCGGGCACGAAGTTGCGGTTCGTGTCGGTCCACGACCGAGTCGCGCTGTTGATCAGCTGATACACCGGGTTGAGCGGATACCCGAACGGACGATCCGGGAGATCGCCGCCGAGCGCCTGCCCCTGCAGGTACTTGTTGACGCTCGCGCGAAGCGCCGTCTTGCCGTTGCCGAACAGGTCATACACGATGCCGGACTTCGGCGTGATGTCCTTCCAGCCACGGACGCCGTCTGAAGCCGGCAGCACGAAATTGCGTGTCGGCGCGAGCGGGCCCGGGCCGACCGGCTCCTCGGGGAACGAGCTCTTGTAGTAGTCGAACCGGACGCCGAGGTTGACCGTGAGCCGCTTCACCGTCCACTTGTCCTGCGCGAAGATGCCGCCGTCGGCGTCGAGATTCGTCTTCGCCTGGTAGGGGACCGCGAGCTCGGTGATCTGGTTCGGCACGCCGTTGTTGAAACGGAAGCTGATCGGCTGCTGGCCGGAGTACAGCGACGGCGACGTGATCCGCTGGCCGTTCGCGTTGTTGAAGCCGACTTTGAACAGGTGCGCGCCCGTGATGTACGACACCGACGCGCGGTAGTACACGACGCTGTTCCACAGGTTGCTGCTCGCGCCGCTCACGCCGCGGTACGCCAGGCCGGTGCTCTGTTCGGTGACGCCAATCAGCGTCGAAGTGACATCAGGCACGATGAACCCGGGGTTGCGCTCGATCATGTCGACGGCCACCGCTTCGAACAGCAGCCGGTTGGTGATCGGCGAGGTCCAGTCCACGAACGTGTTGGCCTTCGGGTTGTAGTGCGACTCGGTCGCCGCTTCGGGCGACTGCGTCGCGCTGCCGCCGACGCCCGTATGGCCGTACTGCGGGTTGTAGGTCAGCGCGAACTTGTTGCGCGGCGTCGCCTGCCACGTGAGGCGGCCCTGGAAATCGAGCCAGAAGTTGTTGCTTTTGACCTGCTTGCTGGGATCGGCCACGTACGTCCACGCATTGGCGTTGAACGCGTTCGCGTTGCCGAAGATGCCCGTGACGTTGTTCTTCCACGCGTTGTCGCGCGCCGAGACGAAGAACCAGATCTTGTCCTGCTTGATCGGACCGCCGAACCCCGGGTTGAAGTCGTAGATCTGATCGATCGAGCCGGGCGTCAGGAGCCCCGCGGCCTTCAGCGCGTCGTTGTAGTTGTTGCCCTGCAGCGAACCGTTCGTGTAGCTGCCGAAGAAGGAGCCCTTGAACGTGTTGCTGCCCTCGCGTGGAACCAGGTTGATGCGCACGCCGCCCGTGGCGAGCTCCGCCGACACCGCGGACGAATCGACCGTCACTTCCTGCAGCGCCGTGGAGTTGTTCACGGCACCCGCGTTCTTGCCTGTTTCGAGCGTGGCGAGCGTGAGCCCGTTGTAGGTGAGGCGCATGTCCACGGGTTTGCTGCCATGGACCACCAGGCTGTTCGCCTGCTGGTTGCCGGCGGTGCCGCCGACGTCCTGCACGGCAGCCGTTCCGCCGCCGTTGCGCATCGTGACGCCCGGCGTCAGCGCAGCCAGATCGTACGGAATGCGCGCGGACGGCACCGCGTCCATCACTTCGCGCGTCAGCACGCGCTCGCGCGTCGCGCTCTGCACGTCGACCAGCGGCGTTTCACCCGACACCGTGATCGTTTCTTCGAGCGCCCCGACGCGCATCTCGACGTTGACGGTCGCGACGAACGCGCCGCTCACCTCGAGCCCTTCACGCTTGATCGTGTTGAAGCCCGCCAGGCTGAACGTCAGCGTGTAGTTGCCGGGGAACAGCCCGACGAACCGGTATTGACCCGTGCCGTCCGTGACCACTGTGCGGGTCTTCTCGATCAGCACCGGGCTCGACGCTTCAACGGTGACACCTGGCAAAACCGCGCCGGATGTGTCCTTGACGACACCGGTGAGCTGGCCCTGGGCCGCCTGGGCGTAGACGAACGCGGGAACGAGCAGCGCCGCAGTGAACGCAGCGAACAGCTTCGCGAATCGACGCATATCGGTCACTCCTTGCAGTACGCGGATCAAAGGGAGAGATTCCGCGCGGAGCATAGGGCGTCCGTCCGAAACGCGTCAAGCGCTTTTCATCGGTTTTGGGCGTGTTCTGCTCGATTCGCCCGGCGGCGTACCGTTTTTTGGATCGCGCCGACCTGCCGGAAATCCGGCAAAAACGGAAATGCTACAATTCGCCGTTTTGCTATCGGCAAAAGGAGCAGAGTGGCTTTCAGACTGATTCCGCGCGAGGAGAAGTTTTACAAGGACTTTCAGGCGCTGGCGGAAGAATTGAAGCGGGGCGCCCGGCTGCTCGAGGCCATGTTTGCCCAGGACCGCCCGATCTGGGACAAAGCGGAGGAAATCAAGGAAGTCGAGCACAAATGCGACTTCATCACCCACGAGATCATCCAGCGGCTGAATCGGACCTTCGTGACGCCGATCGATCGCGAGGACATCCACGCGCTCGCGCGCTCGCTGGACGACGTGATGGACGCGATTGATGCGGCGGCGACCCTGGTCCGCCTGTACCGCCTCGACACGGTCCGGTACGGCGCCCGCGAGCTCGCCCACATCATCACCGCCTCGACCGACGCCGTGTGCCTCGCGCTCGTCTCGCTCGAAGAGCACAGCGGCATCATCTCTCACGCGGTCGAGATCAACCGCCTCGAAAACGAGGCGGACCGCGCGCACCAGCTCGCCGTCAGCCGTCTGTTCGACGAGGAACAGAATCCGATCGTCGTGATGAAGTGGAAGGAGACGCTGGATCTGCTCGAAGGCGCGACCGACCGCTGCGAGGACGTCGCGAACGTCCTCGAAGGCGTCGTGGTCAAGAACGGCTAGCGCATGCTCCCAGTCGTCGTCCTGCTGATCCTCGTCGCACTCACGTTCGACTTCCTGAACGGATTCCACGACGCCGCCAACTCGATTGCGACGGTCGTGTCGACGCGCGTTCTCTCGCCCGGCAAGGCGGTGATCTGGGCGGCCTTCTTCAATTTCGTTGCAGCGTTCGGCTTCGGCACGGCGGTCGCGGCCACGATCGGCAAAGGCATGATCGACATCAACGTCGTCACCTTTTCGGTCGTGTTCGCAGGCCTGGTCGGCGCGATCCTGTGGGACATCATCACGTGGTACTTCGGCCTGCCGACGAGTTCGTCCCACGCGCTGATGGGCGGCTATGCGGGCGCGGCGGTGGCGCGCGCCGGCTGGGGCGTCGTCATCGTCAGCGGCTGGACGAAGACGATTCTGTTCATCGTGCTGTCGCCGATGATCGGCATGGCCGCCGGCCTCGTGCTGATGACGTTCATCTTCCGGACGTTGAAAGACATGCCGCCGGGCGCCGTCGATCACTGGTTCCGGCGCCTGCAGCTCGTGTCGGCCGGCGCCTTCAGCCTGAGCCACGGCGCCAACGACGCGCAGAAGACGATGGGGATCGTCGCGGGGTTGCTGTACACGTCCCGGTACATCGACAGCTTCTATGTGCCGCTGTGGGTGATTCTGTCGGCGCACGCCGCCATCGCGCTCGGCACGCTCGCCGGCGGCTGGCGGATCATTCACACGATGGGATCGAAGATCACGAAGCTGCAGCCGGTCGGCGGCTTTGCGGCGGAGACGGGCGCCGCCATCGCGGTGTTCACCGCGACGTATCTCGGCGTGGGCGTCAGCACGACGCACGCGATCACCGGGGCGATTGTCGGCGTCGGCGCGACGCGGCGATGGTCGGCTGTGCGGTGGGGCGTCGCCGGCCAGATTGTCTGGGCGTGGCTGCTGACGATTCCGGCCACGTTCCTGATCAGCGCGGCGACCTTTGCGCTGCTTCGAATCGCGGGCGCTCAGTAGGGAACTTCGATGACAAACCGCGCGCCGTGTCCCGCGCGGTTCTCCGCCTTGACCGTTCCCCCGTGCAGTTCCACGAGATGTTTGACGATCGCGAGACCCAGGCCCGTGCCGCCGGGATCGCGGACGCGCGACTTGTCGACACGATAGAAGCGTTCGAAGACCCGCGACAGATCCGCTTCCGGAATGCCCGGGCCTTCATCCGCGACTGACACCGCGATCCGCCCATCCTGCGGCGCGGCCTCGACGGAAATGTTCGTGCCCTCAGGCGAATAGATCGACGCGTTGGCGATCAGGTTGCGCAGCGCGTCGTGGAACTTTGCCGGATCGACGCGCAGCGTTTTCGCGCGGTCGTCGATCGAGATCTCGACGCTCTGGCGGCGCTCCTCGAGCATGGAGGCGAGGTCGTCGACGACCGCCTGCACGAGCCCGCGCGTATCGCAGTCGGCGACCTCGATCGCCTCCTGTTTGGCGTCGAGCCTTGCGAGGCGCAGGAGATCCTTGACGAGGCGCTCCATCCGCTCCGAATGTCGCGCGATGACCTGGACAAAGCGGCGGGTCTCCTCGGGCGTCGCGTCTCCTTCCGACAATGCCTCCACATAGCCGCGAATCGCCGTCAGGGGCGTCCGGAGCTCGTGCGACACATTCGCGACGAAGTCGCGGCGGATTTGATCGACGCGCTGCAGCTCGGTGATGTCGTGCAGCACCACCACGACGCCTGCGTGGCCGGCCTCGCTGACGCTTGATGTCGCGCTGGCAATCAGCGTCCTCGAAGGATCGCGCGGCGGAGAGAGCTGCACGGCCTCGTGCGGCCGCCCGGCCAGCGTCGTCGCGACGAGCTCGGCGATCGCCGGATGGCGGATGGCCTCGACATACGGCCGCCCGAGCGTGACGTCGTCCACGCGGAGCAGCCGGCGGGCCGCGTCGTTCACGAGCTGCAGGCGTCCGAGCGAATCCACGACGATGACGCCCTCGCTCATGCCCGAGAGGATCGCCTGCATGCGTGCGTGATCGCGCGCCTGTTCCGCCAGCCGTCGGCTGACTTCCTGCACGGCGCCGTCGAGCGTCCGGGCGACGGCACCGATCTCGTCCTCGCCGAAGTCGAACGGCACCGGGGTCACGTTGCCGCTGCGGTACTGCGCCGCGAGGTTCGCGACGTCGCGCACTCGGTGGGATAGGCGTGCGGTCAGGGCCCAGGCGATCAACGCCGCGCCGATCAGCGCAAGGCTCAGCGCGGTCGCCGTGGTTGTCAGCACCGGCCGCAGCTGATCGCGCACGTCGGTCAGCGGCAGAGCCACGCGAACGTATCCGATCGCGGGGTGGCGGGTGGGTACCGCGACGTACAGCATGTCGATCCCGAGCGTCGCGCTGTGACGCCGCGCGCTGCCGATGCCGTGGCTCTGTGCATCGAGCACTTCCGGCCGCGTCGCGTGGTTCTCCATCTCCGCGAGGCCTTCGAGCGTCTCCGATGTATCGCCGAGCACGCGGCCGTCGTGTGCGATGAGCGTCACGCGGGCGTTGATCAGGCGGCCGAGGAGCGCGGCTTCTTCCTGCAGATCGGCGGGTCCCGTGGCCCGGCCGATCAGCTCACCCGCGAGGCGAGCCTCGGCGTCGAGCGTCGCCTCGATCCGTGCGTCGACCTGACGGCCCGTGGAGATCGAAAAGAGCACGCCCGCGACCGCGAGCGCGATCGCCGTGGCCACGAGCGACGCGATGAAGAGCCGGGTCTGGAAAGTCGCGCGCATCGGCGTGCCCGAAACTTACGCCGAACTGACCGGTGCGGGATCCAGCAGCTTGTAGCCGAACTGCTTGACGGTGACGAGGGCCTGCTCCAGGAGCGGCAGCTTCTCGCGCAGACGACGGACGTGAACGTCGACGGTGCGTGTGCCGCCCGTGTAGCGGTAACCCCACACATCGGTCAGCAGCACGTCGCGCGAGAGCACGCGGCCGCGGTGCTGAAGCAGATATTCGAGGAGCAGAAACTCTTTGGCGGTCAGGAGCACGTCGTGGCCGCCGGCCGACACCGTGTGCTGCTCGCCGTCCATCACAATCGCCCCGTACGACAGCACGCTTTTCGGAGCGGCCGCGGGCCGCTGCGCCCGGCGCAGCAGCGCGCGGACGCGCGCGACAAGCTCGCTCGGGCTGAACGGCTTCGCCATGTAGTCGTCGGCGCCGAGCTCCAGGCCGACGATCCGTTCGGACTCCTCGGCCCGCGCGGTCAGCATGATGATCGGAATCGCGGCGGTCTTCTCGTTCGATCGCACCACGCGGCAGATCTCGAGTCCGTCCACCTGGGGCAGCATCAGGTCGAGTACGATCAGATCCGGTGGACGCGCGCTGATGCTGGCGAGCGCGTCGCGCCCCGACGACACGCGTTCGGTCGCGTACTCCGCCTTCTCGAGATAGCGCTGAACGAGCTCTGCGATGTCGGGGTCGTCCTCGACGATGAGGACTCGCGTGGCCATTCCGGTCAATTGTACCTGCGTCCTATAATGATCGGGTTTCTGCCATGTCCCTCATGACCGTGCTCGTGGCGTGGCTCTCCGCGGCGCTCGGGCAGAACACGAATCCGCTGCTGTCGCTGGTGCCGCCGGCGCCGAAGTACCTCACGCTGTCGACGAGCGCCGGCGCGCCGCAAGCGGCCGGCGGCGCTGCCTCCGTCCCACTCTACGTGGACGTCGTGCCGAAGCGCGGCATGCACGTGTATGCGCCGGGCGCGAAGGATTATCTGCCGATTGCGCTGACGATCACGCCGGCGAAGAACGTGCGCGTCGGGAAGCTCGCGTATCCGATGTCGGAGATTTATTTCTTCGAGGTTCTGAACGAACGCGTGCCCGTCTATCAGAAGCCGTTCCGCCTCACGCAGACGGTCACGATCGAGCGGGCGGCCGCAGGGTCTCCTGTAACCATTCTCGGCACGGTGAAGTATCAGGCGTGTGACGACAAGGTGTGTTATGCGCCGGACACGGTGCCAGTGTCCTGGACGATCAAGTGACCGCCTCGCTTTTAGCGAACGCGGCGTGACGTACGCAGCGCAGGACTTCAGTCCTGCCTGTTAGAAAAGCCGCCCGATTAGCGGATAACCCCAGAACACGCCCAGTCCGGCCGAGAGACAGCCGACGAGCAGCGACAGCGCCCGCGCGAGCGCAGCGTGCTGTCCGATGCGCGCAATCGGCCACCCGAGGAGACCCGACAGCGCCGCCATCCCCAGCGTGGATCCCACTCCGAAGAGGAGCATGTACGCGAGCTGTGCGGTCGGCGACGGCAGCGTCGCGAGGACGAGCGCGGTCAGCGCGCCGCTCCCCGCAAGCCCGTGAACGGCGCCGACGAGCAGCGGCCGGCGGGCGAGCGTCCAGCGGCCGACGTGAACGTGCGCCGGCGTGCCGGCGTGGTGATGCACCATCTGGCCGTGGCGGTGCACGTGCGGCGGACCGGCCACACCCTGGCGTGCCGCGAGGTACATCGCGCGGAGGCCGAGCGCGACGAGCATCAACGCCACCGCGAGCTCGAACAGGTCGGCCAGATGCGCTGGCATTTCGGCGCGGAGCAGCACGAGCGCCGCGCCGGCGATGACCAGCGTGCAGGTGTGCCCCAGCCCCCAGCACGCGCCGAGCAGCGCCGCGCTGGCGCTGCTGCGTTCGCGGCTGACCAGCGTCGAGACGGCCGCGAGATGGTCGGGCTCGAGCGCGTGCCGCATACCGAGCAGCGATCCGAAACCCGAGCTGGCGAGGATCTGGAGGAAGGGCATATTCGAGCCGATTTATCTTAACTGATGGCGTCGCGACGCGCGCGTTGGACGACGGCGGTCTGGCTGGTCGCCATGTGGGCCGCCGCGCCTGGCGCTCAGACGATCCGGCCGATGCCGCGCCCGTCGCCGCCGGACGGAGGCCGCGGAACGCCGCCGGCTCCCGCTGCCGCGGCGCCGGCCTACAGCGGATCGATCGTCGACGCCACGCTCCGCATCCCGGCCGCCGATCCTCAGACGGCTGTCAAAGAACTCGATCGTTATCGGGTCGTGCTGGCGGTGCTGACCGGGTCGCCGGAGTCTCTGCGGCCCTTGATCGCCACGCGCGGGCCGCGGTTCATCGTTGGTCCGGTGTTGTTCGCGGCGCGAAATACCGCCGCGCCGCCAACGGACGCGCTTCGCCGCGAATTTCAGGCGGGCAGGCTGGACGTCCTCGAAATCGCCGCCGCCCGTGCGGGGATCACGCTGAACGATCGCCAGCTTGAACCGTACTGGGCGCTTGCCGAGTCGCTCGACGTGCCGGTCGGCGTGACGACCGGGCCGCGGCAGACGCGCGGCGGCAGCCCGCTCGCGCTCAAAGACGTCATGACGAAGCATCCGCGCCTGCGCGTGTGGGTGATGCAGACCGCCGACCCGTGGCGCGACGACACCTTCGCGGCGATGGCCGCGTCGCCGCAGGTCTTCACCGACGTCGGTGGCATGGCGGCATCAGCCGACGCGGAGGGCCGCGCGGCGTTCGAAATGTTTCTCAAAGACGCCTTCGCGCGCGGCTATCAGAACCGCATCATGTTCAGCTCGGGGGAAAGTACGCCGCCGCAGACGATCGGCGAAGCGGTTCGCGGCGTCGACGTGCTGCCGTTCCTCACGGCGGCGCAGAAGCGCGACATCTTCTACGCCAACGCGAAGCGGTTCTTCCGGTTCGCCGATCCGTCCTAATTCGCTTCGCGGATGCCGTGATCGCGCGCAAGGAAGTACAGCGCGACCATGACGAGGAGCACGCCGTTGATGCTGATGACCTGCGGCGCGCCGATGAACGTCGCCAGATAGCCGCTGGCGAGGCTGCCGAGCGGCATGCCGCCGCGGAACGCCACCATGTAGATGCTCATCACGCGTCCGCGCATCTCGTTCGGTGCGATCAGCTGCACGAGCGACGTGACCGTCGAGAAGACCACCATCAGTGCCCCGCCGGTCAGGAAGAGCAGCACCTCGCTGACCCACAGCACGCGCGACGTCGCGAAGCCGACGATCAGCGCACCGTAGATCACCTGGACGATCAGCGCCGTCAGCCCCATGCGCTTGAATTTGCCGAGCCACGCGACGATGAGCGCGCCGACGATCGAACCGGCGCCTGAAAACGCGAGCAGGTGGCTGTACGTCGTGGCGCCCTCGAGGAACACGCGCTGCGTGAAGATCGGCAGGAACGTCAGCACCGCGAACCCGAGGAACGTCGTCGCCGCCGCGAGGATCGTGAGCGCGATGATGTCGCCGTGGTTGCGGACGTAGGTGAGGCCGATCCGCAGCTCCTCCTGCATGCGCTTCACGTCGGTCGGCGGAATGTGCTTCACGCGCAGCGACATCAGCGTGCCGATGACGACGAGGAACGACACGCAGTTGACGGCGAAGCACAGCGCCATCGCCTGTTGATCCGACATCCCCCACCACTTGCCGGCGACGGCGAGCGTCGCGCCGAACACGAGGGGGCCGATCACGCGCGCGATGTTGAACTGGATCGAGTTGAGCGCGACGGCGTTCGGCAGATCTTTCTTGTCCACGAGCGACGGCACGAGCGCCTGGTAGGCGGGCCCGCCGAAGGCCTGCGCGCAGCCTGTGATAAAGGACAGCAGCAGGATGTGCCAGATCTGGACGACGCCGGCGTAGACGAGGATGGCAAGAATGGCCGAGGTCGCCATCTGGACGTACTGCGACATGAGCAGCGTCCGGCGGCGATCCCGCCGATCGGCCAGCACGCCACCGATGAGCGTGAAGAGCATGATCGGCAGCTGCTGCAGGAACGCGTCGAGGCCGAGGAAAAACGCTGATCCCGTCAGCGACAGGACCATCCAGTTCTGCGCCGTAATCTGCGTCCACGTCCCGATGCTCGATGTACACGCGCCGAACCACTGCACGCGGAAATCGCGGTAGGTGAACGCCGCCAGCATCCGGTGCGTGGCGTAGGAGAGCGTGGAGATCGGCGCCGGCCGGGTGGCGGTGTCGACCGTTGCGGATGCTTCGACGGGAGCCGGGTCAGCCAATCGTCGTCCTGACGCCTAAACAAAACCAGCGCATGGGGTTATCCGTCCAGACAAGCGGCGCGACATCTTACCCTACCGGCGCGAGCTTGCGCGTGACAATGCCGTGGAGTATAGTCCGCGGCATAGGCGAACAAAAAACGAAACAGCCATGCCGCTCGCCCGCGCCGACCTCGAATCGCTGCTCCGCGCTCGAAAACTCGACCGGACGTTGACCTCCGCGCTGCCCGAGCCGGCGGCCGGAACCGTCCCTGATGACTCCATCGTCGCCGCCAGCCGCATCAGGCCTTTAGACGCTCGGTTATCCGGCGGGTTACCGCGGGGGCAGCTGTGTGAGCTGGCCGGTCCGCGATCGTCGGGCCGCACCAGCGTGTGCCTGCAGATGCTCGCGGCGGCGACGGCGCGGGGCGAGCTCGCCGCGCTCGTGGACGCGCTCGACACGTTCGATGTCGCGTCCGCGGCCGCCGCCGGCGTCGATTTCGATCGGCTGCTCTGGGTTCGCGGGGGAGTAGTCAGCAACCCCGCGCGCGGCGCGTTGACGACCAGCCCGAACGCGCGCGCCCTCGACCGCGCGATCAAAGCGCTCGCGCTCGTGCTGCAGGCCGGCAACTTCGGCCTCGTCGTCCTCGACATCGTCGATGCGCCGCGGGACGCGGTCCGCGCGCTGCCGTTCACGACGTGGCTGCGCGTGCAGCGCATGATCGAAGGGAGCCAGACGACGTGCGTGATCGTGGGGAATGAACCGATCGCGCGCAGTTCGGCGGGGTTGACGCTGCTTCTCGGAGGGCTCAAGGCTCAAGGCTCAGGGCTCAGGGAAGGGCCTCCCGCATCCAGATTTGACGGCCGTTTGTTCGACGGTCTGAACATCGACGCGCGCGTCGTGCGCGCGAAATCGATCGGTCACGATGTTTGCGTGTCTTTTCCGACCACCGCCGCGTGAGCCGGCCTGCGCGCTCGCCGCGATCGCGGAGGAATTTTCCCCGCGGTACCAGTGGCACGGCGACGAGCTCGTGTCAATTGACGTGTCGGGGCTCGAACGGCTCGTCGGCCCGCCGCGGACGATCGGCGAGGAACTACAGCGGGAAGCGGCGGCGCGCGGCGCCGCGCGTGTGCATGTCGCGATCGCGTCGACGCAGACGGCTTCGTTGATTGCGTCGCTCGCGCGGCCGGGGCTCACCATCATTCCCCGAGGTATCGAGGCCGACGCGTTGGCGCCGCTGCCGATCGGCGTGATCGAGAAAGTCTCAGGTCTCGGGTCTCAGGTCTCGAGGATTTCTTCAGACTTGAGCCTTGAGACTTCAGGCTTGTTGCAGGCGGTGCGCCGTTGGGGTCTTCGCACGCTGGGCGAGCTGGCGGCGCTGCCAGCCGCCGATCTCACGGCGCGTCTCGGCGTGGGGGCGCGCGTCTGGCAGGCGGTCGCGCGGGGCGAGGAGGTCTGGCCGCTCGTGCCGACGCGTCTGGAGGAGCGATTCGACGCGTCGCTCGATCTCGAATGGCCGATCGAGGGCCTCGAGCCGCTGTCGTTCGTGCTGACGCGGCTGCTCGAGCCGCTCTCGACGCGGCTCGAGCGCCGCGACCGCGGCGCCGCCGTGCTGCACGTGCAGCTGCGGCTCGTGACCGCTGCTTCCGGCGCTCCGCGCGAGATCTATGCACGGCGTCTCGAGCTGCCGGCGCCGATGCGCGACGTGCGCACGCTCCGGACGCTGGCGCTGCTCGATCTCGAGGCGCACCCGCCGTCGGCCGCGGTCGATCGCGTCGCGATCATCGTCGATCCGACGCCGGGGCGGGTACTGCAGCACACGCTCTTCACGCGCGCGCATCCGACGCCCGAGCAGCTGTCGACGCTGCTGGCGCGGCTCGGTGCGCTCATGGGTCAGGACCGCGTCGGCCGCGCGATGACCGTCGACAGCGATCGGCCTGGCGCGTTTGCGATGACGGCGTTTGCCACCGAACATCACATGTCTCAAGTCTCAAGTCTCAAGTCTCAAGAAGTTCTTCAGACTTCAGACTTCAGACTTCAGACCTCACACGTTGTGTCTGCGCTCCGGCGCTGTCGGCAGCCGGTGCCCGCGCGCGTCGCGCTCGATCGCGACAGCCGTCCGGTGCGTGTGACGACGGATCGCCGCGGCTTCGCGGGCGGCGCCGTCGTGCAGTGTGCGGGCCCGTGGCGGACGTCGGGCGAATGGTGGGCAGCCTGCAGCCACATCAAGTCTCAGGTGTCAGGTCTCAAGTCTCAAGAACCTCAGACTTCAGACTCGCGCCCTCAGACTTCAGCCCTGAGCCCTCAAACTTCAGACTTGACCCTTCAGACTTCAGACTTCCACCCCTGGGATCGCGACGAATGGGACGTGGCGCTCGCCGACGGCGGCGTCTATCGGATCTTTCAGGACCGCGCATCCCGTGCGTGGTTTGTCGACGCGGTCTTTGACTGACGGCGCGGCGGTGATCGGTGTACGTCGAGCTCCACGCTGCATCCGCGTTCAGTTTTCTGCAAGGCGCCTCGCTGCCCGAAGCGCTCGTCGACCGCGCCGCCGCACTCGGGTATCCCGCGCTCGCGCTCGTCGATCGCGACGGCGTCTACGGCGCGCCGCGGTTTCATAAAGCCGCCGTCGCCGCCGGCATCCGGCCGATCATCGGCGCCGATCTGACGCTCGGGCATGTCAAGTCTCAAGTCTCAGGTCTTAAGGCAAAAGCTTCGAGCTCGAGCGACTCATCTTCAGACTTGAGGCTTGAGCCCTCAGACTTTGTTCTTCCTGTTCTCTGCGAAAGCAGAGAGGGCTATCAGAATCTCTGCCGCCTGATCACGCGCATGAAGCTGCGCGCGCCGAAGGGCGAAGGCGCGCTGACGCTGTCGGACTTCGAGGGGATGACGCGCGGCCTCGTCGCGCTCGTCGGCCGCGCGGCGATCGATCCGCGGCGCCACGGCGTCGGCGGCCTCGTCGATCGGCTCGTCGGCCTCTTCGGCCGCGGCAGCGTGTACGTCGAGCTGCAGCGGCATTTCCGCCGCGACGAGGAAGCCGACAACCGCGTGCTCGTCGATCTCGCGTCGGCGTTCCGCGTGCCGATCGTCGCGACCGGCGGCGTCCGATTCGCCACGCCGGACGAGCGGCCGCTGTTCGACGTGCTCACGTGCATTCACCATCAGACCGACCTCGCGCGCGCCGGGCGGCGGCTGGCGCCGAACGCGGAGCGGTATCTGAAACCGCGCGCCGACGTCACCGCGTTGTTCGGCGATCGGCCGGGCGCGGTCGCAGAGACCGCCGCGCTCGCCGAGCGGCTGCAGTACACGATGGCCGATCTCGGCTACCAGTTCCCGGCGTATCCGGTGCCGCCGGGCGAAACGCAGGCGTCTTTTCTCAGGCAGATCGTCGATATCGGCGCGCGCGACCGCTACCGGCCGTATCACGACCGCGCACGCGCGCAGATCGCGCGCGAGCTCGATCTGATCGAAAAGCTGGATCTCGCCGGCTACTTCCTGATCGTCTGGGATCTCGTCAACTTCTGCCGCCAGCACGACGTCCTCGTGCAGGGCCGCGGCAGCGCCGCGAACAGCGCCGTCTGCTACAGCCTCGGGATCACCGCCGTCGATCCGGTCGGGATGGATCTGCTGTTCGAGCGGTTTCTCTCGGAGGAGCGCGGCGAATGGCCCGACATCGATCTCGATCTGCCGAGCGGCGATCGGCGCGAGCAGGTCATTCAGTACGTGTACGGCAAATACGGGCGGCACGGCGCCGCGATGACGGCGAACGTGATCACGTACCGCGGCAGAAGCGCGGCGCGCGAAGTCGGCAAGGTCCTCGGCTTCGACCCGGCGCAGGTCGATCGGCTCGCGAAGGTGATGAACCAGTTCGAGTTCATCGACCCCGCCGAGACGCTGACCGACCACTTCACGAGCGTCGGCCTCGACGTGCAATCGGATCGCGTGCGGCAGTTCGCGCGTCTCTGGACGGCGATGCAGGATCTGCCGCGGCACCTCGGCCAGCACTCCGGCGGCATGGTCATCTGCCAGGGCCGCCTCGACGCCGTCGTTCCGCTCGAGAACGCGACGATGCCCGGCCGTGTGGTCGTGCAGTGGGACAAGGACGACTGCGCCGACATGGGGATCGTGAAGGTGGATCTGCTGGGCCTCGGCATGATGGCGGTGCTCCAGGACGCCATCGCGCTCGTGAATGGGGAAAGTAAGTCTCAAGTCTCAAGTCTCAAGTCTCAGGTCTCAGGTCTCAGGTGTGAAACTTCAGACTTGAGAGCTCAGACTTCAGACTTCAGACCTGACACTTCAGACTTCAGACCTGAGACTTCAGACTTTCCACCTGTCGTCGATCTCGCGCACTTACCCCAGAACGATCCCGCCGTGTACGCGATGCTGCAGGCGGCTGACACGATCGGCGTCTTCCAGGTCGAATCGCGCGCGCAGATGGCGACGCTGCCGCGGCTCAAGCCCGAACGCTTCTACGATATCGTCGTCCAGGTGGCGATCATCCGGCCGGGGCCGATCGTCGGGCAGATGGTGCATCCGTATCTGAACCGGCGCGCCGGCCGCGAGCCGGTGCGGTATCCGCATCCGTCGCTCGAGCCGATTCTTGCGCGGACGCTCGGCGTCCCGCTCTTTCAGGAGCAGCTGCTGCGCATCGCGATGGTGGCCGCCGGATTCACTGGCGGACAGGCGGAGGAGCTGCGGCGCGCGTTCGGCTTCAAGCGATCCGAGCGGCGGATGAAACAGATCGAAGTCCAGCTGCGCGAAGGCATCGCGCGGCAGGGGATCACGGGGGAGGCGGTCGAGGAGATCATTCGTGCGATTGCGTCGTTCGCGCTGTACGGCTTTCCCGAATCTCACGCCGCGAGCTTCGCGCTGCTCGCGTATGCGAGCGCGTATCTGAAGGCACATTACCCCGCGGCGTTCTACGCGGCGCTCCTCAACAACCAGCCGATGGGGTTCTACCATCCATCGACGCTCGTCAAGGACGCGCAGCGCCGCGGTGTCCGGTTTCACGCGATCGACGTGCAGGTGTCGGACTGGAACTGCACGGTCGAAGCCGACGGCGGCGTGCGGCTCGGCCTGCGGTATGTGAGCCGTCTGCGCGAGCAGGTGGGGAAGGCAATCGCGGTGGCCCGTCCCGCCCTTCCTGCCTATCCTGCCGCTCGTGCCCACAGATGTCCGAAATGCGGATGCGATGACGCATCGATGCTCGAGCAGGTCAGCGGCGCGCGATCGTTCTGCAACAACTGCTCGTACGACTGGGACGCGCGCGGGCCGGAGGCGACCGCTCAGCGGAAATTCGCGTCGCTCGACGATCTCATCGCGCGCACGGGCCTCCGGCGCGACGAAGTCGTGACGCTCGCCGACATCGGCGCGCTGAACACGTTCGGCTACGACCGCCGATCGGCGCTGTGGCAGGCAGAAAGGGCGATTCGCCCGTCAGGAGAGCTCTTTGCTGATTCGGAATCGGGAATTGAGAATTCAGAATTCAATTCCGAATTCATAATTCCCGATTCCGAATTACCCAGTCCGTTATCCCCGATGTCGGAAAGCGAGCGCCTCGTCGCCGACTACGCGGGCACAGGGCTGACCGTCGGGCGCCATCCGATGGCGCTGCGCCGTGGAGAGCTGGCGACGCGGGGCGTTCGGCGCGCGTCGGACCTGCGCGGCGAGCGGCACGGCCGGCGCGTGCGCGTGGCGGGCATGGTCATCACGCGTCAGCGGCCGGGCACCGCGAAAGGATTCGTGTTCCTCACGCTCGAAGACGAAACCGGCGTCGCGAACATCATCGTGCGCCCGGATCTCTTCGCGCGCGATCGCCTCACGATCGTCGAAGAGCCGTTTCTTATCGTCGACGGCGTGCTCCAGAACCAGGACGGCGTGACGTCGGTGCGCGCCGAGCGCGTGCAGCGGATGCGCGGCGTCGAGATCGATTTCGACGCCCACGACTTCTATTAGGCCATGCCAGAAATGTTATTCCGACGCACGGTTTGTAACCGCTTTCGCACGCCGGGATGCCGCTTTCGCACAGATCTGCCCATTCTGGTGTGGCATCTTCCTTGCGCATCGCCCTGCGGGAGCCATGGACATTACTCGTTCTCGTTCGCCGTTTGAGCCTGTCGCATCCGCGATTCGACGCCCGGTACAAGTCGCCGGCAAGGCTGTGTACGTTCAGAACCTCAACATCGACCGCCCGAAGGTCGTGGCCTATCTGGAAGGAATCCCGCCGGACAAGCAGGAGCTCGCGCTGATCCACGCGATCGAGGTCGGCGTGCAGGAACTGCTGGCCCGCCGCGGCCGTTTTCCGAAGTAGTTCGTTAATCGCGACTGCTGACTGCTGACCGCTGACTGGCGACTGCCTGCTGAGGGCTGCGCCAGAAATCCATCGTCGAGACGCGGTGCACGCAGCCGACCGTGCAATAGGGCGCGCACCACGACTTCGGCCGCATGAACTCGCGGCGGATGTCGTCGATCGTGTACGTCTCGAGCGGCACGCCCGGCCGGCCGCGTTGCTGCGAGCAGTAGTGCACGAGGCCGTCCTCGCATATATAGAGGTAGCGCCCGCCTGCCCGGCACCGCCAGACGTTCGGCTTGCCGTCGGCCAGGTTGTCCTGAAAGCTGCGGATTCCCGAATAGAGGTTCTTGAAGACCTGCCACGGGCCGCTGATCGCGGCCGACACGTCGTCGTAAACCTTGCGTTCGAGCGGGCCGAGCGGCTTCAGGCGGCCGCGGCCGTCGTGAATGATCCCGATCGACGTCGAGAACCCGAGCTCGCGCGCGCGTGTGTTGATCGTGCGCGCGTCTTCCGGGTTCTTGATCCCGCCGCCGAGCACCGAGTTGATGTTGACGTCGAAGGTCGCATGCCGCTGCAGGTCCTGCAGCTTCTTGTCCAGCACGCGAAGGCTCTTTTTCGACACGTCGTCCGGCTCGACGTTGTCGATGCTGATTTGCAGGAAGTCGAGCCCCGCCTCGTTCAGCTGCTGAATCCGCTTCGGTACGAGGAAGTAGCCGTTCGTGATGAGTCCGGCCATCATGCCGTGGCTGCGAATGTGGCGGATCAGCGCGTCGAGATCCGGGTGGAGCATCGGCTCGCCGCCGCTGAACGCGACGACAGACGTGCCGAGCGCGCCCAGCTTGTCGATGCGCGCCTTGAGCACGTCGGTCGGCACCGGCGCCGAGACCTTGTCGTACTCGTTGCAGTACCCGCAGTCGATGTTGCAGCGGCGAATCGGGATGATCTGGACGAGAAGCGGATGCGCCGTGTGCGTCAGTCCGCGGACGAACTCGCGCGCGGAACGCAGCTTGCGGCTGATGGTGCTGGCTGCCCGCACGTCAGGTGGCCGACGCTGCCGGGCGCAGCTTGCGGACCGTCTCGCCGACCTTGAGCGATCCGCTGAAGAGCGATCCCACCGGGATGAACCCGAACACGTGGTGCCGACCGAGCGCCGCAAGGCCGGCCGACGCGATGCAGCCGCAGCTGCTGCAGTCGGGCGTGCCGCCGAACTGGCACGGCGTGATCTTCGTCGTGAGATCCGCAGAGATCGTGGTCGTCGTGCGCGCGAAGATGCACTCGTCGGGCGATTGAGGTGGATCGGCGTACGCCTCGATGAGCCCCTTCGGCAGATCGAGTTTCGGGTAGCGCAGGCGCAGCGCCAGCAGGTCGTGCACCACCTGCTCGCGATCCGCCGGGCTCAGGCGCTCGGCCGACATCTCGCCGACCTGCGGCGTGTAGAGACTGATCCAGATCTTTTCGACCTCTGTCCGCGCGGACCAGAAGCGCAGGAAGTCCTCGATGTAGCCGGGGCGGTGCACCTGCTGCCGGGTGACCGTGCAGTGCACGGTGATCGAATGCCCGGCGATGTGCTTCAGGATCCGCTCGTAGGTGGCCGGCGCGCGGCGCACGTCGTGCTCGGGCTGGAGTCCGTCGATCGATACCACGATCGACAGTTCGCGAAGCCCGTGCCACGCCGCGGGGATTTCGCGCACGGCGCTCGTCACGAGCTGCACGCTCACTCCGCGATCCGCGAGGATCGGCAGCAGCACGTCGAGCTCGCGGTAACGCACCAGCGGCTCGCCGCCGACGATCGACAGATGAAGGGGCCGATGCCGATCGACGAGTCCGAGCACGCCGTCGATCAAGGCCTGGCCCTTGAAGTCGCTGACCTCGCGAAGTGTGAGGTCACCGCCGAGATGCTCGTCGCCGTACGCATAACAGCCGGGGCAGCGCAGCGGACACTCGCGCGTGATCTCGATCGAGAGCGCGGGCGTGTAGCCCGAAAGGATTCGACCCCACGCGGTCAGCACCCAGTCCATGCGCGCCATGCCCTTCACTATATCAGTGTTGATGCTATCGTTATGAGCAATGCTGGCGAAGCGGCGATCACGGATCCACGGCTGGGGCGTCTACGCGACACGCACGATTAACAAGAACACGCGGATCATCGACTACGCCGGCGAGAAGATTTCAAATCAGGAGAGCCTGCGCCGCGAGCGCCGTTACATCAAACGCGGTCACATCTGGTGCTTCAAGCTGACGAACCGGTCGGTCATCGACGCGGGCGTCGGCGGCAACGTCGCCCGGTTCATCAACCACTCGTGCCGGCCGAACTGCTACATCGACATCAAGGACGGGCGCATCTGGATTCGCGCCGCACGCACCATCCGGCGGGGCGAGGAACTGACGTACCACTACAACACGGACGGTGACGCGCTCATCAAGTGCCGCTGCCGCCGGGGCTGTCAGACATACATCTGATGGCCGCGGACGTCATCTATCTACACGGCTTCGCATCGTCACCCAAATCCACCAAGGCATCGTTTTTGAGCGAGCGGTTGCGCGCGCGAGGCGTCGCCGTGCGCTGCCCGGACTTCAACCAGCCGGACTTCGCGACGCTGACCATGACGCGCATGCTCGCGCAGCTCGTGGCGGAACTGCCGCCCGCGCCATCGCGCGTCACGCTCATCGGATCCAGTCTTGGCGGCACGCTCGCCGTGCTCGCGGCTGAACGGTTTCCGGCGCGCGTCGATCGAATCGTCCTGCTCGCCCCGGCGGTGATGTTCGCGAAGGAAGGACATCACCTGCTGTCGCCCGAGCGAATCGCCGAGTGGCGGGCGAAAGGCGAGTTGCCGTTCTTTCACTACGGCGACAACGTGGAGCGGCCGCTCTGGTTCACGTTCTACGAAGACAGCCTTCGGTACAATGCGTTCGACGCGAGCTTCTCGCAGCCGGCGATCATTTTTCAGGGCCAGCGCGACACGTCCGTGATTCCTTCAACGGTGGACGCCTTCGCGCACACGCGGCCGAACGTGACGCTCGTGCGCCTGGATGACGATCACCAGCTGACTGGGAGCCTGCCCGTCATCTGGAAGGAAACCGCCCGCTTTCTCGGGCTGTTCCCGGAGAGCGAACTGAGCTGACAAGAGGACGCGAATTATTGGCCACAGGGTCACAGAGACACAGAGGCGGCCGGCGGGATATCGCATGGCCCGGCCGTCGACGATATCCCGCCCGCCGCTTCGCCCCCTGTGCCTCGGTGTCTCTGTGGCAAGTCCTTTTTGCTTTCCTCTGTGTCTCGGTGGCGGCGCCGCGCGCGGCGCAGGCGCCGACGATGCAGAATGTCCAGCTTCGGATCGGCGTCGAGCAGCCCGACGGCCGGCGTACGATCGTGTCGCTTCCGCTCGAGACCTACGTCGCGCGCGTGCTGGCCGGGGAAGCGGCGCGCGCGAGCCCGCCGGCAGCGCTCGAAGCGCTCGCGATCACGATTCGGACGTTTGCGATCGCGAACCGCGGTCGTCATCAGGCCGATCAGTTCGATCTGTGCGATCAGACGCACTGTCAGGTGATGCGAACCGCGACGCCCGCCACCGAACGCGCCGCCCAGGCGACGGCCGGACTCATCCTGATGCGCAACGGCGCGGCCGCGTCCGTGTTCTACTCGGCGTCGTGCGGCGGCCGCACGGAAATCCCGTCGAACGTGTGGCCGGGCGCCGACGACCCGCCCTATCTGCCGACGCAGGAAGACGATGGCTGCGCGGGCGCGCCAGCGTGGACGGCAGATCTGGCTGACACGGATCTCGCGCGCGCACTGCGCGCGTCGGGCTTTCGCGGCGACCGCCTTCGCAGCGTGCGGATCCTCTCGCGAAACAGTTCCGGCCGCGTAGCGCGTTTGCGGCTCGACGGCATGCGGCCCGACGAAATTTCCGGCCAGGACCTGCGCATGGCTGTGGGCCGCACGCTCGGCTGGCAGTTCATTAAGAGCACCGCCTTCGAGCTCGACGATCGTGGCGGCACCTATCACTTCGCCGGCCACGGGGCGGGCCACGGCGTCGGCATGTGCGTCATCGGATCGGTGGGCCTTGCCGCGCGGGGCATCGACGCGCCGGCCATTCTCGGTCGTTACTTCCCGGGCCTGACCATCGCGTCACTCGAGCCGCGGTTCGTCGCCGCGCCACCGATGATCGTGCCGGCCCCTCCCGCCCGTCCTGCCACTCCCGCGCTTCCTGCCCGTCCCGCGCCTCCTGCCCGTGCGGTCTCGTCCGCGCCCGCAGGCGTCGTGGTGTCGCTGCCAGACGAGGATGAAGGTGAACGGAATGCGGTGTCGCGTCTGGCGGCGCGTGCGCGCGACGACATCGCGCGCGTGCTGGGTGTGCCCGCGCCGCCGCAGGTTGTCATCCGCGTGCATCCGACGACCGGCGACTACGAACGGGTCACCGGTCAGGCGTGGTTCACATCGGGCGCCGTCGTCGCCGGCGAGCTTCACATCTTGCCGCTTGCGACCTTGAGAGATCGCGACGCGCTCGAACGAACGATCCGGCACGAGCTCGTGCACGTCATGACCAACGAGGCGCTCGGCAACCGGCCCGCATGGGTGCGCGAAGGCGCGGCGATGTACTTCACCGGCGAGCGGCCGATCCCCGGCGAGCCTGCCGGGCAGCCGCGGCTCGTGCGGCCCGAGCCACGGGCCGCGTGCCCCGCTGATACTGAGCTGCTGCGGCCGGTCTCGATCGGCGCGCTGAGCAACGCGTACGCCAGGGCGAGCGCCTGCTTCGCGAAGCAGATCGCGGCGGGCAAGCGCTGGCAGGACATTAAATAAGCGCCGACTGCCGACCGCCGACTGCTGACTGCTGACTGCTGACTGCGGGCTGTCTGTCCGATAAGCGATCAGATGGCCCGTCTGTCGCTGCGGCCGCTCCCCAGGACGATCACGCGGCCGATCTCGACGATCGTGCTCGTCGCGTGGATCGCGATGATGGTCGTGCTCGCGCGCCGCTCCTACATCGACCAGACATCCTCGAACCTCGCTACCGACCTCGCCCGATACGGATCGACCGCGTCGTGGAGCGGCGTCTACTACCGCGGCGAAAAAATCGGATTCACGGTAACCCAGACGGTTCGAACCGACGACGGATTCGAGCTCGACGAGGACGGGCGGCTGCAGATGTCGCTGCTCGGCGCGATCACGGCTGCGACCGTCCACACCACCGCGCGCGTGGACAAGAATTTTGTTTTGCGATCCTTCGAGTTCTCAATCGATCCCGGCACCGGTGCGGTGGCGGTGAAAGGGCAGGTGATCGCACCAAAGCGCCTCGCGCTGACCGTGACGACCGCGAGCGGCACGCGGACGGACGAACGCGAGCTGCCCGAGGCGCCGGTGCTGTCGCAGAACCTGTCGCGGCTGCTGGCGAACGGCGGTCTCGTCCCGGGCACGACGCGTCGGTGGACCGTGTTCGATCCGGCGACGCTGACGAACGCGGCGATGACCGTCGACGTCGGCAAGCGCGAAGTGGTGCGCGTGAACAACCGTGTCGTCCCGGCGTTCCGCGTCGAGATGGAGTTCGCCGGCCTGCGCACGACATCGTGGGTGACCGACACCGGCGACGTCGTCCGCGAGGAGAGCGCCATGGGGCTGATGACGCTCCGTGAAACGCCGCAGGCGGCGCGCGCGATGGCCGTGCCCGGGCGCGTCCGCCAGGATCTGCTGCAGGCGGCGGCGGTCGTGCCGAAGATGCGCCAGCGCCGGACCTCGCCGTTCTTCGAACCGCGCGACGTGCGGCGCATTCGCCTGGAGCTCGAAGGACTTGACCTCTCGAACCCGGAGCTGGAAGGCGTGGGGCAGTCCGTCATCGACGGCAAGTCGATCGAGTTGCGCGATCCGAGGACGCTGACGTCGGGGCCGCGCGAGCGCGACGTGCAGCGGTACACGCAGCCGGAGCCCTTCATCGAGAGCGACGCGCCCGAGATCCTCGCCGAAGCGCGAACCGCCGTCGCCGGCGCGACGAGCGTTGAGGATCGCGCGGAGCGGCTCACGCGGTACGTGAACGCGATTCTCGACAAGAAGCCGACCGTCAGCCTGCCGTCCGCGCGCGAAGTGCTGCGGACGAAGGTGGGCGACTGCAACGAGCACACGGTGCTCTACGTCGCCATGGCGCGCGCGCTCGGCATTCCGTCGCGAATCGCCGTCGGGCTCGTCGCGGTGCGCGGCGCGTTCTACTACCACGCCTGGCCCGAGGTCTACCTCGACGATCGGCCGGGACGCGGCCGGTGGCTGCCGGTCGATCCGACGTTCAACGAATTTCCCGCAGACGCAACGCATCTGCGCCTCGCCCGAGGCGGTCTCGAGAAGCAGGCGTCTATTCTTCCATTGATCGGAAAGGTCAAGATGACGGTCAGCGAGCTCGAGCTCGCGCCCGGATCCACGCCGATTCTCGTCGGCCGGCGCGCGAACGATCTCGGCCCTATCGCGATTCCTCTTCCGAAGCGGCAGTCGACGGGCTGCTGGGGCGGGCCGGGGCGATAGTCATGATCGCGATTGAACATCTCGTCAAACAGTACGGCCGGTTCACCGCGGTGGACGATGTCAGCCTCGACGTGAAACCCGGGGAGATCCACGGATTCCTCGGGCCGAACGGCGCCGGCAAGACGACGACCCTCCGGATGATCGCCGGCCTGCTGAAGCCGACCGCCGGACGCATCGTCATCAACAGCCACGATCTCGCGGCTGCGCCGGAGGAAGCGAAAGCGTCGCTCGGATTCATCCCCGATCGGCCGTTCATCTACGAGAAGCTGACCGCCGGAGAGTTCCTGAAGTTCCACGGCGGCCTCTTCGGCCTGAACGGCAACGGCATCAACGACCGCGTGCGCGAGATGCTGGACCTCTTCGAGCTGGGGCGCTGGGAACACGAGCTGGTCGAAAGCTTCTCGCACGGCATGAAGCAGCGCCTCGTCATGAGCGCCGCCTTTCTGCATCGTCCTCGCGCGGTGTGCGTCGACGAGCCGATGGTCGGCCTCGACCCGAGGGGCGCGCGTTTGATAAAGGATGTGTTCCGGCGGATGAGCGAGCGTGGCGTCGGGATTCTGATGAGCACGCACACGCTGGAGGTCGCCCAGGAAATGTGTCACCGCATCAGCATCATCCTGAAGGGCAAGATCATCGCGCAGGGCACGGTCGAAGACCTTCGCCAGCTGGCCGGCGCGGACGATGCGGAGCTGACGGCTGTATTTCTGAAGCTCACCGGCGGAAGCGGCCTGCAGGAGATCGACGAGGCCGTCTGAGATGGTGCCGGCGTTTCCCTACCTGCTTCGTCCGCACATCTGGTCGAGCCGCAATCGCGCCGCGCGCCGCGAGAGCGGCGATCTGACGCGCGCCGTCGTCTTCGGCGGCATCGGCCTGATCGTGTTCGGCGCGTTGTTCTCGGGCGCCTTCTGGGTGACCCTGCAGCTCAATGATTACGAAGAGCTCGGCGACTACCTCCTGCGGCTCGGGCTGTCCTGGCTGTTCCTGACATTTCTCTCCTTCCTTGCGTTCAGCGGCGTGGTGACCGCGTTGTCGACCTTCTTTCTGTCTGAGGACCTGCGCGTGCTGCTCGCCGCGCCTGTCGCCGCACGGCGGCTGTTCTGGGCGCGGTTCGTGCGCACGCTCGGGCAGGCGTCGTGGATGGTCGTGATCTTTCTGACGCCCGTGCTCATGGGCGTCGGCCTGGCGCGGTGCGCGCCGATCGGCTTCTACGTGACCGCGATCCTCACCGTGGTCCCGTTCGTCGTCATCCCAGTTGCCGTCGGCACCGCGTGCACGCTGCTGCTCGTCAACATCTTTCCCGCGCGCCGCGCGCGCGACATTCTGATGCTGATGGGTCTCCTGTTCGCCGCGAGCGTGGTGATCCTGCTGCGCGTGATCCGGCCGGAGCAGTTGATGCGGGTCGAATCGCTGCCTGACGTCACGGATTTCTTCGCGACGCTGCAGTCGCCGATCACGCCGCTCCTGCCGTCATTCTGGGCGGGGGAGATGCTCTTCGCGAGCCTGCACGGCGGGCTCGACCTCCTGCACGGCGGCGCGCTGTGGACGACGGCGATGGCGTTTGCCGTGCTCGTGGGCGCAGCGAGCGAGCGCTGGCATTTTTCGGGGTACAGCCGCGCACAGGAAGCGCCCAAGGCGCGGTTCACGCGGTTCCGGTCCATCGATGCGTTCGCGGCGCTGCTGCCGCTGTCCACGCCGCGCCGACAACTGCTCGTCAAGGACCTGAAGATCTTTCTGCGCGACGTCAGTCAGTGGTCGCAGCTGCTCCTGCTGCTGGCGCTGGTGCTCGTCTATCTCTACAACTTCCGCGTGCTCGATCTGCAACGGATTCCTTACATGAGCGGCGTCGTCAAGAACGCCTACGCCTTCGTGAACCTCGGGATGGCGGGGTTCGTGATGGCGACCGTTGCGGCGCGATTCGTGTTTCCCGCCGTGTCGGTCGAAGGCGCGGCGTTCTGGATCATCCGCACGGCACCGGTCGAGATCGGCGATTTTCTCTGGTCCAAGTTCTGGACCGGTCTCATTCCCATCGTCGTCCTCACGGAGGTGCTGACGATTGCGGCGAACGAGTTCCTGGGCGTTGACCCGTTCCTGAAGGCGGTCGCGGCGGTCGCCATCGTGTTCATGAGCCTCGCGCTGGTCGGGCTCGCGACCGGCCTCGGCGCGCGGTATCCGCGGTTCAACGCTGAAAACGCCAGCCAGGTCGCCGGATCGTACGGCGGGGTGGCGTTCATGATTCTCGCGGTGTCCTACATCATCGCGATGATTGGCATGCTCGGCTGGCCGGCGTCGATTTACCTGTTCCAAAGGGTCCGGATGCTGCCGCTGTCTCAGGGGCAGCGGCTGGCGATGGCGGGGAGCTTTGGCGGCGCGGCCTTGCTGAGCCTAATCATCTGGCAGAAGGGGATGCGCTCGGGAGTAGCGGCGTTGCGAGAGATGGGCACCCGCTGAATGAATATAATCTGAGATCATGCTGATCAAACCTGCCGCTGACATCCGGAGCTCGGAGATCACGTCGAAGAGCGTATACGTCAACCGCCGCCAGTTCATGACCGCTGCGGCCGGGACGGCGATGGCCGCGGCAGCCGGCGTGCTGGGAAGCGAGACGCCCGCCTATGCGCAGGCCGCGCCGCACAAACGAAAGTTCGTCGGTACGAAGAAGAGCAATCTCAGCACGACGGAGCCACCGAACACGTGGCAGCAGATCACGACCTACAACAACTTCTACGAGTTCGGCATCGACAAGGACGCGCCCTCGCGCTACGCGAACAACTTCAAGACCGAGCCATGGACGGTGTCGATCGAAGGCGAAGTGAAGAAGCCGTTGAAGTTGAGCGTCGACGACATCCTGAAGGGCCGCACGCTGGAGGATCGCATTTACCGACATCGCTGCGTCGAAGGGTGGTCGATGGTGATTCCGTGGGTGGGCTTCGCGCTCGGTGATTTCGTCAAGATGTGTCAGCCGACCGGCATGGCGAAGTTCGTCGAGTTCACGTCGATCTACGATCCGATGCAGATGCCGGGGCAGCGCGTGCCCGTCCTGAAGTGGCCGTACGTCGAGGGGCTGCGGATGGACGAAGCGATGAACCCGCTCGCGATTCTGTGCGTCGGTCTGTACGGCGAAGTCCTGCCCAACCAGGACGGCGCGCCGATTCGCACCGTGACGCCCTGGAAGTACGGCTTCAAGAACGGGAAATCGATCGTCAAGGTGCGCTTCACGAAGGAGCAGCCGGTCAACAGCTGGCAGCTGTCCGCGCCGAACGAATACGGCTTTTACGCGAACGTGAACCCGACGGTCGACCACCCGCGGTGGAGCCAGGCGCGCGAAGTGCGGCTGCCCGGCTTCTTCAAGAACCGGCGCACGGAGATGTTCAACGGCTACGGGCCGCAGGTCGCGAGTATGTACAACGGTATGGACCTGCGGGTGAACTTTTAGGGCTAAGGGTCAAGGGCTAAGGGCTAAGGGCTGAGCGTGAACAACAAGGTACTCCGCTTCGTCCTTAAGCCGATCGTCTTCCTCACGTGCCTCGCGCCCGCGGTGTACCTGACGTGGGCGCTCTTCACCGGTAATCTCAGCGCCAATCCGCTGAGCGACGTCACCAACGAAACGGGCGTGTGGACGCTGCGCTTCCTGTGCGTCACGCTCCTCGTGACGCCGCTGCGGCGTGTGACCGGCTGGAACGCGGTGATTCGCTTCCGCCGGATGATCGGCCTGTACGCGTTCTTCTACGGCTTCCTGCACTTCCTCACGTACTTGATCCTCGACCGCTTCGCCAGCCTCGATTTTCCTGACGGCATCGTCGCGTTGAGCACGGTGAAGAATCTGACGGTGTCAGTCGTCGCTGACATCTACAAGCGGCCGTTCATCACGGTCGGCTTCACGGCGTTCTCGCTTATGGTGCCGCTCGCCCTGACGTCGACGGCTGGATGGATCCGGCGGCTCGGCGGACGGAGGTGGAACGCGCTCCACAAGCTCGTCTACGTATCCGCGATCGCCGGCGTCGTCCACTACTGGTGGCTCGTCAAGGCCGACATCACGCGCCCGCAAATCTACGGGCTCATCGTCGGCGTCCTGCTCGCGTTCCGGTTGTACTGGGCGCGCGTGCGGGTCGCTCCCAAGTCAGCCCGCACGGCACCGGCCCGCGAAAGTATTTAGGCTGACTACCGAATCGTGATTCGGCCCTCGACCCGAGGGGAAATGGTGCCCTTCGCGCGGATGTATTTCTCGAGCGCCTCGACGACGAGGTCGCCGGCTTCGGGCCCGACCAGGACCTTCTCGCCTGCGAACATGTCGTAGTTGTCGCCGCCCTTCAGGATGTAATCCGGCACGGCGAGCTTATAGGTCTTGTTCGGTTCGAGCGGCTGGCCGCCGATGGTGGCGTTGCGGATGCGGCTGCCCGCCGGCGCGCTCGTGTCGACGGTGAAGGTCATCCCCGACACCTGCGAGAACTGACCCGCGCTCGTGGGAAGGCGCGACATCCCGCTCTCGAGCGCGCGAAGGATGACGCGGCCTGGAACGGCAAGCGTGCACACCGTGTTGCCGAGCGGATGAATCGCGACGAGTGTGCGGCGTGTCAGCGGTCCGGCCGGATACACGCGATCGCCGCGGATGCTGCCGGCGTTCGTCAATGCCACGTCGGCGCCGGCGTCGGCGCGCATCGCGTCCGTGAAGAGGTCTCCGAGGTTCGTTTCCGCCGCGCGAATCCGGACCGCCACCCCGTCGAGATCGACCGCGGAGGTGCCCACGGACACGTCGAGCTCCGAGCCAAGACGGTCTTCGTACGACTTGACGACCGCCGCGGTCTTCGGCTCGTCGGCGAACGCGTTCGTGATCGGGATCAGCTCGTAGAAGCGATCGATGCCGCTGGTGGCGGTGCGGTTGACGTCGATGCGCGCGACCCACTTGGCGTCTGATCCGGCCTTGCTGATGAGCGTCCGGTTGTGCGTGGCGGTGATCGGGTAATGTTCGTGGCCGCCGATGATGACGTCGATGTCGGGGAACCGGTTCGCCAGACGGCGATCGTCCGCGAATGTCAGATGCGTGATCGCGACGATGACGTTGACGCCGTTGCGCCTGAGGACCGGAATGTAGCGCGCTGCCGCCGCCATCGGATCGATCAGTCGCAAGCCGGTCAAATGTTCTTTCGAAATTTCGGCCGTCGTCAGGCACAGGCCGATGAAACCGACCTTCAGCGGCCCGAACGACCGTATCGCGTACGGCGGCGCGCCGCCGACCGGCTTGCCCGTCGCGCTGTCCAGGACATTCGTCGCGATCCACTGAAATTTCGACTCGGCCATGCGCTTGAGCAGCACGTCCTTTCCAAAGTCGAATTCGTGGTTCCCGAACGTGGCGAAGTCGAGCCCGGCCGCGTTGAGGGCCGCGACCATCTGCTCGCCCTGGAACACGCTCGACGCAACCGACGGCGAAAGAAAGTCGCCGGCCATGAGCATCAGCGTCGTCCGGCCCTGCGCGGCGAGCTGATTCTTGAGCGTCGCGACGCGCGCGAGCCCGCCCTGCCCGTCGGTCGGCAGCGTCGAGTACACATCATTGATTTGCAGAATCGTGAGCGGCGTCTGGTTCTTCGGCGCGCCCTTTTCGTCCTGGCCCTGCGCGAAGAGTGGCAGAGCGGACAGCAGGAGACACGCGAGCGCCGCAGCCAGTCGCTTCATCGGTACTGGATCCAGCCGGGCATCTGCGTCAGATCGACGTTGCCGCCGCTCAGGATGACGCCGACGCGTGCGCCTTTCAAGTCGACCGCGCCCGAGAGCACCGCCGCCGCGGCCAGCGCGCCCGTCGGTTCGACGACGAGTTTCATGCGCTCCCAGAGAAAGAACATGGTCTTGAGGAGGACCGGATCTTCGATTGTCTGCATGTCGCTGACGAGCTCCAGGACGAGCGGAAACGTCAGCTTGCCGAGCGACGGCGTGCGCGCGCCGTCGGCGACGGTTTCCGGGTTGTGCACGGTCTGCAGCGTCTTCGTGCGAAACGACCGCGTCGCGTCGTCTCCGGCCGCCGGTTCGACGCCGATGACTTTGCAGGCGGGTGCCAGCGCGCGCGCGGAAATCGCCGACCCGGACAGCAGCCCGCCGCCGCCGCACGGCACAAACAGCCAGTCGAGCGGGCCGACGTCTTCGATCAGCTCGCGCGCCGAGGTGCCGGCGCCGGCGATGATGTCGGCGTGATCGTAGGGCGGAATCACGGTCAGCCCGCGTTCGACTGCGAGCCGCCGGCCGATTTCCTCGCGATCTTCGTAGCTGCGATCGTAGGCGACGACCTCGCCGCCGTATTGTTCGGTCGCCTGCCGTTTCACTGGCGGGGCGTCCTTCGGCATGACGATCACGCGCGGGATGTCGAGAAGGCGGCCCGCGAGGGCAATCGCCTGAGCGTGGTTGCCTGACGAGAAGGTGACCACGCCGCGCCGCCGTTCCTCGGACGACAGCTTCGACAGCGCGTTATAGGCGCCGCGAAACTTGAAGGCGCCGCCGCGCTGGAACAGTTCGCATTTGAAGAAGACCTGCGCGCCCGTTGCGGCGTTGACGGTCGACGACGTCTCGATGGGCGTCCAGAGGGCGGCGCCGGCGATGCGCCGCGCGGCGCGCTCGACGTCCGCGTAGGTAGGCAGCATCAGGCCGATAATGCTAGCACCGTAGAGGTTTCGTGACGACATCGCGACGGAGTCCATCGGCGTGGCGAAGGACTCGTGTGCTAAGATCGGGATTCCTTCAGTGACGCGGGGTGGAGCAGTCCGGTAGCTCGTTGGGCTCATAACCCAAAGGTCGCGGGTTCAAATCCCGCCCCCGCAACCAACCTTTTTTCCCGATAAACATTGATCGAACACACACCGGCTGCGAGCCGCGTGTGTAATACGTGTGGTTCGGTTTTCATCTCCCGCACGTGCTACGCGTCATTCGGCGCGCAGATGGACGCGACCGCGGTGGAGCAGATCCAACGCGACGATTATCAAATCGACTATGAGCTTTATGGGCGTGCCGTCGTGCAGACGCTCTTGCAGCCGAGGTCGGCTGGTGCGAGACTGGCCCGCCGTAGGGCACCAAAAAGCCATGCAGACATCGAGCGGCTCGCAACAACTGCTTCAGTCCGTCCAGGCCAGCGCGGCACGGATCGCGATCGGATCGTCGAGCATGCGTGGAGCCGGCAGCGCAGGAGTCGTGATGGCGGCACGCGCGCATTTGCTCCGACTACCGCTCAAGGACTTCGGGACACCTGACGCGGATGCCTTCCGCAACCCGCTCGACGGGGCGACGTGAACTCAACGCGTTACCCACGAAAGGTCGCCATTGGGGCCGCGCGGAAGGGTCAACATGTTCCTCCGGGACCGCCTCTATATCGTGTATTTACGGGAGGCGTTTTCGTTCCAGTTGGCCGAGGAATTTTTGGAGGTCGCACTTGACTCCATCAGCGGCAAGTCGCTGTGTGAGCAGTCATCCGGGAGGCTTCCACGCTGGAAGATCGCGAGTTCATCTCGACGCAATCTGGTGGGGCGAGAGGCCGCACGGACGACGCTAATGGAGACATTCGGCTATCCAGCGAACACACGGCAAAGCGGCGAAAAGCGAAATCAAAATGGTCCTCGTCGATTGTGCGCGTCGCCAGCAGACCATCGCGTACTCTGAACTCGTGCCGAAGATAAGAGCCATCGATCTTCGAGCACACGATCCTCGTCTCGACGAGCTGCTCGGACAGATCTCGACCGAGCAGGTTGCATACGGCCACGGCATATTGTCGGTTGTGGCCGTTCGCAACACGCGGGACCTACGTCCGGACCGAGGCTTCTACGGATGCGCCGCGGCGCTTGGCGTCGTTACTCCTGATGAGGACCGCCTTTGGGTGAATCAGCTCGATACGGTCTACACAGCGTGCGGAAAAGCATCCCCTGTTTAACGTGATGGCTGATCCAGGGTCGTTAACGTGGATTGACACAACGTTTTCAGTCGAAGACGTTCACGTGAGGCTCTCAATCAGACTGATCGACAAAGGTGAGCGAGAAGCCGTCGCGATCGCGGTCGCCTGGTTAATCGTAAGCTCGACTCGGTGTCAGGACGCAGTCCACCGCCATATCTGGAAGCTGGTGGTCGAGGACGTTCTGGCTCCAAACGCTCGATTTGTGGTCGACCACAAAAACCCAGAGTCACTCGGGAGTGATTGGTGGGGCGAAGTCATGGATCGGGCGACGGTCGCATTTGTCGAGGCAAACGGCTTGGAGCTGCATGTACGGCATTTCTCGTTGTTGCTCGATTCGCAAAGCGATTTGAACGACCTCGTCTCGTAACGTCGTCGGAGTGTTGTACGACGAACAGATCGGCACGTGAACGGGTTCAATAATTCGGACCAAATGGACGCGAACTCGTCACCCGTATAAAAGGGGCGCGAGCGACCGGCATTAGACTTCCGGCGGCACGAAGTTGCCGGAGTCGTTGTTCGGGACGACGTTGAACAACCCGGGGCCGACCCGGGGGTCGGGTGCCGCTCCATTGCTGCGAAGAGAGCTCGCGGCCCATGCGTCCGTGTGCAGCTGAGCGGCCGCTTGAAAAGGCGGGCCTGCGCGCCACGCTGATCTTTAGGATCCGAAAAACTGCACCTCGATTACGTCGGGTTGTAGAATGCTCGGACTACGAACCCGCATTCGTCACATAGCAAGCGAACGGGAGGAGCACATGTCTCGATTCCGACGACCTCTTGCTGCGACGCTCGGCGTGGCTGCCGTGTGTGTCTTGCTGACGCCGATCACGCTAGCAGGTCAGGGTGCACCGGCCAAGTCGGCGACCTCCGCTAGCAGACGGTCAACCTTACGCACCGCCGATGGCCGGCCCGATCTCCAGGGGATCTGGAGCTTTGCGACGATCACACCGCTGGAGCGGCCGAAGCAATTCGAAAACAGGGAGTTCTTGACCGAGACGGAGGCCGCGGAACTCGAGAAGCGCGCTGTCGCGAGTTCCGAAGAAGAAGGCCCACCCGCTACGACGGCCTCCATCGTGAGTACGTCCACGAAGTCGCCACTCGAGGGCGCGGGGAATCTGTATAACCAGGCGTTCTGGGATCGAGGGTCGAGAGTGAGCTCGTCCAGACGGACTTCGCTCATTGTTGATCCTCCGGACGGCAAAATTCCACCGCTCACACCCGACGGACAGAAACGGCTTGCGTCAATCCGGCCATTCGACAGCCTGCAGGCCGATTCGTACACAGATCGCAGTTTGTGGGAGCGGTGTATCACGCATAATTCGCTGCCGCGGCTGTCCCTCGGATATAACAACAACATTGAGATCGTGCAGAACGCGAATTACGTCGTGATTCTGTACGAGCAGATTCACGAGCCGCGAGTGATCCCGCTCGACGGTCGCCCGCATCTGCCGTCCTCCGTCCGACAAATTCTTGGGGATTCCCGCGGGCATTGGGAAGGCGATACGCTCGTAGTCGACACGACAAATTTCACGGACAAGACAAACTTCCGAGGCTCGAAAGAGAACCTACACCTCATCGAGCGGTTGCGGCGCGTCGATGCGAATACGCTCGACTATCAATTCACCATCGACGATCCAACGACGTGGGAGCGCTCCTGGACCGTCGACGCGCCGTGGCGGAAGGCTGAGGGGCCGCTGGTCGAATACGCGTGCCACGAGGGGAACTACAGTCTGACCGACATTCTCAGCGCCGCGCGTGCCGCCGAACAAGGAGGCGCTGGTCAAAAATAGGCGCCCAAGACAACCACGCTCGGAAAGTTGCCGGGCGGCATCTCTGACATTGACTCCGTAACTGGCATCCGCGGAACTCGGCCTCATTACATGGGTTGCCGCCGGCACTCGTTGGACAAACTGCCGCAAAGATAAACAGAATTTCAAATGACGAGGAATCAGATGAAGCAGGTCGAGAGTTGCAGGTGGTTCAAGGTGGACCCGTTGATTGTCGCGCTGGTGCTCGTCGTGGCGAGTTTTGCTTCCGGGCGCGCGAGCGCCCAGATCACGGCGGCCGCTCTGTCCGGTACCGTTAAAGACCAGACCGGAGGTGTGCTCCCCGGCGTGGACGTGAGCGTGACGAATGAGGAGACGAGCATTTCTAGATCGACGGTTAGCGGTTCGGACGGCAACTACACGCTTCCAGGGTTGCCGCCAGGATCATATGAAGTGCGTGCGATGTTGCAGGGTTTTCGCACCGACGTTCGGAAAGGCGTCGTACTCACGGTTGGCCAACAGGCGAGTGTCTCGTTTACGCTCCAGGTCGGGACGACATCAGAAACCGTCGAAGTGTTGGGCGGCGCTCCCATCGTTGACTTGAAAAGTGCAGCGCTCTCGGGTTTTGTATCGCAGAAGACCATTGAGGACTTGCCACTGAACGGTCGCAACTACGTTTCATTGGCCACACTGCAGCCTGGAGTGTCGATCTTTCTTGATCGGCCGGCGAACAATAATACTGGCGGCATCGAGCTACACATCAACGGGGCGCCAGGTCGTTCGAACAGCTACCTACTCGATGGCGCGAATATGAAGGGCGCCTACGGAGTCGGGCTTCTGAACGCGGCCGATACGAGCCTTGGCGTTGAAACCGTCCGCGAGTTCCGTGTTGTGACGAATTCGTACTCCGCGGACTACGGCCGTTCGATGGGTGGCGTGATTAACGTCGTCACGAAGTCCGGCACTAACGCGGTGCACGGATCTGGCTTTGAGTTCCATCGCAACAGCGCAATGGACGCCAGGAATTTTTTTGATCCGCTGAGTGGACCCGCGCCATTCAATCGGAACCAATACGGATTTTCGCTCGGCGGTCCTGTCGTGAAGGATAGGACGTTCTTTTTCGTTGGCGGCGAGTGGCTACGCGATCGCCTTTCAGTGAATCAAGTTCTCAACGTACCAAATAACACAGCGAGGGCGGGCGCGTTGGGTCCAATTAATCCCGCTATCCTGCCATATCTGAACTTGTATCCGACGGCGAACGGTCCGGATCTGGGCGGGGGGACCGCAAGATACACGTACATCGCGCAACAGCCCACCGATGAGCACTTCCTCCAGGCTCGCCTCGATCACAATCTGTCAGTGAAAGACCAACTGTTTGCCCGTTATACCGACGATCGCGCGGTCGCGATCAACCCCGTGACATTCGAGCAGTTCAATAGTCGCCGCGACTCAACGGCAAACGTGCTGACCGTCGAGGAGCGCCGAACGATCAGTTCGACGCTGTTAAACACCGCGCGTGTCTCGTATAGTCGTCTGCTGTTTTTACACTCGAATGTGAACGCCGGCGTCCCCGCGAGTCTCTTCTTTATTCCTGACTGGAATGCTCCACATGATGCATCGAACGACTTCGGCAATATCACCGTCGGGGGATTGTCTGGGTTAGGCGCCACCAGCAGTGATCCGGCCGTCTTGAACACGTCGTACATCACGTTCAGCGATGACGTGAACATGTCGCGTGGGCGTCAGTCGCTGCGGTTTGGTGTGCTCGTGGAAAATGCCCGAAATGAGTTGCAGGCAAGCACCAACGTGCGCGGCTCGTACGCCTTTCCCAATCTGACCGCGTTTCTTGCGGGCCGAGCCTCAGCGTTTAATGGTGTGTTCCCGGGCTCTTTCATCCAGCGTTCGCGGAACAGCATGCTGTACGGGTTCTATGCCCAGGACGATATTACCTACGGTCGGCTGACGCTGAACCTCGGCCTCAGGTACGAGTTCTATGGGGTGCCGACGGACACTCAGGGGCACGATTCGGCTCTCCGCAATTACATAACCGACGCGCAGTTCACGGTCGGTCCAATCTTCCAGAATCCGTCGCATAAAAACTTCGGACCGCGTCTGGGCTTTGCGTGGGATGTGACGGGTGACGGACGTATGTCCGTACGTGCGGGCAGCGGCGTGTACTACGACACAGACAACACGTTCAATAGCCCGCAGATCATCGGCATCTTCTCGCCGCCGTTCGCGCAGTTAGTCGCCATTCCCAACCCACCCACGTTTCCCGTAGCAAATTTTACGGCCTCGCCGGTCGCGCCGCGCTTGCTTGACTACAACATTCAGCAACCCAAACTTTGGTCGTACAACCTGAACGTGCAGCGTCAAATTGGCCAGGGGTTGGCAATTATGGTTGGTTACGCAGGATCACGCGGCTACGATCTTGTTCGCGCCGTTGAAGGGAATCCGAACGTCCCAACGATTCAGGCCGATGGCTCCGAGTTTTTTCCGGCGACGGGACTGGTCCGCCGCAATCCCGCGTGGGGAGCGATGGATCTACGGACCGGCGGTGGCCGCTCGTGGTACAACTCGCTGCAGACGATGATTCAGAAACGCTTTACGCAAGGTCCTCAATTCCAAGTCTCGTACACGTTGGCGAAAACGGAGGACATTACGCAAGGACAGCTTGGTGCCGACGTGACGAACTCGACAGTGTTTCCACAAGACCCGTACAACGCGAGTGCTGACAAGGCGCCGTCCGACTTCGATGTGCGCCACACGTTCACCTTCAATTTCACGTGGCCGTTGCCATTGACGCGGTCGACAACCGGCGTGGCCGGCGCGATTCTGGGTGGATGGCAAGTAAACGGTGTGGGCAATTTTCACTCGGGCGCTGCATTCTCTCCGGTGATTGTGGCCAACTGGTCGCGCAGTGGATCGAATCGCGGCTCCGATCGGCCGAACGTTGCGCCGGGATGCGATCTTGACAACATCTATCTGGGAAATGTCAGCAAGTACTTCGACCCGACATGTTTCGTCTTGCCCCCTGCGGGCACGTTTGGAAATGCGGGACGGAATTCGTTGCGAGGGCCCAAGTACTCCACGTTCGATGTATCACTCGTGAGAAACATCAGCGTTGGCGCTCAGTCAACCGCCCGGAGTCTTCAATTAAGGGCAGAAGTTTTCAATTTGCTTAATCACGCGAACTTCGCCGTGCCTAGTGGACAAATATTCGCGGGAGTCAGTCAGAATGAGGCGCCGCTCGCCAGTGCGGGACAAATTACACGTACCGTTGGCGCCGCCCGGCAGGTGCAGTTAGGTGTTAAGTTTACGTTTTGACGTGTAATTCCGAACGCTCTGCGGCGAAGGAAGCTCGGTGGAGCGACTTCACATCGGAATCTGAATGGCATCCTGGAGTGCAGGTATAGTGTGCTCGCTGGTCTCCGATTGAGAGTGTTCCGCAACGCAGAGATCAGTGGTTCTCCAGGTTCGCGCGGGTAATAAGTGGCAAACCGGCGGCGATCATCGACGTGAGCCGATACGGTCGTCGCCACTCGTTCGTCGTCAATACGCGAACGCCGCCGAGCTCCTAGGCGAGGAAGCTGAAGCGCGGCGGCGCGCCGGTTTTGTTCCTGACCATTTCCTTGGTCCGGTACGGCGATACGAGTGAGCGGTGTCTCCTTGTCTTAATCGATCAACGAGGCATCGGAATTGACACGGCCTTGCCGGTCCCACGCTCAGCGATCCAGATCGTGTCGCCAGCCGGCTCGACTGCCGTCGGCGTCTTGAGTCCGTCTTTGAGAACCGTCACGTTCGCGTTGTCACCATTCACTGTGATCACAGAAATTCTCCCGCCGGCGTTTTCAGCAACCAGAAGTTTGCCGTTCGCGGCACGCATGCCATCGGGCCCCTGCAGCGGTTGATTGAGCCGAATTTCCACCGGCGATTCCGGCGTGCCTGCCGCTGTGATCGGAATGCGGTACAACTTGCTGGAGCGTACGTTGTTCACGTACAGCGTGCTGTTCAAGAACGTGATCCCGTCGATTCCGACGAGTGCGTTGCGGTCCTCCAAGAACAAATCAGCCGCGGACGCGCCGACAGGCAGCCTGAAGATTCTGCCGTTACCGGTGTCCGTGACATAGAGTGCCTTGTCGGGACCGACGACGAAATCATTACAAACGTTCGTGTCACCCGGTAGAGTCCAGCGCAGTTTTTGCGCGCCAGTGGCGAGGTTAAAACTTCGCAGTACACTGCGTCGCTGTGCGGGCGTGGTGTTTGGCACCGCAGTGAGCTGACACGTCCACAACGTGTTTGTCGACCCATCTGCCAGCATTCCCAAGAAAAATACGCCTTCGCCTTCAGCGCTGGCGTCCACAAATTTCTCGGCACTCGTCGACCCAGGGCGCACTGCGTACACAAACGGACTGCTGGCGCTGCCGACGATCAGGACCCCATTTGGTGCAATGGTCAGGCTCTCGGGCTGAGACTTTTCATCGGCGATCAAAATGTCGGCCGCTGAGGCAATGCGCGCCAAGGCTGTCAATAGAGCAAGGCCAATAGCGAGCTGTCGTGTGGCGAACTTCTTCATGGTGAAGTCTCCTTCAATTCGGATGCGTCTTCGTACCTGGGGCACATCCCGTGATTCTATCCGGCCATGCGTCTGTAGAGGACGACCGCATTTGTTGTACCAACGCGGGTCGACAACCGTCTTCCCTGGGTCACAGTGCGTTCGTTTCTTCCGTCGCCGCTGAAAGCTCTTGCCTCATATGCGCGAGCCGGCAATTTCTCTACGCCGAATGCGTGAGCCGTGATCACTTGCACCGCAGTTCGCGTCGCCATGACCGCACCACACTCTTGAGGGATCACGGGTTGAAACAGATGCCGCAGTCGTTTCTCCGACTATATCGTGGGGGCGCGTGAGCAGCCCATGGACGACTGGTAGGCAGTCCTTGCCTGAGTGACGGTCTCGTGTGGATCGTCCGTGCCAGTTGTTTGGGGGCGTTCATTTCTGACTTGGCGAATTCATGACCTCGACGCCGAACCAGCTGTATCGCCAGGGCTGGTGCGAAGACTCGCTGCCTTTTCAACCGCCCCATTAAACGCGGCAGCTTGATGTTGAGCGGTGCGACATTAGACAGTATTCTCGGCAGCATGGAATTGCGCCATCTGCGGTACTTTGTCGCCGTTGGAGAGCTCGAACACTTCGGCAGCGCTGCGAAGTACCTGGGAATCGTCCAGCCGGCACTCACCAAGCAAATCCACCAGCTCGAAGAGGAGCTCGGCGTCAAACTATTCGAGCGTCTCGGTCGGGGTGTTCATCTCACTGCCGCCGGTCGCGTATTTCTGGAGGACGCGCGCGAAACCCTAGCGCAAGTAGAAGGTTCCGCACACCGTGCTGTGCTCGCGAGTCAGGGCCGGATGGGCACGCTCAAGGTGTCGATGGTGGAGGCGGCAACGTTTAGTGACATCGTCCCGATGATTCTGGCGGAATTCACCGCGATTGCCTCTGACGTGGAGGTTGGGCTTACCGCCGTCCCCTCCCTCGGGCAGTGGAACGAGTTCCGCAACCGTAAGATCAATGTTGGTTTCTTGTACTTCTTGCCGACGCAGTTCCCCGAACTTCAATCCGAATTGCTGGAAACGGAGCGAGTACTGCTCTGTGTTCCACAGCAACATCATTTGGCCCGCAAGTCAAAGGTGTATTTGCGCGATCTTCGAAATGAACCATTCATCTCTTTTCAGCATTCGGGAGGATCCCTCTATCAAATGGCAGTTACTGAGGCTTGCCGGAAAGGGGGCGTCAACCTCAATTTCGTGCAGAGCTCGCCCTCCGAAGTGATCATGCTGGCCATGGTATCGACGGGCGTCGGGCTGTGCTTTGCGGCGGCGAACCGAGTGCAACAGCAGAAACTTCACAACGTCGTTCTTTGTGATGTTGAAGATCTGCGTCTGGAGTTGCAGCTTTTTGTTGCGTGGCGGAACGATGACTCTTCGCCGACCCTTCCACGCTTCCTGGACGTTGTGCGTAGTGTCAAAGCGAGGCTCGCGGAGGTCAGGAACGGTGCGTTGGGCCGGCTCGAAAATCCGCAAGCAAAGCGAAAGACGAGAGTCTGAGCTGGCCCGTGGAGGGCCGGCCCGTGCGGTCCGCCAAAGATTCCACGGCCTATGCCTAGGTGTCGCCCTGCCATGGCCCTCGACACTCACGCGCGTTTTCCCAACATCACAGTCCCGCCAAATTTCAGCGCGAACGGAAAGCAGGGCACCATCATGCTGCCTGAGTGGATGGGCAGTGACGGGATGGTGGGCTTTCGGTCCCGAGACGGCCATGTTGGAGTGGCTTCTGTCAGGGGCCCAACAGCATCGGGCTGAGAATGCCACTACCCGGAGAAACGAATTCGACTCTCTCTCTATCCGGCATTATCGTTAAGGCCCGTAGGCCTGCGGCTGCTGAAGCCGCCTTATGGCCCCATCGCCGCCATCGGCCTCAATCAGCGGCAACCACGCGTGCGTGGTACCCCAATGGCGACGGACCGGAAATCATCAGGCGTTGCAGAGCTGGAATTTGCCGCTATTGGGGCAGCCAGACCTCGACGCGCCGCTGCTGACGAAGCCCTGCTGTTCCTCGGTGAACGCGATCTGCGATGCTCACCGTGCCCGCCTGGCCGAGGCGGCAATGCATTTCGCGCGTCGGACAAAGCCACTGGTGCTGTTCGCTGGGAGACACACCTTCCGCCCGGACGAAAGCGTCGAAGCGATGCGGGGCCGGTAAACTCGCAGCCGAGGCGGAATTCGTCACTGATAACCACAGCTTATCGATACTGAAGAAACAAGGTATTGGACATAGTGTGGCTCTCGATACATGTTCTGTGCGCTCCGCCCGTCGCTGAGTCAGCCGCGAACGAGACAATGGTCGTCGCAATAGCATCGGCATGGAAGATAGAAGTATGAGTCGTGGCTCCGAATTTCCGAATGTCTTAGGCCCGAGGGCGGTCACCCTCATTCCGTTTGAAGGAACAGAAGGAGGATTCGTGCATAAGGTCTACCCGGCGGTCGCAGTAATCGTCGGATTCCTTTCTATGCCGACATGGGCGTTCGCTCAGGCGTCGATCGCGGGGGTGGTGCGCGATTCATCAGGCGCCGTGCTCCCAGGTGTGACGGTTGAGGCGGCGAGTCCCGCATTGATCGAGAAAGTTCGGACGGTGGGCACAGACGGAACCGGCCAGTATCGCATCGTGGACCTGCGGCCTGGCACGTACACCGTCACATTTACGCTGCAGGGCTTCAGCACGTTAAAGCGGGAAGGCATCGAGTTGAGCGGCATCTTCGCGGCAACGGTGAATGCCGAGTTGCGTGTCGGCGCGCTGGAAGAAACCATCACCGTGACAGGAACGCCACCGACGGTCGATATTCAGAACGCGCGACGCTTGCAAACCATCGATCAAGAAACCATTACGGCGATTCCAAGTGGCCGCGCATTCCAGCAGATCGCCACGCTGATCCCCGCCGTGCAGAACCAGGGAGGCGTGCAGGATGTCGGCGGGAGTCGGGGACCGGCTTCCACCTCGGACCGATATGTGGTGCACGGCGGCGTAATTACCGACTCTCGCGTTCAGGTGGATGGCCTTGGAACGGGTTCGGCTGAAGGCGGCGGGGCTAGCGGAACGTTCTACATGCCGAACGTAGGCAGCAGTCAGGAGGTTGCCGTCTCAACCTCTGGCGGCATGGGCGAAGCCGAAACGGGCGGGATTCTGGTAAACGTTATCCCGCGCGAGGGCGGCAATGCGTTTCACGGATCATTTTTCGTCACTGGGGCGAACGAATCGATGCAAGGCAACAACTACTCGCGGGCCCTGCAGGACCGCGGGTTGGCAGCACCCAATCGCATCGAGAAGGTGTGGGACATTTCGCCGTCGGTTGGGGGACCCGTGTTCCGGGATCGGCTTTGGTATTTCGTGACCGCACGTTACAACATCGCCAATAACTACGTCGCCGGCCTCTATACGAATCTGAACGCCGGCAATCCGAACGCCTGGACCTACGCTCCGGACCTTAGCCGTCAGGTCGTGAACATGAACACCATGTGGAGCGTGGCGCCGCGTCTGACGTGGCAGGTGACTCCGCGCAACAAGTTGAACGTCTTCTGGGACGAGCAGCCCCGCTGCGTCAACTGTCCCGGGGGAAGCGCCACCTCGACCCCGGAGGCGGCGATCCGCTCCGTCGGCAAGCCGAATCGCGTGCAGCAGGTGATCTGGACGTCCCCGTTCAACAACAAGCTGTTGTTGGAGGCAGCGTTCGGCACCTATATCGTTCACTACTGGTGGGAGGTCGGTCCTCCGCAGGCGCCGCAGCTGATTGGCGTGACTGAACAGGGTGGGATTATTCCGGGCCTGACTTACCGCGGCCTGCAGATGCAGAACAGCTTGAACAACACCTACAACTCGCGCGCATCGGCTTCCTACGTTATGGGTGCGCACAGCCTGAAGTTTGGCTATCAGGGCGCGTTCTTCGACGTGACCATGGGGAGTTACTCGAGGAACGGCGGCCTCAGCTATCGATTCAACAACGGTGTGCCGAACCAGCTGACACAAACGATCGACACGTATCGCCGTTCGTACCTCAACGCAGTAGGACTGTACGCGCAGGATCAATGGACGGTTAACAGGCTGACGGTACAGGGCTCTCTGCGGTACGACCGCTTCAGTAGCAGCTTCCCTGATCAGCAGGTCGGTCCCTCGACCGATCGCCTCCGCAAGGACGAAACAGCCATCGGGATCCCGTCTCCGAATCTACTCGCAGCCCCAATCGCATTCCCAAGCCATGACGGGGCGATCTTCCACGATGTTTCTCCGCGTGTGGGCGCCGTTTACGATCTCTTCGGCAGGGGGAAGACCGCGCTGAAGGTGAGCCTGGGGAGATATACCCTCGGACAGGAGTCGTCGTCGGCAAGCGCCTTCGGCTCCTTTCTCAACCCGATCTCCCGGCTCGCGACGAGCACGAGCCGGTCGTGGGCAGACGCTAACCGGAACTACGTGCCCGAATGTGACCTCTCGAACCTTGCAGCCAACGGCGAATGCGGAGCGGCAGCCAATCAGAATTTCGGCAAGAACGTCTTCAGCGTCAACTTCGACCCCGAGGCCACGCGCGGATGGGGGGTTCGGCCATACCAGTGGGAGTTCTCGACATCCGTGCAGCAGGAACTGCGGCCGCGCGTGTCGCTCACTGCGGCCTATTTCCGGCGATGGTATGGCAACTTCGCCGTCACTGACAACCGCGCGACAACCGCCGCGGACTACACGTCCTTCGCCTTCCCTGTGCCGATAGATGCACGGCTCCCGAACAGTGGTGCCATGCTCGGCGGGTTTGTCGATGTCGTGCCAAGCAAGTTCGGCCAAGTAGACCAGATCGTTACGTCGGCGAAGAATTACGGAACACAAATCCAGCGGTGGAATGGTGTCGACATCGATCTGACCGCCCGCCCGCGGAACGGCCTTTTCTTCCAGGGCGGGATCAGTACAGGGCGCACCCTACTGGACAACTGCGAGGTGGCGCGGCAACTGCCGGAAATCCTCGGCTCTCAGCCATTGGCTTACTGCCGGAGGGAGTCCCCTTTCTTGACGCAGTTCAAGGGCCTCGGCGGTTACACCGTTCCACGCATCGACGTGCAGCTCACCGCGACGTTCCAAAACATTCCGGGGCCGGAAGTTCTGGCCAACTTCAACGCGGCCAACGCGGTCGTGGCTCCACTGCTGGGGCGCAGCCTTTCAGGCGGTGCAGCCAATGTGACCCTCGCACTGGCGTCGCCCATGTCAATCTATGGCGAACGGCTGAATCAGATCGACTTCCGCCTCGCGAAGATCCTACATTTCAGGGGCACGCGCACCCAGGTAACCTTCGATCTATTCAACGCGCTGAACTCTTCCGCGATCGTTGCGCAGAACAACACCTTCGGCGCGGCGTGGCAGACCCCGACCTCCATCCTCTCCGCGCGTCTGATCAAGATCAGCGCTCAGTTTGATTTCTAATCGTGACGAACCGGTGGGATTCGAGTTGCGGTGGGCGCAGGATCCGTGGCGAATCGTGTCGCAAGCACAGTTCTTCGCCAGTTGTTTTTTTTGGCCATTTCTTTCTGAGGCGCTTGCTCGAATGCTTGACGGTGTGTATGCGAAAAACTAGGATGCCCATCATATGCACACGCGCCCATATTAAGGTTTAGATTCGCCATTGGTGCTGGTTTTTCCTGTCTGCTCTCGTCGGCATGTTACTTCGAGCCAACCGACGGCGTCTGTTGAAGGTCGAGCAACAGACAGAATTTTCAGAATCTTTAGTTGCCGGTCCTGAGCTCAAGTGCTAAGAATGCGCAAATCGTAGAGTTCAAATGCGTGGAATTTCAGAGGGCATTGCTCTGCGGTCCTTTGTTGTTAAAACAGCCGGCCAAGTGAATCTCAAAGAGCAGGGAGGTATTGGTGTACCGAACAATTCAAAAGACGGTCTTCGTCGCCGCTTTGTGCGCATTGGTATGGTCCACCACGTTGAGAGGCCAGTCTTCTGGTACCAATCCAAGACCCGCGTCGGCGAATCAGCGATCCTCTATTCGTACGGCCGACGGCCGGCCGGATCTTCAGGGCCTCTGGAGCTTCGCGACTATCACCCCGCTCGAGCGGCCGAAGCAGTTCGAGGGCAAAGCGTTTCTGACGCCGGCTGAAGCCGCAGAACTCGAGAAGCGCGCGGAAACCGCGTCATCGGAAGAAGAAGGTCCGGCAAAAGCGACTGACGGCGCGACTGTCAAACCGACCGGCGGCAGCAACCTGTATAACGAGATCTTCTGGGATCGCGGCACGAAGGTTGTGAAGACGATGCGGACGTCAATGATCGTCGATCCGCCGGACGGGAAGATCCCAGCGTTGACCCCCGAAGGGCAAAAGCGGCTAGCCGCATTTAACGCCGGCGGGTTCGACAAGCCGCAGGCGGATTCCTATACCGACCGCAGCCTCTGGGAACGGTGCATCACCCATAACAGCATTCCTCGGCTGTCGAGCGGCTACAACAACAACGTCCAGATCGTCCAGAACCCAGGGTACGTGATCATCCTGTACGAACAAATTCATGAGCCACGCATCGTGCCCACGGACGGTCGGCCGCACCTGCCTGCCGGTGTCCGGCAGTGGCTTGGCGACTCGCGTGGTCATTGGGAAGGCGACACGCTCGTCATCGATACGACCAACTTCACCGATAGAACGAACTTTCGTGGATCGGGCGCGAATCTCCACCTGATTGAGCGGCTTCGCCGCCTCGACGCGGACACCCTTGAATACAGGTTCACCGTGGAGGATCCGACGACTTGGGTGCGGCCATGGACGGTGGAGGTGCCGTGGACGAAGACAGCGGGCCCGATGATCGAGTACGCGTGCCACGAAGGCAATTACGGTCTCGCGGATATTCTCAGCGCAGCGCGCACCGCCGACGTCGAGCAAGGCGGAGCCAACAAGTAGCACAAGGGTCGCTTCATGCGGAACAGATTCCTTATTACGATGGCCGGAATCGGTGCGGCACTCGCCGGTGCGCGGCTTACGGCGCATCACTCATTCGCCGCCGAATTCGACGGTAATAAACCGGTTCATCTCGAAGGCACCATCACGCGGATGGAATGGATCAACCCGCATGCGTGGATCCACATGGATGTCAAGAAGTCGGACGGTACCGTGGAGCAATGGATGGTGGAGTGCGGCACGCCGAACACTCTGGTGCGGCGCGGCTTCACCAAGGACTCAGTGAAAGCGGGCACTTCCATCGTCGTGGAGGGATGGCGCGCTAAGAATGGGACGTTGCGGGCTAACGGTCGCGACGTCTTACTGCCTGACGGTCGAAGACTGTTCGTTGGATCCTCTGGGACCGGTGCGCCGGTTGAACCGAAGGAATGAAACCAGCGCATCGAACGCTGTAACGCGGTCCCTCTTAACTTACTGATCAGACGGCATCTCAAAGCCAAGATAGAGGAAAACCAGCTATGGTTCGTACTAGCCGCCTGTTGATTCTTGCGTTGTGCCTTGCTGCCGTGCCGGTGTCGGCTCTCGCTCAGGCCTCAATTGCCGGAACGGTCAAGGATGCATCGGGAGCGGTGTTGCCCGGGGTAAGCGTTGAGGCGGCGAGCCCGGCATTGATTGAAAAGACGCGCTCCGTCGTCACCGACGGCACCGGACAATATCGAATTGTCGATCTTCGTCCCGGCACGTACACCGTCACCTTCACGCTGACTGGTTTCGAAACCATCAAACGCGAAGGTCTCGAGCTAAGCGGAACATTCGTGTCCACCGTCAACGTCGACATGCGAATCGGATCGGTCGGCGAAGAGATTACCGTCACCGGCGAAACGCCGATCGTCGACGTGCAAAGCGCCGTCAAACAGCGCGTCATCACACAAGACGTCATCAATGATATCCCCACGTCGCGCGGGGACCGCAGTCTGACGCTACTCGTGCCAGGCGTGTCGATTTCGGGCAGCTCGATCAATCAAGACGTCGGCGGCGTCGTTGATCAACAGGGCGCCACCATGGTTGTACATGGTAGTCACGGAAGTGATCAGGGCATCACGACCAACGGACTCAATCTCAACGACAACATTGGGCAAGGATCCGTCTCGTCGGTGTCACAACACGTGTCCGCGTACCAGGAAGTCACTGTGGATTCGGGTGGCGCGAACGCCGAGAGTGCGCTTGGCGGCGTCCGATTGAATTTCATTCCGAAGGACGGAGGAAATACATTCAAAGGCAGTGTGTTCGCGGGAGGTACTCTCGAAGCATTGCAAAATAGCAATTACACAGACGATCTCAAAAGACGGGGCCTGACCTCGCCGTCCGCGATCAAGCGGCTGTGGGACCTCGATCCCGGGTTGGGTGGTCCGATCGCGAAAGACGTCCTGTGGTTTTATGGAACCGTTCGGTTGAACGGAGCTGAGATTTATCCTCCTGGGATCTTCACGAACCTGAACGTGAACAAACCCAGCGTCTGGACCTATGCGCCTGATCTCTCTTCCCGTCCGGTGAACATCAACCCCGAACGGGACGGGTATCTGCGGCTTACCTGGCAGGCGACCCCGAAGAACAAGTTCGGCGCGAGCTACGAGCATTCCTACGAGTGCTATTGTTCGGCGACGATCAGCGCGACGAGCGCGCCCGAAGCATCGGTGTGGCGTTCGTTCCCGGCGGCAGGCAATCTGATCGGCGATTGGACGTCGCCGGTCACGAACCGGCTGCTGCTCGAAGGCGCGTTCATTCATCGTCACGATCTCGTAGTTCGGAGCACAGCTCCGGATGCTAACCCGTTGATGGTGTCGGTGGTTGATCAGGCGCTTGGGAATCTCGTGTATCGTGCGGTGCCTGAGAGCGTGCTGCGTCGCGGGTTGTATAGCACTTGGTACGCCCGCGGCGCGATCTCGTATGTGACTGGCGCGCACGCGTTCAAACTCGGTGCGACGATTGGGCACGCAACCGAAGTCGTTCAGAACACGATCGGGACCCAGCCGTACGAATTTCGTTTCAACAATGGCGTTCCCAATCAGATCACCCTGTATGCGTTTCCATACGACAGCAAGTTCACGACCGACCAAGACTCCGGCGTGTATGCGCAGGACAAGTGGACCATCCGTCGGCTGACGGTGAGTTACGGCGTGCGATTCGATTACTACAAGACGTTGTTTCCCGCCCAGGCTCTCGGCCCGGCGCCGCTCACACCGCTGCGTAACGCGTCATACCCGGAGCAGGACGGCGTGTCATGGAAGGACGTCACACCGAAAAGCGGGATCGCCTACGACCTCTTCGGCAACGGACGGACCGCGCTCAAGGCGAGTCTGAACAAGTATCTCGAAGGTCAGGGCTCCGGCAGCGTCCTCGGCGGATCCGGTCTTGGGGCGCTCAGCAAAGTGGTCTCGAGCACGACGCGGGCCTGGACGGACGCCAATCGGGATTACGTGCCGCAGTGCGACCTAATCAGTCCGGCCGCGAACGGCGAATGCGCTGCCCTCGCGAATCCTAACTTCGGGACCGTCATCCCGGGGACCACGTATGATCCTGCCGTTGTTACCGGTTGGGGCAAGCGGCCGTATAATTGGGAATTCTCCGCCGGTGTTCAGCACCAGCTCGTGTCGCGGGTATCCAGTGAGGTAACTTACTTTCGGCGTTGGTACGGCAATTTCTTTGTCACTGACAATCTAGCGTTAGCGCCGTCGGATTTTGATTCGTTCAATATCACCGCGCCGGTGGATGCGTCGTTGCCAAACGGCGGTGGGAACGTGATTTCTGGACTGAAGAACGTGAAGCCGGCCAAATTCAGTGTGCCGACGCAGAACTTCGTCACGGCAGCATCAAATTACGGTTCGCAGGTCGAGCGCTGGAACGGCATCGATTTCAATGTCAATGTCCGCCCGCGCGGCGGCGTTCTTGTGCAGGGCGGCGTTGCAACAGGCAAGACAACGACAGACAACTGCGAAATTCTGGCGCAGCTCCCGGAACTGTCAACCAACGGCCTGCCCTTTTGCCATCAGGAGACACCGTTCCTGACACAGGTCAAGCTGCTCGCGTCATACACGATGCCGAAAGTCGGCATACTGCTGAGCGGCACGATTCAGAGCATTCCCGGCGCGGTGATTTCCGCGACGTACAACGCGCCCAACGCCGTCGTGCAGCCCTCTCTTGGGCGCGCGTTATCAGGCGGCGCCGCGAACACGCCCATTGTTCTATTTTCACCGGTGGATCAGTACAACGAGAGGTTGAATCAGGTCGATTTGCGAATTGGCAAAGTGCTGCGATACGGCCGGACGCGGACACTCGCGAATATCGATCTTTACAATTTGTTCAACGCCTCGACCGTACTCGCACAAAACAACTCCTACGGAGGTGCGACACCTTGGCTCGCGCCCCAGACAATTCTGACTGCCAGATTCCTGAAATTCACCCTGCAGTTGGACTTCTGATTGCGCTGAAACAAGCTATCCTTCAACGCGCTATTCACTGTGTCACTTTTGGGAGTCGCTCAATGGCTGGCCGACACGCCGGCCAGCATTGCGTTGCACGAGTCGGCCTGGGCCTATCCACTGGTGGAGTCCGTCCACGTGCTGGGTCTGTGCTTGTTCGTGGGCATGGCGGCGATGCTCGACCTACGACTGCTCGGGTGGGCGATGGTCGATCAGCCGGTCTCGAAGATCGCAAGACAGTTGCTCCCATGGACAATTGCTGGCTTTGTAGTCATGGTGGCGAGCGGCATCGCACTCGTCTACGCCATTCCGGTCCGGACGTACCAGAGCGTCTGGTTTCGCATCAAATTCATCATGTTGATGCTCGCGGGCGTGAATGCATGGCTTTTTCACTCCGGCATTTACCGCCGCGTTGCTGAATGGGATCTCGCGTCACCGCCGCCGAGGCGAGCCCGTTTAGCCGGAGCTCTGTCGCTCGCGCTCTGGGGCGCGATCATCATCGCGGGTCGTATGATTGCGTACAACTGGTTCGACTGTGATACCGCCGAAGCGGCGTTTCTGAAGTTCATCGCCGGATGCGTCCCGCAGTAGGTAATGATGGGCTTGTCTTTATTTACTTGGATCGAAAGTTGGGGCATCAGCGTAGCCATTCGCGACTCTTCCTGGTTGTTCCCTGCAGTCGAGGCGGTGCACCTCCTCGGCCTCGCACTGATTGGCGGCGCGGTGCTGATAGTTGACCTCCGCCTAATGGGTTTGGCGTTACGGGATCATCCATTGGCGTCGCTCGCACACGAGGCGGAACGTTGGGGGATTGTCAGCCTGGTAATAGCTCTGCCAACGGGATTTTTGCTTTTCGCCTCAGAGGCCGTGAAGTGCTATGAGCACGCAGCGTTCTGGTTCAAGATGGGGTCCCTGGTTTTGGCGCTCCTTTTTATGTTTACAGTTCGCCGGCGTGTCACCCGAGCCGGTCAGGCGAAAGCGCTCACGCAAAGACTCGTCGGCCTAACATCGCTGCTCCTGTGGACGGGTGTCGGCGTGGGTGGTCGTTGGATCGGATTTTCATAATCGGGTGCGTCATCCAGAGGCGTTGCATTCAGCCGAGTACACTTTTTCGCCAATGTGTGCGTTTCCCGTCATTTGTTGGTGTCAACAGGGCCGAGTGCTTGACGTCAACCGGGTCCAAACTTACGATACGAAGTATTATGGAGCTGCGTGGAGGAGAAATCATGAAACGTTACGGTGTGGTAGGTCTCCTAGTGGGTCTGGCCATGATTCCGTTCGCAGAGACGCCGATGGGAGCGGCCGATCCGGTGCCGACGTTTCACAAGGATGTGCTCCCAATTTTGCAAAAGAACTGTCAAAGCTGTCATCGACCCGGCCAAGTCGCGCCAATGGCACTCCTGTCGTATGACCAAGTGAGGCCTTGGGCGAGAGCCATCAAGACCAAAGTTGAAAGCCGGCAGATGCCGCCGTGGTTCGCCGACACCCCGCAACGCGAGTTCACGAACGACGCGTCGCTGAGTAAGGCGGACATCGCCACGATCGCCAAGTGGGTCGATGCCGGCGCGCCCGCGGGAAATTCCGCTGATGCGCCGCCCGCGCGCGTGTGGCCCGAGGCGGGGTGGTTGATTCAGCCGGATATCGTAATCAAGGCACCAGAGTTCATGGTGCCTGCCCATCCTCCGGGAAATGTGATCGAATGGACGACCGTCGTCGTGCCAAGCGGCCTGACGAAAGATACTTGGGTCACTTCAATGGAGGTCAAGCCAAGCAACTACGCCGTCACCCATCACATTTGCGCGCGCCTTGTCGCGCATTCGCCCAATGTCGAGTACTACAAGCCGTACTGGAGCGACAAGCCGCGGGACAAGGACGGCGTCGAGGTCAAGGATACGGAGGCTGAGCGTGCCAGGCGGACAACTGGGACGGAAGGCGGCCGTTCCGGCAGCCAGCAAATTGACGGCGGCCTGTGCTACGTGCCCGGAACGGAGGCCGTCGACTATCGTCCGTTCCAGGCGGGCAAATTGTTTCCGGCCGGCGTCGACATCGAGTTCCGTTTTCACTACACGCCAAACGGCAAGGACGTGATTGACCGCACCGAATTGGGGTTGACCGTTAGTGAGGTGCCGCCTCCAAACCGATTCCTGTCCGTCACTATTCAGTCACCAACCGATCGCAAACGATTTGCGATTCCGCCAAACGATCCGAATTGGACCAGTCCGCCTGCCGAAGTCACCTTCAACACAGATGCAAAGCTTGTGTCGGTCATGCCACATATGCACGTCCGTGGCAAGGACATGACGTATAAGGTGATGTATCCGGACGGCCGCAGTGAGATCGCGGTGCGTATTGCCCCGTACGATTTCAACTGGCAACTGACTTACGAGCTTGCAAAGCCCATCGAGCTGCCGAAAGGATCGAAGCTGCACGTCGATGCGCATTACGACAACTCGGCGGCCAATAAGTTCAATCCCAACCCGAATCAAACGGTCTATTACGGCGACATGACGTGGGAAGAGATGATGTCCCCGTTCTTCGGCGTTGTGGTACCGTCGAGCGTCGATCCCGCAAAGGTGATGCAGCGGAATCTTGGTACGACGCAGGGAGATGGCGCGTAGAGGAGCGGTGATGAGCCCGAAGCGAGTAGTCCGCTACGTGGGGACTATCTGCCTGACCGTCACATCCGTCAGCGCGCAAGGTAGCCGTTCACAGCAGGCTGCGCCGCAGCCGAGCGATGAAATCCAGGCCACAGGTTGTGTGTCCAAGAATGCTCAGGGTACATTCACACTGTCTAATGCAGCCGTGAATACGGTGCCGTGGATCGCCAGCGGCGTTGCCCAGTCGCCAAAACCCAATGACACCGAGGGTTCGCCGAGCAAAACCTCCTTTACCTTGTCGGGAGGCAGTGGCCTCGACACGCACGTCGGCCACATTATTCAAGTCACCGGCAAGGTGCTTCCCCTTTCCGCCAACATCCCACCGAGTCCCGACGCCGCCGCGGCGAGCCGCGACGGCGTCATGGCTCGGTCGTACACACCACAATTGCAGGTGCGCTCCTTTCGGATGATTGGAACGAACTGTCAAACATCACGTTAGATCCACAACTAATTGTAGCTAGGGCTGCTCAGGCGCCGGCATATGCGCGATCCATAAAAATGGATCCCGCTACGTACTTCCCTCTGCGCTTGGCGAGAATTTTGGTACCTTTTGCTGTATCGTGTCCGCAATAGCAGGCGACCGAACTGAAAAGGTCGCTTCTTGCCGCCGCCGTGACCACGCGAATTTCGACTCCGCGGTTTCCCGGTTCTCGGGTTGCTGAGCGTCACGCCTCGGCCGCTTGGGGCCCATTTTCTCTCCGTATCGTCGGGCACAAACGTCACGTTCAAAAGGCCTTCAAGAAGTATGTCGTGGCTGTCCACCTTACCGGTCGCCACCGCGTCTGGGTCAAATTTCATGACCAGCTGATTGAAGGCTGGAGCGATCCGGGGACTGTAAGTATTGTTCCAGCCAACCTGAAAGTGACGTGGGAAACGACTTCAACATGGAGAGTTGCCCTGTTGGAGATTCCCGAGGCTGAGTTGTTTCGGATAATCCTCGAGAAATGGAAAGTACCACCGAGCGAACTTGAAATTCAGCCTCAATTTCTCGTTCGTGATTCAGTCATTGAATCGTTAATCGGTTTTCTCGCCAATGAGGCATGTGGTGGCCCCGGGGATGTGTCGAGCTATGGTCGGCAAATCTGTGCATTCCTGACGTGTCACATCGTCCATGCTTATTCGTCATTATCCGTGCCGCCGGCTTCTGCAAAGCGTCGTTTGTCTGGAACTCGTTTGGACCTGGTATTGGAACATATTGATCAGAACCTCGCACGCCGACTCACGTTGCGCGAACTCATCTCCCTTGCAGGTACGAGCGCTCGTCAATTCCAACGCCTATTCCGGCAAGCCGTTGGTGCGCCGCCGCATGTTTATGTGACGACCAGACGCGTCGCTGCTGCGCGTGAATTGCTGATCAATGAGCCGACGCTGTCTGTCAGTGAGATCGCAGCGCGCGTAGGGTTTAGCAGCAGAAGTCACCTCGCTTCAGCATTTCGTCGATGGACTGGACAATCCCCCGCAGCGTTTCGACACTGCCCGACGTCGAATTAGCCATAACAGGAAGGCCCGATACCCAATGCGTCAGGAACTTGTATCAGCATCGAACTTTCCCAGATACCTCGCAGCTCCGCCGGCCGTGTCGCGAGAATGGCAGGGACCGGTCATTCAGCTTGCGCAGGCGAAGGCGCATCAGTCCACCGCGACGTTGTCGGACTACATGATCTCGTTGATCGTTTCAGGTCGACAATATTATGCGCGAAAAATGGATGGTCGTCGTGTCGAAGGCTATTGTGAACCTGGATCGATATCGATCAACCCGCCGGGCCTCGAGGCGACGTGGACTCTCGGGGGGCCGTTACAGGCGATTGTTTTGTGGATACCTGAGACCTTCGTCTCGAATGCTCTGGCCGAACACCCCGCGTCTGGCCAAAATAGCGTGCAAGTTCTTCCACAGGTCCTCGTGCGGGATCCAACGCTAGAAGGCGTGCTCTCCCGACTCTGCTTGGAAGCCCAAAGTCATTCGCCATTCGGGCAGCTGTACGTCGAGAGCGCCTGCGTTTTCATAGCGAATCACTTGGTCCACCGTTACTCTTCGAGATCCGGTCCAACTCCTCAATGGGTCGGTGGTTTATGCGGACGAAGGCTTAAGACCGTTCTAGCGTTCATTGAAGAGAACTTGGCTCAACCCATCAGCCTGCGACAGCTCGCCGGCATTACAGAAATCAGCGCTCGTCATTTCGAGCGAGCATTCCGGCAGGCGGTTGGCGAGCCCCCATACGCTTACGTGATGAGGAGACGGATAACGGCTGCGAAGGATCTGCTTCTCAGTCGCCCTGAGCTATCTATCGCCGCTGTTGGCGTGCAGGTTGGGTTTCGTTGTCCTAGCCAATTCGCCTCTGCATTCCGTCGACAAACAGGTCAGTCGCCCTCGATGTACCGGCGAAGCATCTGGCCATAGAACACCCAGGTTTGTGGCCATTATCGACAGTCCGCGAGCAAAACTGCGCCACACATTAACATCTCCGCATTAGCCCGGCGAAAGCCACTTCACTATGGGGTCAAGGCTGTGAATTTTGGCAGAATGGCCCGCGCGGGCACCGCCCGCCAGTTCCTGTTGATGCCAGTCGTAGAGGATAAACATGAGAGCGATCTGCAAGCTTTTTGTAGTGACGTTCGTACTTGTGGTTTCATCGACGGCATTTGCACAACAGGCGTCGATTGCCGGCACCGTCAAGGACACCTCGGGGGCAGTGCTTCCGGGCGTGACGGTTGAGGCCGCAAGTCCCGCGCTGATTGAAAAGGTTCGAAGTGCCGTCACCGATGGCACGGGGCAATACCGCATTCCCAATCTGCAGGTTGGTACCTATACCGTCACGTTCACGCTGGCAGGGTTCAACGCCGCTAAGCGAGAGGGCATCGAGCTGACGGGCGCCTTCAACGCGACGGTCGATATTGAACTCCGCGTGGGTGCGCTGGAAGAAACGATCACGGTGACCGGCGAAACGCCAATCGTCGACGTGCAGAGCGCGACCAAAGCGTTGGTAATGGATAGCGCGGCGATCGCGGCGATTCCGACCGGCCGATCGCAGGCGAACCTCGGTGTACTCGTTCCAGGCGTCTCCCCGGGCGGTTCGCAGAATCAGGACGTCGGCGGGTCGGCCTTGGGTGTGGTGCCACGGTTGGCCGTCCACAACAGCCGGAATAGCGATCAGATGTGGATGCTGAACGGGCTGTCGATCGGAACGTCGACAGCGTCATATGGGACGACGAGCAACATCAATCCTGGCGCTATGCAAGAGATGGTGTTCGACATAAGTGCCGTATCGGCCGACGCCGCCATGGGGGGGGTGCGCGTTAACGTGATTCCACGAGAAGGCGGTAACCGGTTTTCAGGTAGCGTGTTCGGTGCATTTGCCAATGATTCGTTGCAGGGTAGTAACTACACCGACGACCTCAAGGCGCGCGGCTTGAGAGTGCCGAACAGCATTAACAAAATTTGGGATTTCAACCCATCATTTGGTGGACCTATTCAGAACGATAAGCTTTGGTTCTACTTGTCGGGCCGGTACAACGGGACGTATACAAACGCTGGTGGCAGCTTCTACAATCTCAATGCTAATAATCCGAATCTCTGGACCTACGCGCCTGATTTGAACAGGCAGGGCCAGAACAACGTGTATTACGTGGCGGGCGACGCGCGTCTCACCTGGCAGGCCTCCGCCAGAAACAAGTTCGGCGTGTTTTGGGACAAACAATACGGCTGCCAGTGCCCGCAGTCTGTTGACGCTGTCAACGCGCCTGAAACCAGCCGCCATTGGTACTTCCCGCAAATGTACAACGTCGTTGTCGATTGGACATCGCCGTTGACCAGTCGCGTGTTACTTGAAGCGGCTGTCAGTAACGGCGTTGATCGTTACATCATGGACCCGTTGCCCGGTCTCGATCCACGCATGATTGCCGTCGTTGACCAAGGAACGGGTCTGGCTTATCGTGCGCGCACGCAGTATGCGAACAACGTGAGCACCGGTAGTTACTACCGCTTTGCAGCGTCGTATGTGACAGGCGCGCACGCGGTCAAAGTTGGTTTCAACGACGAACAGGGCCACGGCACGTCCACGCTCTACACGAACGCGAATCAACCCGTTAGCTACCGCGTCAACAGCCAGCTGCCCGGCAGTATCGGAACTCCGGTGCCGAACCAGATCACGCAGTACGCCTGGCCGTTCACGCTGCGAGCGAATGTCGCACATGACATGGGTGTGTACGCGCAAGACAAGTGGAGGATCAATCGGCTGACCGTGACTGGCGGTGTTCGGTTCGACTATTACGCGACCGTGTTGCCAGCGAACCACGTCGGTCCCACGATCTTGACGCCCGGACGTGAAATCGATGTGCCTGAGACGCCGGGGACCGGATGGAAAGACGTCACGCCACGCCTCGGCGCGGCGTATGACGTCTTTGGGAATGGCAAGACGGCAGTGAGAGTCAGTCTCAATAAGTACCTCGGCGGTATCGACTGGCCCGTTGCGACGACGCCTACCCTGCCGACCGCCACGAGCCCATTAAACACCTTGATTACGACGACCACTAGGACGTGGACCGACGCGAATCGCGACTTCGTGCCCCAGTGTGATTTGGTGAATCCCGGGGCGAACGGCGAATGTGGCGCGATGGCGAACGCCAGCTTTGGGAAGTTGGTGCCCGGTACCTTCTACAATCCCGCGGTCATCGGAGGCTGGAGCCATCGCCTCTACAATTGGGAATTCACCACAGGAATCCAGCAGCAGGTGCTCCCGCGGGTGTCGGTCGATGTGGCGTTCATCCGGCGGTGGTACGGGAATTTTGCCGTGACAGATAATCTCACGGTCGCCGGTTCCGACTACAACAGCTTCAATCTGGCGGCGCCGACGACGAACCCAAGTCTGCCGAACGCCGGCAGCCTCGTATCGGGCGTTCTTGATCTTAATCCTGCCAAGTTCGGATTGCCCGCCCAAAACTTCGTCACGCTATCTGACGACTACGGATCGCAAATTGAACATTGGAACGGTGTCGATGCCACCTTCAATGGTCGGCCGCGTGCGGATCTCTTGTTCCAAGGCGGCGTCAGCGTTGGACGGCTGGTAACAGATAACTGTGCCGTCGCGGCAAAGGTGCCGGAGGTGCTCTTCGCTGCCGGTACGTGGACGCCGACTCAGTATTGCCATCAGGATTTTGGGTTCGTGCCGAATTACAAGGCGTTCGGATCGTACGTAATTCCCAAGATCGATATTCAGGCGGGAGCTGCGTTCCAGAGCATCGCAGGTCCAGTAGTGCAGGCGGTTTACGTTGCGCCGAATGCGCTTGTTGCCCCCGCGCTTGGCAGGAATCTTTCCGGCAACGCGCCGAATACCCAGTTCAATCTGCTGCCGCCCGGCAGCATATACGGCGAACGTCTCAACCAGTTGGACCTGCGGTTTGGCAAGGTGTTCACGTTCGGCCGTACCCGGTCGGCCATCAATTTCGATATCTACAACGCCTTTAACGCGAATCCGGCGCTCACGGAGAACACGTCTTTTGCCGTCTGGCGGGCTCCGACCTCAATTCTTTTGGCCCGGTTTGCGAAAATCAGCGTACAGCTCGACTTCTGATGCAGGCCAAGCGGCCGTGCGAATTCACCTCGGACTCGCGCCTGCTTTGTTAGACTGGGGCGCGATCCTGCGCGCCACCAATGAGAGGTGTACATGAACCTTCGAAGAGTCGGACTGCAGGCGGTTTCGGCCCTCTTTCCAGCACATTGGGATCCTAAGCTTAGAATTCCACGTGGACAAGTTGT